>Ga0210139_1000267_pt1 | contig 10702 bp, 10 predicted proteins | sample Browns_TuleB_D2_FD_184855 | JGI IMG/M metagenome (GOLD analysis project Ga0210139, IMG submission 184855) | Wetland microbial communities from San Francisco Bay, California, USA, that impact long-term carbon sequestration - Browns_TuleB_D2 (SPAdes) | ecosystem: Environmental > Aquatic > Marine >... | reverse complement strand
CGCGCCGCAAAGAGCTCGCGCAACCCGCTGCACCGCCGGAACCGGTTGCATCACCGGAGCCAGTTGCTGCGGTTGAACCACTAAACGAAGAACCCCAGTTGACTGAAGCGACCGAAGCACCGGTGGAATCTGCCGCCGAGCCGGCGCAGGAATCGTAAGGAGGAACCATGGCATCGCCAAGACAACATCAGCAACAACAGCAACAGCAGGATATGGGCGGCCGCCGCTATTTCTATCGCCGCAAACGGGTGTGCCGGTTCTGCAGCGAAAAAATGGACTACATTGATTTCAAAGATGTTTCCCTTCTTCAAGGTTATGTGCCGGAAAGAGGAAGAATTCTGCCCAGACGAATTACGGGGACCTGCGCATGGCATCAGCGTAAACTGGGTACGGCTCTAAAAAAAGCGCGGATCGCCGCTTTGATTTCCTACGTGGGGGAATAGTAACGATGAAGATCATACTACTTGAAGACGTGGACCGTCTCGGGAAGCGGGGCGCCATTTTGAACGTAACGAACGGTTACGGACGGAATTTCCTGATTCCCAGGAAGCTGGCCGCTCCTGCAACGGACTCGAATCTGAAACTCGCCGAAACGCAAGGGAAGAAGGTACAAATCCAGGAAGCGAAGGAAGAAAAGAGCGCCGGCGAATTGAAGACGGAACTCGAAAAGGTATCGATTACAATTCCGATGAAATCCGGCGAAGGAGAAGTCCTGTTTGGGTCTGTGACCTCAGCAAACATTGCCTCTGCGCTTGAGGAACAGGGATTCACTGTTGACAAAAGAAAAATTGAGCTGGAAGAGCCGATCAAAAGACTTGGTGATTTCCAGGTTACCGTGAAACTGCACAAAAACGTGGCGGCTCAGGTGAAAGTCTCCGTCGTTAAGGAATAAATTTTTTTACCGCCAAGACGCCAAGAGCGCCAAGTTAGAATAAATTCTGTCCTCTCTTGGCGAACGTGGCGCCTTGGCGGTTTTTTTATCTGGTCACAAAGTTGCTATAATACTCGTTGCTTGCCGGGTTTATGCCAGTAGACTTAATTACAGAAAGGGGATTGCCACACAGTCTGGATGCGGAGCGCTGTGTACTCGGCTCCATTATTCTTGAAAACGACTCCATTTATCAGGTCGTCGATCTTCTTTCCGGGGATGATTTCTACGCGGAGAGCCACAAAGTTCTTTATGAGCGTTTTGTAGAACTAATCACAAAATCCAGGGGCGTGGATCTCGTGATTTTAAAAGAAGAACTGGGACGTCTTGGTGAGTTGGAGCAAGTTGGCGGCATCACCTACATTGCATCTCTGATTGATAGTGTTCCCACCGCACGCAATATTTCGCACTACGCGCAGATCATCAAAGAGCGTGCCTCGCTGAGGCGCTTGATTCTGGCCGGCTATGAAATCATCGACTCCTGCTACAAACAGGAAGATGAAACAGATGAAATCCTGAACAAAGCCGAGCAGAAAATTTTCTCGATCGCGGAAAACCGCCTTACCAGTGGCTTTACTGCGCTGCGGGATCTCGCCGATTCAGCCTGGAACCGGATCAACTATCTTCATGAGAATCCTGGAATTTTGACCGGGATTCCCACCGGTTTTGTTGATTTCGATAATATGACCTCCGGATTACAAGCGGGCGATCTGATTGTGATTGCGGGCCGTCCCTCCATGGGAAAGACGGCATTTGCGTTAAATATTGCCCAGCATGCCGGAAGCAAACTGAAAAAGACAGTCGGTATTTTCAGTTTGGAAATGTCGAAAGAGCAATTGATGTTGCGATTTATTTGTTCCGAAGCGCAGGTGAACGCGCACCGTCTGAGGAGCGGGGAATGTACGCGGGAAGAATGGTCGCGCTTGATGAAAGCAATGGCGGTACTCACCGAGGCTCCGATTTTTCTTGATGATTCCAGCGGACTGACTCCGCTGGATATGGGCGCCAAGGCACGACGCCTAAAGGCAGAACACGGGTGCGATCTATTGATCGTGGACTACCTTCAGATGATGCGGATGAAAGGGCGCTACGATAATCGTCAGCAGGAAATCACTGCTATTTCACGGTCTCTAAAGGAACTTGCCAAAGAGTTAAGCGTTCCGATGATAGGAATTTCGCAGCTCCATCGCGGTCCGGAAACGCGCGGAAAGGATCATAAGCCGATGCTTTCCGATCTGCGCGAATCGGGCGCTATCGAACAGGACGCCGATGTCGTCTGCTTCATTTATCGCGAAGAGGTTTATGACGCAACGGAAGAGAATCGGGGGCTTGCGGAAATTCTGGTGCGGAAACAAAGAAATGGTCCGATCGGCGATATTCCTCTGGTGTTCTTGAAAGAATGGACAAGATTCGTTGATAAATATCAGTGATCTACCTTTTCAACGTCCAACCTGGGCGATCATCGATCTCGATATCCTTCGTGCTAATTATTTGGAAATCTGCAGTACGGTAGCTCCTGCCGCTGTCCTTGCTGTAATCAAATCCGATGCTTACGGTCATGGCGCGCTTGTCATGGCCCGCGAACTGGAAGCGCTGGGCGTAGAGCGATTTGGAACAGCGACCGTGCAGGAAGCAATCGAATTGCGGAAAGGAGGAATTCAGACGCCGATCATCATCTTGAGTGGTGCTGTAATTCCTCAAATTCCACTCTTGCTGCAATATGATCTCATTCCGGCAGTTTACAATTTTGAGTTTCTCATGGCACTTGAGCAATTCACTGAAACCCAAAAACGAGAAGTTGTGATCCACGTGAAGGTGGATACAGGTATGGGACGCCTGGGCTTCAGTCCTGAAGATGCTGCGGTTGCACTCAACAAACAGTATTCGTATATCCGTGTAGAGGGAGTCTATACGCACTTTGCAAACGCAGATGTTGCTCGGGATGACTATACAAGACGGCAGTTAGAACGATTTGTGAAGTGGGTTAGCGATGAAAGTGTTTCCGTGAGGTATTTTCATACGGCTAACAGCGCAGCCGTTTTGAATCATCGCGAAGCTCACAGGAATCTTGTTCGCCCTGGACTTTTGCTGTACGGAATTTCACCGGATCCGGATCGTGAAGTTTCTCAGCGGCCTGTACTTTCAATTCGAAGCCAGATCATTTCTTTGCGTAAAATCGCCAAAGGGGAAACGATCGGTTATGGTCGAACTTTTAAAGCCTTGCGGGAATCGATGATCGCGACCGTTCCATTCGGTTATGCCGACGGTTTGCGCCGCGCACTCTCGAATAGGCTCGAAGTAGATGTCCGCGGTACTATGTGCCGCATCGCAGGAAGTATCTCCATGGATCTTTGCATGCTGGATGTAACAGATGTTCCCGGGGTAGCGCTGGAGGATCAGGTTACGTTCATTGGTCCGAAAACCACCTGTTGGGATTGGGCAAAACTTTTGAAAACCATCCCTTATGAGATTACGTGTTTAGTCGGCCCCCGCGTTCCGCGAGTGTATTATAAGGGTGGCCAGATTTACGATGTTTATTATCCGTAGTAGCGCCGCCGTCCCGGCGGCCATTGCCGGCGAGACGCTGGAGTTACCAGAATGAAGAAGACAAAGACGAGCGAGTTTGTTTGTCAGGAATGTGGAGGCACAAGCGCCAAGTGGGCGGGAAAGTGCCCTGATTGCGGATCATGGAACTCCATGGTGGAAGAATCCGTGGTGGCTCGCGAGACATCTACCTGGACGGGCTTGACACAGAATCAATCCGTTTCGTTGGCCGATACCTCCGGTGTCGTTGAGCACCCGCGAACGCATACAGGAATCCCGGAGCTCGATCGTGTCCTTGGTGGCGGAATCGTTGATGGGAGCTTGATTTTGATCGGAGGTGATCCGGGAATTGGTAAATCAACGATCATGCTTCAACTTGCCCATAAGTTATCGGAGCAAGGGAAGAAGATTTTATATGTTTCCGGCGAAGAATCGGAGAACCAGATCCGTTTGCGCGCTTCCCGGCTGGGCATTCAGGGTGAGAATATTTTCCTCTATACGGAAACATGCATGGAACGCATCCTCAGCGAGGCGGATAAAATTTCCCCGTTTGCGTTGATCGTGGATTCGATTCAAACAACTTACACTTTGAAATTGCCCGCGATTCCTGGAAGTGTCGGCCAAATCCGGGAAACTGCAATGCAGTTTTTATCTTTTGCCAAACAAAACAACATACCTGTTTTCCTTACGGGACACGTTACCAAGGAAGGGATGATTGCGGGACCGCGAATGCTGGAGCATCTGGTCGATACCGTGCTTTATTTCGAAGGGGACAACAGGCTGTTTTTCCGAATTTTGCGCGCCGTTAAGAACAGGTTTGGATCGGTCAACGAAATCGGTGTTTTTGAAATGAGTTCCCAGGGCCTTCTTCCTGTAAAAAATCCATCACAGATGTTTCTTTCTGAACGCCCGGCTTCCTCGCCGGGTTCCGTGGTCATGTGCTGTCTGGAAGGAACACGTCCGTTTTTGGTGGAGCTACAGGCGCTTGTAACAGACAGCACCTATGGCATTGCGCGGAGAACATCGATTGGTCTGGACAGCGCACGAGTAACCATGCTGATTGCCGTTTTGGAAAAGCGGATCGGCTACCACCTTGGCGGACAGGACATTTTTTTGAATGTTGTGGGTGGTCTATCTGTGGATGACCCCGCCGCGGATCTGGCGATCTGTGCCGCCGTCGTATCGAGTCTCAGAAACAAAGCGATTGATCCACACACTGTCTTGTGCGGGGAAGTTGGACTAACCGGTGAAATTCGTTCCACAACCCATTTCGCGATGCGCGCTTCCGAGGCCCGAAACCTGGGTTTTCTTAGAGTTCTCGCCCCTCTAAATTCCAAGGCCGAAAGCCCGGAAATCGAAATTGTCGGCTGTGAAACGCTAAGGGACGCGCTTTCCGAACTCGGTAAATAAATCCCGGCTCCTCTATCTCCTGTTCCTCTTCTGTATTAGAATAGAATGATTTTGCTAACATTCTACTCAAAAACCAATGGCACTGAGGATCGTACGAAATCCTCATTGCTCATAACTCATGGATCATTACTAAATTCATAGGAGGGAAACATTGAGCCTGCTTCTCAGCAGACTGGTGCTAGTTGTACTGCTGGCGATCACAGGATACATCACCCGGCCATTTCAGCTGTCGAACCCGTTTTACGGAATGGGCCTTGGCGCTGTTCTCGGTATACTCATCATATTTCTCGAGAGCAGAATCAGGAGTGTAGGGCCGAAAACCCTTGTCGGCTCCGTGATTGGTCTGGTTGTAGGGATCATTCTGTCGATCCTGGTAAGTTTTCTAATCGGTAACTTCAACCGGAGTAAAGAAACGACTTCGGTTTTACAAATCTTTTCATTTTGCTTCTTCATCTACATTGGTTTGCTCTTAGGGAGCAAGAAGGCGGACTGGTTTGACCCGGCCAACCTATTGGCTCTGTTTGGCGAGAAAGGCGAGAAGAAAAGCTACAAAATTCTTGACACGAGTGTGATCATCGATGGTCGTATCGCTGATTTGACCGAAACCGGTTTTATCGAAGGCGGCATCGTGATTCCGCAATTTGTGTTAAGAGAATTGCAGCATATCGCCGATTCTCCGGATTCTTTAAAACGGAATCGCGGCAGAAGAGGAATTGAAATTTTGCAGAGGATGCAAAAGAAACCGGAACTCAATGTAACCATTACGGAAATTGATTTTCCGGAAGTTCCTGAAGTCGATATGAAGCTGATAGAACTGGCGAAGCAGTTGGATGCAAAAATCGTAACAAACGATTATAACCTCAATAAGATTGCGCAACTGCGTGGCGTCAAAGTGTTGAATATCAATGAACTTGCCAGTTCCCTCCGTCCCGTTGTCTTACCCGGAGAGACCATGAAGGTGTTTATTCTCAAGGAAGGCAAAGAATACAATCAAGGTGTTGCCTACTTAGATGATGGAACCATGGTGGTTGTAGACAATGCGCGCAAGTTAATCGGCCGCAACATCGATGTGACCGTAACCAGCGTGCTGCAAACGACCGTGGGGAAAATGATTTTTGGCAAACATGAAGAAGAATAATGTCTAGTCTGGGCGGCTGATCCTGCCGCCCACCCCTTTTTTCAACAAAGCAATATTGCAGATTGTACGATTGCAAAATTAGTTATTTTGGCGCAACGACAATCCCCAGGTGCAATTATTTTCCAGGAGGACGATAGTCCACTGTCCTTTGCACCGCTTTATCCACTTGCTCCGTGGTAATGAGAACCGTGGTTGTGGAACGGACCGCTCCACTTTGACCAACTGCCAGGAGAAACGCAGTCATCGTTTGATGATCCGGAACGTCAACAATGAGAATTACATCAGAATCACCGAACGCAAAGTAAAAAGCTTCCACTTTGCCGCCCAGCTTCTTGATCATTCTTTCCACTGCCTTCTTGCGTTTTGATCCACCTTCTTTGACCAATCCTTTCACGCCTTCTGCAGTGTAAGATGCCTGAATCAGATACTTCGCCATAGCGTAAGAGCCTCCTATAAGGCTTATTATAGCAGCCTTTTGGATCCAAACCGGAGAGAGTTGGTGGACGCGGCGCTTACTTTTCTTTGCGGGAGCGGGTTGGCTTGGGCTTGATTTCGTTACTGCTTTTTGGATCTCCTGCAAAAGGGAACCGCGGGTAATAATGATCGTGCTGTAGTCGTCATTTTTCACTTGCTGAAGATTTTCGGCGATCGGGCCAAAAGCAAGATGCTTCTTTGTTGTTTTTTCCTTCCAATCTTTCTTGGTGAGGAATACTTCTCCAGCCGGAGGGCTGGGTAACGCAGGCTCATCCTTCAACAGGCAACTACACTTCTTCTACATTATCGAATATGATGGATGCAATCGAAGGAGGGGAACATGGACAGTAATGGACAGGGCGGCGGGATTCTTGGTTTGCTTCTAGGCGGAGTTTTCGGGATCATCTGGCTCGTCTGCGTTGTGGTTTTGATCATCGCAATGTGGAAAGTCTTCACAAAAGCCGGGAAACCGGGTTGGGCTGCGTTGATACCCATCTATAACATTATTGTGCTCTTGGAAATCGCAGGCAAACCACTCTGGTGGATCATCTTGTTTCTGATTCCACTGGTGAACTTTATTGCCTGGATCCTGGTTTCGATTGCGGTAGCTGAGAAGTTTGGCAAGGGAACAGGCTTTGGATTGGGGCTGGCATTTCTTCCTTTCATTTTCCTCCTAATCCTGGGATTCGGCAGCGCTCAATACCATCGAACGACGGCCTGAGTCGCCGTCAGCAAAAGACGGAAAAAAGCAGCGGCAGGCAAAGCAGTAGAGGATGCCTGCACTACGTAACGCCTGGCAAATCCAAACAGACGCCGTCACGATTCCGAGGCGGAAGAAGACTGCGGGCAAACGCAGGGCAGGGTTCGTTCGAGCTTACGCGCCTCAGGGTCTTAGATTTCTGGATTTAGGCCTCCCGAGCTGCGGTCTGTGTCGCAAGCCGAACAGAAACCGGCGAGGCACCGACATTACGTACATCATTCAGAATTACCTTCTCAATCCATTGAGTGTCGCCAACGAATTTTATTTGATGCAAGGGATTGGCATCCAGTGACATCATGGGGAAAGTGCCTGGGAAAAATGACGCAGGTCTATGGTCGTGGGAAGGAATCCCGCACAACGAACCCAACTGGCTTCAGATCGTTGGATTTTTAGAGATCCAAAAGTGAAATAGTAAAGCATTTCACTCGAATGGGTCAGTGGATCATTCGTATCGCGGCGCGATGAAATTCGGATATTCCCTTTCAGTACGCGCGTCAAGCATGAGATAATATGCATTTCAAACTGGAGGGAACATGAAAAAAATATTTCTATTTGCCATAATTGTTTGTCTCGCATCGATCGCATCAGCACAGGTGGAGCTTCCACGGCCAAGTCCCAGAGCTTCCGTAATGCAGAGGATTGGCGTCACCGTTGTGACGATCACCTATTCGCGTCCCGGAGTGAAGAACCGCGTGATCTGGGGAGAGCTTGTTCCGTATGATAAAGTCTGGCGGACCGGCGCCAATGAAGCAACGACCATTTCCTTCAGCAATGATGTAAAGATCGAGGGAGAGAATCTGCCGGCAGGCACTTACGCACTCTTTACGATTCCTGGAAAAACAGAATGGACGATCATTTTTAACAAGGCCGCAGACCAGTGGGGATCCAATGACTACAAACAGGAACAGGATGCGCTTCGTGTGAAAGTAAAACCAGCCGAAGGTCCGGATGAAGAGTGGATGAACTTTGTTTTCCGTAATTTGTCCCTCAATTCCGCGGATGTGGTTTTCCGCTGGGCGAATTTGGAAGTGCAGTTTGGAATTCAAACGGATACGCTCAGGAAAGTAATGGCAGACTGCCGCGCCGCGATGAAGGACCTTAAAGCCGATGATGACCGCACTCCCCGGAGCTGCGCGCAATTCGCTGCCGAAAACAATGGAGATCCGGCAGAAGCGCTGCAATGGGTCGGCAAATCGATCTCCATGAAAGAAGGCTTTGCGAACCTCGCAACTCAAGCTCGCTTGCAAGCAAAAATTGGGAAGAAGTCGGAAGCCATTCAAACAGCAAAGAAAGCGTTGACTCTGGCGAAAGATGCGCCGGAGAACGATGCGGCGAAGTTGAAGAAAGAGATGCAGGAGTGGTCCGGAAACTAACCGCCAATGTCTCGGGGAATGTATTCAGCATTCGTAGAATCAGAATGGGATGCAATCGACACCTTTTTTCTGTAGAAGGGTCTTTCTTCTAATTTCGTGGAGATTCATTCGGTGTCTTAAATTCGCTGGTCTGTTTGTCGCTGCAGCGACAGAATTTTCAAGTTACAGGCATGACCGGAGCGTCTTTTTGTCGGAAGCCCCGATAACTACCGCTCGCATGAGCGTAAACGTTCCCCGGATTTCAGGATATGGCATATTTGTTGCCCGCTTCCAGGATAGTGAAATCATCCATACAAAGGAGGGAATGATGAGCGCACTGAAATTTGCAATCGTATCTGTGCTGATCGTGTTCTTTTTTCTTGTTTTCGTGAATCGCGCACAATCAGCTCCAACCGATTCAGGTCTTCCGTAAAGATCATTCGATACATCGGAAGCTGCGCGTTCCCTGGCCCCGCACAGTAAGAAGTATGAGAAGATAGGTTCATGCCGTTGAAAAGTGCGTTGTGCGTATCGGCACGACGGTGCCGCTTGATTCTGCGATCGATCATCATTGCAGCACTGGCGAGTATTTGTGGCGCAGCGATGGCGGCCGATCCACCGGCGGAGCGTTTGCTGCATGAATATCTATCGATCGCTCTATCGCCGGACGGAACGCGCGTTGCCAGTGTTGAGGGTGATGCAACGGCGTCGGGTGGCATACCGCAGATTCGCGATCTCGTGATCCGGCGCGTCGCCAATGGCAAAAACTCTATCGTGAATTTGCCCTGCGGCAGGGTTCCTGAGTGCTGGCCGGATTCGCCGGTGTGGATACCGGACGGTTCGCGCCTCGCATTTACCTTGCGTAAGCCCGGTTCGCACTCCCGGTCCATCTACACAGTGAGCGCAGAAGGTACCGAGCTCACGAAACTGATCGACTTCAACGGCACGATCGTCCACCTTAAATATGCAACGAATGCTCGACTTGCAATGCTCGCCATCGAAGGGGCAACCAAGGAAGTGGGAGCTACGCAGGCGGGTGCTCCGATTACTGCAGATCTCAGTAGTGCCGCGCGCGAGCAGCGCATTGCGATCCTTGAAGGCGAGTCGTTGCACTGGATATCCCCGCCCGATCTCTTCGTATATGAATACGATTGGCAGCCGGATGGAAGCGGATTTGTGGGAACGGCTTCGCCGGGCGATGGTGACAGCAATTGGTGGATTGCGAAACTCTACACATTTTTGATTGCAGACAGTAACGCGAAACTGCTCTATGTGCCTGCGAATCCGCAACAGCAACTCGCCAATCCAAGAGTAGCTCCTGATGGGAAGCACGTCGTCTTCATCGGCGGATTGATGAGCGATTTCGGCGCCACCGGGGGCGATGTGTATTCGCTGCCGATCAATGGTGGCGCGCCGACGAACCTGACCGACGGTATGCACGCGTCGGCAACTTCGCTCGGCTGGAATTGCAACGGCCAATTGTTGGTCCGCTCGCTCGCCGGCGCCGATTATAAGATCCTCGAAATGGGAAGCGGCAGTGAATTCGTGAAGCCACGAGAGTTGTGGAGTGCAACCGAGTCGCTGAATGGTGGAGATGCAGGCTTTTCGATCGGCTGTGGAGCGCAACTCACGGCAACAGTTCATGAAAGCTTCACGATGCCTCCCGAGATTCATGTCGGTCCGATCGGCGCCTGGCAGCAGCTCACTCACGCCAACGATGGGATGAGCGTGCCGGCGCGCGTACAGAGCATCACCTGGAAAAACGATGGTTTCGATTTGCAGGGCTGGATGTTTTTGCCGGCAAATGCGAGTGGCCGCTTGCCGATGATGACCCATGTGCATGGTGGACCGGCTTCTGCAGCGACGCCAAGATTTATCGGCCCGGGGCTATCGCTCACTTTACTGAAACGTGGCTATGCAATCTTCTACCCGAATCCGCGCGGCAGTTTTGGCCAGGGCGAGCGCTTCACGCTCGCGAACGTACGCGACTTCGGTTATGGAGATTTGCGCGATATTCTGGCGGGCGTAGATGCGGCGTCGCGGGCGGCATCTATCGATCAAGAACGACTCGCTATTTCCGGCGGCAGTTACGGCGG
>Ga0210139_1000266_pt1 | contig 10756 bp, 12 predicted proteins | sample Browns_TuleB_D2_FD_184855 | JGI IMG/M metagenome (GOLD analysis project Ga0210139, IMG submission 184855) | Wetland microbial communities from San Francisco Bay, California, USA, that impact long-term carbon sequestration - Browns_TuleB_D2 (SPAdes) | ecosystem: Environmental > Aquatic > Marine >... | reverse complement strand
CAGACATGTATGCAAGTGGGTAACCAGTTGCTTTACTTGCAAGTGCAGAAGAGCGTGATAATCTAGGATTAATTTCGATTGCAACATATCTATCAGAAACAGAATCTAATGCATATTGAATATTACATTCACCTACGATTCCAACATGTTTTGTTGCACGCAAAGCTGCAGAACGAAGCATGTGATATTCATGATTATCGATTGTTTGAGAAGGTGCAACAACAATATTATCACCAGTGTGAACTTTCATTGAAAGTACATTTTCCATATTACAAACAATTACATTATTTCCTCCATAATCCAGCATTACTTCATATTCAATTTGCTTCCAGTTTCCTACGTATTCTTCTATGAGAATCTGACCAACCAAACTAGCAGTAAGTCCTCTATCGACAATTTCATGTAGTTCAATCTCATTGTGAGCAACCCCACCGCCTTTACCACCTAAAGTATACGCAACTCTAACAATTACTGGATACCCAAGATCCTTAGCTGCTTTTTTTGCATCATCGAAAGTTCGAACGGTATAACTCTGGAGTACAGGAACATCACATTGTTTCATCGAATCCTTAAACTTCTGTCTATCCTCTGTAGTCATTATACCTGAAATTTGAGTTCCAAGCACCTTAGTTCCATATTTTTCAAATACTCCTAGTTCATCTAGTTTTACTCCACAGTTCAATGCAGTCTGACCTCCAAATCCTAGCATAACTCCATCAGGTCTTTCAGATTCAATGATTGATTCAACATACTTTGGATTAACTGGTAACAAGTACACTTTATCCGCGAATCTTGTATCAGTCTGAATTGTTGCGATATTTGGATTAATGAGGATACTTTTCAGTCCATCTTCGCGAATTGCTTTGAGGCATTGGCTCCCGGAGTAGTCAAATTGACGGTCGTTTTAGCGACTTTCGCCGGCTTCTCCGATTTTAATAGCCCCACTTCCTAATACTAGAATCTTTTTTAGTGATTCATTTTTTGGCAGGTTTTTCCTCCTCCATCAAGGTTTTCAGCTTTTCAAAAACGAATTTACAATCATAAGGTCCTGGTGATGCTTCGGGATGAAATTGGACTGCAATACACTTTTGTTTTTTATGTATGATTCCTTCAACAGTATTATCATCTGCATTTGTAAACCATAAATCAAAATCAGAATTCTTAAGAGTGTCTGGATTGATACAGTAACCGTGATTTTGACTTGTGACATAAACATGATCATCTTCTAAATTTATACAAGGTTTGTTTTGTCCACGATGTCCATACTTTAGCTTGTACGTATCAGCATTACCTGCAAGCCCTAAAATCTGTGCGCCAAGACATATTCCTAAAGTGGGAATATTTTTTTCAATTAGTGATTTAGCAGTATCTATAGTATCTTGACATTTTTGTGGATCTCCTGGTCCATTGCTAATAACAACACCCCTTGGTTTGTATGATAGAATTTTTTCAATAGATGTATTCCATGGGACTTTAATTACCTTATAACCAATATTTCGTAAATTTCGTATGATTGCATTTTTTACACCGGTATCAATTACAACTACAGTTTGTTTTTCTTTTCCAAATACTTGATTTTCTTTTGTGGATACCATATCCATGAATGTTTCAGAGTTGTAATCTTGCGCAGATAATAGCTGTTTTTTTATCTCTTCTTCATCAATTTCCTTAGAAGAAACAACTAGGGCAGCCATCATTACACCGCTGCTTCTCAGTTTTTTTGTTAGCTCTCGGGTATCAATTCCAGATATTCCTGGGATATTTTCTTTATTCAACCATTCATCTAGAGTCATTACCATTTTCCAGTGACTTGCCACCAATGAAAGATCATGTACTACTAATCCTCTAACCTGAATTCTATCGGATTCAAAGAATTTTGGAATCCCATCATTATCTTTTAAGGAAGGATCAGGAACACCATAATTTCCAATAAGAGGGTACGTCAATGTTAGAATTTGACCACTATAGGAAGGGTCGGTAAGAGTTTCAGGATAACCCACCATTCCTGTATTGAAGACTAGTTCGCCGAAAACTCTAGTAGAATAACCAAATCCCATTCCATCAAATACGGTGCCATCAGAAAGGATCAGTTTTCCAAACTTGTTTACGTGTTTGGCTTTTTTAGTGTTAATAGTGACCCTCGACAAGTCATCTAGATTAGAAATTTAAGTTTTGTGAAGTGTGATCGCAGAAAAATTTTTGATATAAGACTATCAAAGATTATAGGGCCTTGAACTCTTCGCTCCATTTGTAGTAAGCACGGATCATTTCCATTGATACGCTTGGAGTTCTTTGAGTTTTAATTAGTCGAAAATCGGCCATTGTAAGACTTTTTGGTTGAAGTGGAGATCTACCTTCAACTGGTTCCCTATACTCTGGGGAGTCAAATAATTCATGTACCACTTTTAGTTGACCTGCTTGACAGACGTCTTTAATGTCACTTGCACTATATCCTTCAAAAAGTTTTGCGAGTTCGTTTGATTTTACTCTGATATCTTTTTTCAATGGGGCAGTATACAAATTAAATAAATTTTCTCTGGCTTCCAAAGTAGGAAGTGATACGTAAATTCTCTTTTGGAATCTTCGCAAAAATGGCCAATCAAGACTCCAAGGTTTGTTAGTTGCACCAATAACGTATAATTTAACATCTTTTCCTTTTCCATTTACTCCATCCATCTCAGAAAGGAATTGGTTTTTAGTTCTTATTTCTCCACCAACTTCACTATTTCTAGTACCTAAAAGGGAATCAACCTCATCAATAAATAAAATTACAGGTTTTCCTTCTCTTTCATTTAGATTGTGAGCCATTTTGAATAGCTTTGAAACATTTTGCTCTGCTTCACCAAGCCATTTACTCATCATTGATGCAGCATCAACATTTACAAAATAACCATCTATTTCACTAGCGGTAGCAGCTGCCAAGATTGTTTTGCCACATCCTGGGGGGCCATACAGAAGTAAACCTCTTGGCCATCCAAGTGGGAAAAGATCTGGTCTTTTTGTGGGATAAACAATTGATTCACGTAATGCGCCTTTTGCATCTTCTAATCCAATAACTTCTTTCCAGCTAATGTTAGGTTTTTCTTTCATCACCAGTTCTTCAAATTTACTATCATCCTCTTCTTTTTCATGTCTCCTCATGGATTCTTTACGTTCTTCAGGACTTGCATGAGGGTCGACTACGGGTTCCACATGAACGCCGTGGGTTGCTTGTAATGCCAAGATTCTTTTTTGATATGAACCCATTCTTTCAGTGTAAATTTTATTAAGTTTGTTAGTTGGATATAGTTGCATCAATTTTACTAAAGAATCAATGGCTTTTTGATAATTTGCAATAGCCATCCCTCTAGCTCCCTGAGAGTCACATTTGATTGCCTCAGAAGCATACCTGCTTGCGCTATTCTCTAATTCCTGTGGTGCTAAACTCAATTTATCTAATCGACTTTCCTTTTAGATTTGCTTAGGTATTCTTAGGTGTAAACTGCTGTAGCAGATTTGGTTAAATTTTTTGTACTTGTTTTATGTGTAATATCGTTTCTTTTTCTGAATCTATCTTTTTAGGAGATTTTAATGAGAAATCCTCAGATACACACCCTTGAATGCTTTTTATTCTTGAAATTGCACTTTCCGCGGATACTACTAATTCGCTAATTTTGTCATTTAATATGTCCATAGATGACGTAGAATTATTAATCATCTCCACAAAATCTTTTAAAAGAGAATAAACTTCTTTTTTGCTTTCATATTTTGTTAAAATATAGTCTGATAGATGAACAAGTTGATTCAGATCCTGTAATTCTTCCAAAGAGAGATTATCAATCTTTGATTCGTCTTTTTTATCAAGTTGAATAAGTTTTTTCTCTATTATAGAGGAGAATGCTCTAATTTTGTTTAGATCTTTTTTAATGTTCCAGGAATTTAATGAATTCATTTTATTTTTATCAAGGTTTTTTGCAATCAAATCTTGATTAGGTCACTAGGTGCTTAATTTAGAGTCTACAATCAATTTTGCTTAATCTAAATGAGGATGCTTCAAGTAGCCAATCGAAATAGCAAACGAGGCAGTATTAGCCTTAAAATATCAATTTGCGGGAGGCGTCGAATTCAGCTGACTTGGCAGCCATCCTTCATCTATAAATAAATAAATTTCTATTTGAGCACCTTGTCACGGTTTAGCTTTTAACCACAGTAACATTAAACTGAAGATACAATTTTGAATTTTTTTGAGTAATTGTATAAAGGATTTTAGCTCTCCGTCTTACCTAACTATCAAACATCATAGGTCATGGTAAAAGACCAAAGTATTACGGTCAGTCTTGAGGAATTTGGCCTTAGCCGTTATGAAGCGCGTGCTTATGTTACTATGATTACAAAGGGAACGATTTCCGCAAGTGAAGTTGCATATTATGCTGAACTTCCACGAACTAAGGTTTATCCAGTTTTACTAAAACTTGAAAAAAAGAAACTTGTAATTATTTCTAAAAGTAAACCAATCATGTGTACAGCAATTGCACCAGAAGATGCTTTTGATGAAATCATTCATGAACAGATTAACAAAGTAAATGCCATGAATTCTCTAGTAACTAATCTTAAGAAAGTTAGTGAGGATACAAAAAAAGCTCTAGGTTCTGAGGAAAAAAGATATTTTCATCTAAATGCAAACAATGTTTTAAACCAGATTCGTAAAATGATTGAAGGATCAAAAACATCAATCCACATTATGGCAGATCCAGGTGGATTAAATCTGCTTGCTGAATGTAAAGAACAGATTAAAGGAGTAATTAGACGAAACCTTGATGTTAAAATAATTACTGTTCCTTCACAGATTGGTTCAGAAGCTTTTCACGTAATCCCAGATGGCATAAAAATAAGAATTGCCGACATAGGTCAGAATTGTTTTGTGTTTGATAAGACAGAATTACTAATTATTGATAGCGATAATGGTAAAGGTGCTTTATTTTCCTCAACTGATGTATTGGGAAATAATCAGTTATCTATGTTTATGCATGTATGGAAACATGCATTAAAAACTGAGAGCATTTCTGATATGACTAAAAGTGATGCTCAAGAAGTTTACAAAGTGATTAATTTAATTGAGAATAATGGTCTTGGACATATTCTTAGTTCAGCTTTAGTTTCAAAAAATAAGGAAATAGATTTACTCATGCTTCTTGAAAAAAATGGAATCAATATAAAATCTAAAAGTTTAGAAGACATAATTGAATTAATAGATTCTGCATTACAAATTACATGTTCAGGTCATGCAAATTTCAATTCTAGTAATAATAACATAACAATTGAATCTAAAATTAACAGTGGGCACTCATTACCTTGGGCATCAATCTTGGATGGATATTTGCATAAACAGGGATATAACACAAGAATGGTTTTACAAAATAATCCTCAGAAGGGAGAAAAAGTCTACATAAAGATTAATTCAAAATAGACAAAACTAAAAACTAGACGGTCATGATATAGATTTATGATTGATGAGAAACTCAAATTACTAAACATTAACCTTCCTACACCTCCTAAACCTGCAGGGTCGTACATTCCAGTTGTTATTTCAGATCATATTGCGTATGTTTCTGGCCAAATTCCAATAGAAGATGGGAAAGTTTCATTCAAAGGAAAGGTTCCAACAGAACAATCTGTAGAACAAGCACAGTTAGCAGCAAAATTATGTATCATTAACGCATTAGCTCAACTAAAATCAGAACTTGGAAATCTCGATAAGATTTCAAAAATTTTAAGAGTGTCAGGATTTGTAAATTCTTCTCCAGATTTCATAGAACAACCTAAAGTGATTAATGCTGCGTCAGATTTGTTATTTGAAATATTTGGTCATAAAGGCCAACATGCAAGAATTGCAATTGGGGTTAGCAGTCTACCATTGGGGGCTACTGTAGAAATAGATATGATAGTAGAAATAATTTAGATTTGATTAACAGTTTTGAACGCAAATTATACCAATAATATTTGAGGATTGTTCTTTAGTTGGTAAAATACCAACCCTATATTTCATGTTTTCATCATATGAGATATCAAATTGGGTGGTTCTTGTAATTGGAATATTAGGTTTAAGTTCATCATTGAAAAGATCTTCTTCACTAAATTTTCCATAAACCGCACCGTATTTTTTGTCACTTTCATCTATAAGAAAAAATTGTCCACCGCTTAAGAGTGTAGTTTCAGAGCCAATATTTTCAGCATTTATTTTAATTTGAAAAAAAATATTTTGTGGTTTAATGTCCTTATCACCCTTGTATTCCCCAATATGTTCAACAGTATATACTACAGGACCAACTTGAACAGGTTGGCCTGCTTGTACCATGATAAATGTTGGTTGATATTCTGAATACATAAAAGTTCCAAAAGCCATTGAAGCTGCTATACCGGCAACAATTATTCCAATTATAACGTAGCTTGTCATTTTGTACACATCATATAGAATCAGATTAATTTATTCTGTAATTAAATCAAGTGACAGATTTTTAACATTAGCTTTTTCTGAGAATAAATTGCATTATACTTTCTTTCGAGTATTCAATACCATGTTCTTCGTCAGTATGCTTTCCAAAATCAGTAATTATTTTTGATATGTCTTCTCCGTCAACAGAAAAAGTACAGTCAAAACCATAGTCTTTACATTGAAGTTTTACCATATTTCACAAATCGGATGTGGGTTTATAATTATATGCCTAAATTTCAGTGAATATTATGAAATTTTGGCATTAAACTCTTTTAGAAATTGTTTGATCTTGGGTTTTGGAATTACTGCACCACATGCTCTGTCATGGCCTCCACCAGATCCTCCAAGTTTAGTTGCTAAAGGATTAACGATTCGTCCAAGATGAATCTTACACGCTTTTGATCCCCTCACAGAGACTGCATAAATCCCGTGATCAACACGTTCTTTGTAAGCTACACCGACATCTTTTCCTGAAAGACCTAAGACAAAATTTACTGCTCCACTTGCACCTGCATCTAGAACCTCCATATATGCTAAATTTTTCATCATTTTCATTGATTTTTTTACTTTACCTACCATAGAAGCAAGCTTTTCAACTTGAATTTGAGCAAATTCAAAGGTATTGGGAATTTCATGTGGATATTTTGATTCTGATAATTCTTCTACAAGATATAAAAGGTAATCAGGATCTTTTTGATGTCCAACAATATTAAACGTAAGAACTGTAGCATTAATTAAAGCAAATTGTCTATCATAAATTTGTAATAGTTTAGAACCTTGTGGTCTATCTTCCATGTAATCTGTTATAGCCGCACATGCTGCAACAAATGATGCGTGCTCTGATAATTTTGATTTGTATGCATTATAAACTTGGACAGTTGTACATTCGTTAATGTCATGAATAAGTTTCACTTTTAGTTTTTCAAGTTGTTTTATAATTTTTGTATCTAAGTCATGATGATCAATATATGTAATTGAGACTTTATTTTTTCTTAGTTCACTTAGAACTTGTACAAATTCATCCTGATTTTTATTACTTAAACCGAGATCACAAATGAATAAGCGTTTTATTTTTTCATCATTTTTTATCTTCTCTAAAGAATCCATCAATCCAGGATAATCTTCAAGAATTGTATCTCCTCCAAAAGCCTCTCGAATTAATGCAGCGGAGCTTATTCCATCAGCATCTTCCTTATGAGAGAGACAAATAACTTTAGTTCGTTTCGTTTTTACTTTAGGTTTTTTAGATACCATAAGATCGAATCAATTACTGGCCCCATTTAAACCAAGAAATTTCAATTTTATTTATTTTTACGAGGGGGATTTGAGGTAGAAGGCGCATTTTCTTTTTTATGTTCTTTATGAATTGCGTACGCATCATAAAAAGTATTTGAGTGAAGTTGGGTTTCAATGTCTAATTCCTGAAGTTTCTTAAGTGTTTTTCCTGATGCTTTAAGGATTTCATCGTCCACACTTTGTATATATTCACGCTCAACTTCTGACATTAATTATTGATTAAAAATTACGCTATATGACAGAGTGTTGATAGATTAGACTAATTACTAAATTGAAAAAAACAAGAGAGGAAATTTTAGATACAAAAAAGGTTAAAGAGTTAAAAAGACTTTTTAAGAATTAATTATATGGATACTAAAAATATTGGTCTTCGAGGAATTCCTGTTGCAGATACACGAATTTCAAATATTGATGGAGAAAAAGGAAAGCTGATTTACCGTGGATATGATATTTTAGACCTTACAAAAAAATCTAATTTTGAGGAAGTTTGTTATCTTTTACTTCATGATGATCTTCCCTCAAAATCTGAGTACGAGGATTTTGTTTCTAAATTAAAGGGGTCTAGATTTATTCCAAAACAGATGCAAATTAACATGGGAAATTGGAGAAAGGATGCAGACCCTATGGATATGCTACAGGCGTTTGTAGCTGCATTAGCAGGTTATTATGATGAAGAATTTTCAAATAAAGAATCAAGTTATGAAAAAGCAGCCAGCCTTATTGCTAAACTTCCAACTATAGTTGCTAGTTGGCAGAGAGTTCGAAATGGAAAGGAATTGGTAGATCCTAATCCCAACCTAAGTCATGCAGCTAATTTCCTATACATGCTAAACGGTGAAATACCAGATGCTGAAATAGAAAAAATTTTCGATATATGCTTGATATTACATGCAGATCATACATTTAATGCATCAACATTTGCCGCAAGGCAAGTTGCATCAACACGAGCTCATATGTATTCAGCCGTAAGTGCAGCTATTGGAGCACTTAGTGGAGAGCTTCACGGAGGTGCAAATTATGAAGTAATGAGAATGTTACTAGATATTAAAACAGAAGACAGGGTGGAATCATGGATTAAAGAAAAAATGGACAAAGGAGAAAGAATAATGGGGATGGGACATGCAGTGTACAAAACGTATGACCCAAGAGCACTTGTTCTAAAAGAATTATCAAAAAAGCTAGCTGAAAAAACAAAGGAACCGTGGTTTAACATTACACAAAAAGTAGAGCAGGTAACAGTAGAAGAGATGAAAAAAAGAAAAGGGGCAGACATTTATCCTAACGTTGACCTCTATAGCGCTTCAGTGTATTATATGCTAAAGATCCCAATGGATCTTAATACGCCAATTTTTGCATTATCAAGAGTTGCTGGATGGGCAGCACATATCATCGAAGAAAAATTTGCGGAGGCTGCACCAAAGCCTGCATTATATAGACCAAAAGCAGTCTATGTTGGAAAATATTGTGGTCCTCAAGGCTGTGAGTATATGCCTCTTGATTTAAGATCTGAAAAAAATAAACAAGCTAATTTCTAGAATTTAACCACTGTTTAGCTTTTGAAGTTACATCATGTTTGTATAACACCTCAAAAACCATATCGTAAAACGATACCCCTTTCTTTTGTGCTTGCTCATCTAGCCATTTTATTCCATCAGCAAGTTCAGGATCATATTCAGAAAATTCAACTAGCTCATCCACCATCTTAGTAAAGAATGATTGTGATTCAAGCATTATTGGAGGCTTTCAATTTAAGATCATAAGTTGGGAATTCAAAATATATAGACAATCGACGCCTTTTTGGTTGACATATGGAACACAAATTATTTTCTGATGGAAATAAAAAAAGAATTTCTTGGATAATTCAGTCAGGAGAATCTACAGACGAACAAGAAAGAGATCATGCAGATAGATATTTGGATAAAGTGACAAATGAACAATCAAAGTATATCACATTACATGTCGGAATATTCTGGGGCATTGGGAGATTCATAATAAAAAATGAAGATACCATTAATGTTATGCTTGATTCAAAATCAATGTATGATCATCTAAAAGGCAATACTAAGACATCAGATATATTTATTGAAAATAGAACATGGTTTCTAAATCAATTAATTGAGCAACGAAAACTAAACATTAGATATCATTTAATTGATCCAAAAGAAAATTTGGCGACTAAATTACTTTAGATAGGTTAGAATCAGACCAATATCCATTAGATTTGTGTGCGTATGACCTGTTTTTATTAATCCACCATATTTTTTAAAAAAGGAGTTAGAATCATTTGCTGCTAAATATCGTTTCATATCTTTTTGATTAATTAGAAAATTTTTTGCAATCGCTCCTGCATACTTTGTGTTACCATCAATTCCATCAGTGCCTACTGACGCAATTACTATATCATACTTAGTTTTTGGAATTTTTTCTAAGATGCGTAACACTAGTTCTTGATTTCTTCCTCCTTTACCATGGCCCTTTACTTTTACTGTAGTTTCTCCACCAAAAATAATACACGAATTTTTTTTCTTTGGAATTAATGAAACAAGTTCTGATGCTGCCTGTTTAACGTCTCCAGAAATATTAATGGTTTTAAAAGATATCCCTAATTGCTTTGATCGTTCTTGCATTGCTTTGATGCAATCTAGATTTGTTAATACAATATAATGAGGAATTTTTGATTTTTTAGGAGTTTCCGGAATTTTATTTGATACACCAAGGTTTAATCTACGTATTACAGATTTTGGGATTTTGTTTTCTAACCTATACTTTTTTAAAATTTTTAATGCATTAGAAAATTTTGTATTATCAAAATATGTGGTACCTGATGCAATTGAGGAAAGATCATCGCCTACTACATCTGACATTAATAGAGAAACCGCATCACATATCATTTTTTCAATTAACCTACCTCCCTTAATTTTTGACAGATGCTTACGAACACAGTTGATTTCTTGAATAGTAGCTCCTGATGCAAGTAATTCTTTTGTA
>Ga0210139_1000265_pt1 | contig 10763 bp, 10 predicted proteins | sample Browns_TuleB_D2_FD_184855 | JGI IMG/M metagenome (GOLD analysis project Ga0210139, IMG submission 184855) | Wetland microbial communities from San Francisco Bay, California, USA, that impact long-term carbon sequestration - Browns_TuleB_D2 (SPAdes) | ecosystem: Environmental > Aquatic > Marine >... | reverse complement strand
AATGGTCACTTTCTGGAACTGATAATACGTTGAAATGGTCGCATTCGGGTGGGCCAGCGAGTTACGGATATTTGGGCTTAACTCCTGACGGTGGACAACAAGAGGTTGTAATTGGTAATGTCCCTCCTGGATTCGTAATGAGTGATGATAGATTTGTGCTAACTGTAATGGGGTATGGAGGTACCGGTGCGAAAGGATTGAATATCAGGAACGGTTCAACCAACACGTATTCATCCCTGTTCATGACCGCAAACATTGATTCAACGTACTTTCAGATCATTGGGCCTAGAGATCAGTTTGCTACAATGCGGACAGATTTCAAGAACGTCAACACGGACATTACTCACCCGCCGACAATGAACGGATTCTCGTTCAATGACAAGGTGAATATTGGGACAACGGCAACGGCTTCTTACACCTTGGATGTGCAAGGAACAGCCAGGATATTAACCGCGACAGGTACGCCTACGACCATTGCCGGGAGAGGGAGTAGCGGCGAGGTAGGAGACATTACGACCGGCCCAGGATTAAGTTTGACTACCGGCACATTAGCTGTAAATAATGCGACCGTCCCATTTGGCTCAGGACTTACAGACAGAGTTGCGACGTGGGCCGACGCAAATACGCTGACGTATGGGATATTGTATGACGACGGTAGTAAAGTCGGGATCAACACGGCGCCCGATCCAACCACTTGGTTGTACTTAAATGATACCGTAACAGAAAACTCAAGCTGGTACGGCCTTGCCACATCACTGATCTTCAAACCCTCGGTGAACATGGGCGCCCTCACTGAACAAATAGGAAATTGGGTTTACATTTATGTTGATCCTACGAACACTCACACGGTTTCCAGCCTTGAGGGCATTCAGGTTACAGCAGAAGGATACGGGACGGGGAACGTTACCCAAATTTATGCGATTCGTGCATTATCGGCGTCCTCGTCTGTAACAACCAACTTGTTCGGGATTTACGCGGATGCCAGCGTTGTGACGGGAGCAACCGTAACAAACAGGTATGTGCTATATCTCTCCAACCTGTCTGACGGGGCGTCACCTTCGGGGAACAACTTTTCCCTGTATAATTCGTCGCAGTTAAAATCCTACTTCAACGGGTCGGTTGGTATCGGTATGTCTCCGACGTATAAGCTCGATATGCGAAGCGTGACCAACTCAGCCGTTGGTCTTCCGAACGTTGCGACCGCCTCTCTACCGACTGGATATGAAGGCGGGTTTTTATACAACACCACGGAGCAACGCCCGTGCTGGTATGACGGGACTCAATGGAGGTGTGTCGCACACGTGGATGAAATTGGAGGAGGCGGCACTGAAATTTCTTCCTTGTTGGCTGCCATAGCCACGAACACTATTGACAACGTGGCGTATCAGCAGACTTGGACGTGGAATAGTTTAGCCGGCGGCATGGGATTAAGCCTGACGAGTAGCAGCACGGCGGCAACCGGTGATTCTCAGAAGCTGCTCAACGTGGCCCTTACAGGCGCCAACGCTAACTCGGGTGAGCTTACGACTGCCATTAATGCGTCAAACGCACATACGGGAACGAGTTCGGCAAACTATAGTGTTCGTGGTTTATCGTCTGGCGGCGCTTCTATTAATGTGGGGGTATATGGCTCAGGAACGGGAACGGGGGCGCGAGGAGTGGCTGGCACGAGTACGTCTGACAACGGGTTTGGTGGTGAGTTTTGGAATAGCGGCACCACCGGGACGGGGTACGGATTACAGGCCTATGCTACAGGGGCAAAAACCACTAATATCGGCGCTTCATTTTCTGCCTCTGGCGGCACAAACAACTATGCGATAATTGTGCCCTCTGGCGGCGGGAATGTAGGTATTGGAGGGTACCCGTCCTATACGCTTGACATGAGTGGTCGAACTGATGCAATGGTACCACCAAAGGGAACGACCGCACAGGAGCCGGCCGGCACAACCGGGGCGCTTCGTTACGATACAGACCAACTAAGGCTAACCTTATACGGCGGTAGTTCCTGGCAGCCAATCGCGCTAAAAGGCACGGACACCTATGACGGTTGGAACCTTCAAGCCAATGCCGGCGCCAGTACCCAAATCGCAGACGCGGAAACGGTGACATTCAGCGACGGAGACGGCACCACAGCCTCAAGGGCATCAAATACTATCACCTATGACGTGGCCGCCTCTGCGATTGAAATAGAGGACGGCACCGATGACGCGCCGGCAAATACCACGCTTGACAATTACGTCTTTTACGCGGTTCACATCAAGCTGACGGCCGGCGCGACAAGCAACGGCACCTTTACCCTCCCCACCCCAACGTCTGGGTTGTTGCACGTGCTGGTCACCGTCAGCGCCGAGGATGCGTCTGGTTCATTCGTGCCGGAGGTGGTAGCTGGCACTAATGAAATTTGGGAACAAGGTTCAACCGCTTCATCAAGGACGTTGACCAACAATGAAACCATTCAAATGAGGGTAATACGGGTGGCCAACGGAGGAGTTGGATCTGACTGGAAGTGGGCAATAATTAGTTCGTACTAAATATATCGTGATGAGGTATTTGGTGTTGTTTGCTATTCTTTTTTCGGCTTGCTCTTTAACTGAGCAAGAGATACCCCGTCCATGGATGGCCTGGGAATACCGCACTGGTGAAAACTCGTATGTAGCATTTACGGCGAGACATATTTATCTGGTGTGGTATTCAAGTGACAACCGGGGCGCCGGCGTATCGCCAAACCTTGAGTGCTCAGGAACCTATAGTTACTCTGAGGGAAACCTTGAAATCAACTACTATTCAGGCGAGATAAAAAGGTATGACGTTACCGACCTTGGCAATGGCCAATTTGAAATGAGGGCCGGTAACGAAGTCGAAATTTGGGTTAGAACCAAACTAAATGACTACATACACGGGTAATTCAATAACTATCAAAGGATTAAAGGAAATGAAACGTGCAATTTTATTCATTTTGGCCCTTTTGCCGGCCCTGGTATACGGGCAACAACTGGTGATTCAGAACAAATCAATCAACATAGTTGATCTGGTTGACGCCCCTGATGTGGATTCAATTGGAATTACGCCGGATTCGAGTGACGTTTTTTACAACGTCACAGTAAGGGTTTACCGGACTACATACGTGCCGTCAATTGACAGCACTATAACTCTGATTGATACCATTCCATTCGTTTACGTGCTTGGCACTGAACTCGATAACGTGGTGTATAACGCAATTTGGAACGCAGAGGCAGTCTTCGCCCACGCTGAGGCCAACCTGTTCAATGAACCTACAACAGAGGCCAACCTGGTGAAGATCAACCCTGTTTTGGTTGTAACCAGAGGCCAGGGGTATCTAGCCTACAACAAAAGCGCGTTTCTCCCTCAATTCGTCGGCTATTGGAGATTGGTATACAATAGCGTCAACTTTGACATCCGCATAAATGAGGACGGCACCGTGAATGAGGTAGAATTGGCGCCCGGCGGCGGCTCTATAATTCCCAAGGTTGGAGGCATTGACGGCACGGTGCAAATTTACCACGGGTACCGGCGCCTGGTGTTCAACAATCTTGTGCCAGGTGACACCCCTTTAAAGCTGTCAGCATCAAATGAGCTTAGAACAAAGTTTGTGCGCCGCGACAAGTCGGTGACGCTGACGTACCGGAAACAATCAATCCAAGACATTCCCTATGTCCCGTAACAAGTAACCAATAATTTATTCAATATGAGGAAAGCATTAATCATCGGGTTTTGCCTGGCTTGCTTCCAGGCTTTTGCACAACAGCAGGACACCACCCTACTCTATCTCACCTTGACCTCAAAGGAGGTTTTGACAGTGTACGGCATATTGGGCAAACAGCCGGCCGATGAGGTTGAGCAGATCAGGCCTTTGATAGCCTCTCAGGCGCGGGGCAAGGTTGAAACGCAAGACACGATCATTCTTCGTCTGCCGGCGGCGGCGGTTCAATATATGGCCAATGCGGTCGCGGCGCATCCGTGGAGAGACGTATTTCAGATAATGCCGAAGTTGATACAGGCGGGTGCGCCCAAGCCTACAACGCCGGCGCCTGTTGACAGGAAGAAGGAAGACGGGAATTGAGGTCAACAATGTTGACCGATGGTCAGTCAACACGCCGTCAACAGATGTTGACACCAGCCTCAAACCGTGTTGCCAACAGGGTTTGAAGGCGTTGACACTTTCCCGGTCAACACGGCTGACGTGCCTGAATTTTTCGATCTCAATTGCTCAGGCAGCTTGAGCAAACACTTATAGCGTGCGCCTGGTATAGGGCCAACCGCTGATTTAAGGCGCTCAGAACGCTTTAAAATGGCCCAAATAACCGGAAACCGGTGTTGACTCCCGTAAATGGTGAGGTCAACACCGGGTAAACCGGCCCAAAACAGCCTCAAAACTTGCTCAGGCGGGCCGAGAGGCTACAAAACGCAAAACCAGTACCATTGCCCCAAAAAGCCCACAAACGCCTCAAAACGCCTGAAAACGCTTGATTTGAATTAAATGGAGGGGCAAGGTCAACAGTGTTGACTTTTATGGTCAACAGATTTTTCCAAGGGTCAACAGTGTTGACTTTCGCGGTCAACAGATTGAGGCAAGGTCAACAGATTTCTTGGAGATAGGTCAACAGTGTTGACCACCAAAAACATACTATGTCTGAAACTTACAACAGGCTTCACGTTTGGAAGGGGTGTCACCTATTTCTCCCGCCGGTAATCAAATTCGGGAAATTGGATTTCATTGCTCAAGAGGTTTTTTTTGGCCAAAACTGCGCTTATGATCTTCAAGGGGTAGACCAAAAAGACATAAACAAAGGCGGCGGCCTGGCGTACAAACCTTGGCTCCCTGCAAACCGGGGGGAGACTGTCATGTGGGGGTGGAGGTGGAATTTGGAAACGGCCCTCGTTGAGCTTTCAGCCTATTATCATATTGCCGGCAAAACCTGGAAAGGGCATGACGGAGAGGGGGGGCACCTGGCGGTCATTGAGCTTGAAAAGGAATTTTTAGTCTGGATTGAGAAGTTAAACGGAAAGTACCGGGTGAATTTCTTGACCCGGGACGGCGCCAGCGGCACAGATACCAAGCAATTTGAGCACCGGTACACTTATGCCAGGAATGTGAACGCCTATTTTGGAGGCAACAAAACAGCCCCGCACCAGATGGAATTTTACACCAGATATTTATCCCGTGAACAATTAAAGCAAAAAATCAATGAGTACGGACAACAAGGAAGTTATGCTAAAAGACGAATCTTTTAACAAAATAATGACCGTGATAGTCACCCCTTTGTTGTTGGCAATAACCGGGTATTTCACACGGAGCACCGTTGAGGAGGTAAGGAACATGAAGCAGGACGTAGTTGAGTTGCTTCAAAGACAAGCCGTATTCAATTCGGAAGTGACGCACATCAAAGAGGATATGATGTTTTTGAAGGATCAGATAAAGAGTAATGCCCAAGAAATAGAAAAGATCAAAGACGGCATTAGAACAAATAAAAAATAATCCTATGCTTCTCAACGAAAAGCTTTTGAACCTTCGCCGGATGGAGGAGGACATTTTCAAACGGGCCTTGGTTCCTGCAGAAGGGCGCGGCGCCCCTGACGTTGTTCTACCGCCTGAGATCATGCCGTTTGCCCCTATGGAAGCCCTGTCAAGTGATAATTGGGGGTATACCTACCTCAAGGCGAATGCCTTTGAGGCATGGGCAAAGAGGTTGAAACGCCCGGTAACCGTGGCCATTATCGACACGGCCCGGTCATTTGACCACCCCGACGTCAAGCCCTATGCCGTCAATGAGGACGGGCGTGATTTTACCGGGGAGAACGCGCCAGACCCGGACACCAGAGGCCACGGTACAATGTGTGCCGGGTGTGTCGTTGGCACGCCGGTTGACGGCCGTATCGGCACCGGCCCGGCGGCGGCCGGCTTTTGCAAGGTCATTCCACTCGCCGGCCTGAACTCATTAGGTCAGGGGTATATGGACTGGCTAAATAAGGCCTTTGAGTACGCGGTGAACCTGTATTTGGACAAATACAAAAAGCGGGGGCACGCCTTTGTCATTTCAAACTCATGGGGATCATCCGGCACCGGTGACGCCAGGTTTGAAAAAATGGTAGACCAGGCGGTAAAAGAGGGGATTATCGTCACAGCCAGCGCCGGGAATAGCGGATATAGTGGTTCGGGCTCATCGGTAATTTGGCCGGGCCGGTTAAAAAACGTGTGGTCAGTGGCCAGTATTGAGGCCAATGGGGCACCGTCAAGCTTTTCCTCTGGCGGCCCTGAGGTGTGGAGCACGGCGCCCGGCGGCGCCATAAAGACCACCCACCCAAGCGGCGGGTATGTAATAGTCAGTGGGACGAGTTTTTCAAACCCGTTGACCGTGGGGATCCTCTCGTGGTTTTTGGCGGCCTTCCCTGACATGGAACTTGGAGAGGCTTGGGACTTCGCCAGGAGCTACATTACCGATCTCATGTCACCGGGGTTTGACCCACGGACAGGGTGGGGGGTTCCCGTCGCCACGCCGTACATTGACAAAATACCGGGCACAACGCCAGACCTTGATGAGAATACCGTTGACGTTGAGCTACGAGGGCAAACGGTGCTTTTTGCCAACCGTCAAGCTGAGGAAAGCCCTTTCGACTATGACAAATACACCTGGCACAGTGCAAAGCTTTCAGCGAAATGCGAAATGACCTATGAGGTGGGCAAATATCTTGACGCCTTGAATACCAAGAAAATGCTTTTTGAGGCCTTGGCTCAATTTGCCTCTCAGAAGTATTTCGTAGCGTCCAATGATCCCGGCCGGCTTGCTTTACCGGAAAAACAGGTAATCACGCTGACCTCAAACGAGGCAGGTTTCAATGACATAGCCGCCTGGCTCAAGAGCCGGCTGGAAATTTGGCTAAAATCTACCGTTCATCAAGTGGTACTTGAAATAGACGATCAGATAACGATCAGGATTTAACTTTAATCATCTTTCAATCAATCACGTTATGAAGCACAAAATTTTCTTCATGCTGACCATTCTTTTGGTCATGGTGACCGCTGTTACGGGGCAGACGGTTGATACCACCGGCATCGCGGACGCGCCATTGTTTCACGATGTATCAGTGGACTCTATGATCAATACTTACAACATTATTTACGGCGCCCTGGTGATCCTCGTCGGGTATATTAGCAAGGCATTAGGCCTAAAGGCCAAGGTGAACAACTTCATCTTTGTGATCATCGCCGGCGGCCTTGTGCTGGCAGGAGCGTTTATAGCGTTCGGGTTCAGCAAGGCGTTACCATTGGCATTTACATTCCTTGGTTCCATTGGGTTTTACAATGTTTTCCTCAAAAAGGACTCGGTTCTACCAACCGTATTAAAACCCGTTGGCAACCTGTTTAAGAAAACCGCCTAAAGAGGCGGGATTGACACTTGACGCGCAAGCCCAGAGGCTATTTGCTTTGATTTATGTTTTCCTGATCCCGGCGCCGGGTCGTGTGGCCCGGCGCCAATTTAAAACCAAAAACGATGAGCAGAGCAGCGTATAAAATAGCTGACGAGTACCTTGGTAAAATCCAAGCGGCAGAGGAATCATTGACACAGGAAGACAGGCTCAATGCTATTGAGTACGTCATTTCTGAACTATTCAAATCCATTAAGCTGATTATCTTCAAAACCGACAGTGAGGGCAACATTGTGTTTAAAAACGGGCGCCCTCAAATCGACGTGGTGAATATAGTCACCGGTGTTTTCAAGCTGGTGGGAAGGATTATCGTACTGGTAACACTCCGGGAGACGAAAAACCTGGCATACGTGCCCAATAGAAACAAAAAAGCCCCTACTGAATAGAGTAGGGGCCAAAACAACTTCAATAGAAATTACTCCTCGACGAGTACGTCTTTATCGTCGTCAATAGCCTCATTCCCGGCGTTGTCCTCGTTTTCGAGGTCTAACATCACATGGGCATTTTTTACGCTTTCATTGGTTTCTGGCGGTAATGAGCGCACAGCCTTTTTAAGGCGTGTGTTCTGTTTTTTCAATTTTTCGATAATCTTCTCCTGATCTTTGTTCAACGCCCGATACCGGCGTATGTCCGCAACCAAATCAGGAATTGACCGCAATATGGCCACGTCAGGGGCTTCTTCCTCCGGCTCTGCCCTCTGCACTGCAAATTTGCCAGCCAGAACGTCAAAGACGTCCGGGTATGGCCAGCGGTTATAAATGCGTTGTGCCAGGTTGTCGGTAGGGGTAGACCTGTCGCTCGAAAATGAATAAAACAGGTTTTTAAACCGTTCGTTTTCACTTTTGCTTTTGGCCAGCTCATCGACTACGGCAGCGATTTTAGAGTATGCCGGCTCTTTTTCGGCAATTACCTCAAGAGCCTTAAAAAGGCTGTCTCTTTTCTCTTTGTTGCTTTGACGTTTTTCCTCCGAAATCATATTATTGTTTGTAAAATTTGGAATTATTACAAATGACGATTAATTTTGAGTAAAATTAGGCGTTTTTTGAAATTATTTCAAATAATCTGATAAAATGTTAACCAAGCTGACCTTGCCCAAAAACCTTGAGGCATTCTCAAGAGAGGCACCGATTGCGAAAAAATTTCTTACTGGCGCCGTGGCCCTGGCCCTTATTTCCTTTGCTACTGAGTGCCTTGGAGGGTTCACGTATTTCTCTGAAATGGTATCTTGGGTCTGGCAGCTTGACAGTCCTTGGAACATAATTTTGGGGATGTTGTTCACAGCCGTCTGCTTGGCCGGCGCCGTGGCCCTGGCGGCCGCCTTGGAACTGGTCATTTGGGATGCGACTGTTTTTATCGTCAACGCTTTCCTGTATAACAGGACGAAGGGGCTTGACCTTTGGTCACTTATTTTTTCGATTATTGGCCTGGTCGTCTTTTTGACGTTTTCGATCGTCGTTTCCAAGCGGGTCGCCTGGCATACCTTTTACCACTATGGCCCAAAGTCTGAGGAGTTTGATATTACCCAACTAAATCAGCAGTACACGGCCGGCGACAATATTGCTCTGGCCAAATACCAAACGGCTCGCAGTGATGTGGTTTCCCGGTACCAACTTCTGGAAGTTGCGGAAACCAATGAGTACAACAGCAAAGCAAATGCCAAACAGGCAGATATTGAAAAGTATAGGGACATTGAGGTACGCACAGGCAAGGTTTATACCTCTACGATTTCCCGGCTTGTGAGGGAAAAAAACAATCTAGCGATACAATATAACAGCAAGGTGAAAAAACTCGCTGAGGAGCGAGAGAAGGAGTTGAAGGCCTTGACGAGCACCAAGAACGAGACAGGTGAACAGCTTTTCATGCGTGCTGATTCATTGTATCAACAGGCATACGCAAAATGGCAGAAGAACCAAGAAGAAACTGAGGCCTGGCGAATGCAATTTGCTTCAATGCTCTCCCTGTTTGCCGGGGTGAGCGTTGTCCTGTCAATGATTTTGCACGTGTTTGTCATTATTTTTTACAAAAAGGCCGAAATGACTGATGAGGTGGTCATTAATCACGAGGACTTTGAGCCGCAAGTGTGGAGTGAGTTTAAAGTCTGGCTTAAACTCAAGACCGTGCGGGGCTTGCGTAATAAAATCAGGCGGGCAATCTCTGGCGCGGACAACTTGACGCCTTTCCCGTATGAGCGCCTGGCATTACTGGTCAACGAAAAGCCGGCCGCCGGGGCGCCTAGTACCCCTCAAGAGGTACAACCTATAAAAATGGAAGTAGGGGCAAGAGAACTGAGGGAGTTATATGAGGAGATTTATCAACGCCTGGCAGGTGATTTGAAGGAAGCACATCCTACCAAGGCCGCACCGCCGCCGGTAGAGGAGGAGGTCAAACCGCCGGCGCCAGAGGAGAAACCTGAAAAGGCCGCACCGCCGCCGGTATCAACCAGGCGAGAATCCTCTGAGCATGTCACCACTATTTTTGTCAACGGAGAGGCGATAATCCGGCACATAAACAGTTACGGGCAAGTCTCCGAGATCGGATTTGACAAGGTGAAGAAACAAATACCTGTTTATCGTACCCGCAAATCAGAAAAAGCCCAAGAGATCAATGACCTTGAGGGCAAGCTGGCAACCCTGGCATCTGATGATCCAGAACGGGAAAAGCTGGAAAAAAAGCTCGCAGCGGCGCGGGCAAGCTACCAGACCAATTCTGAGAACCTTGAAAAATTCTTGGCGTACCGTAAAATTTTACGCCCGGATGAAGGAGACTAATTTTTTTTGAAATTTTTGGAATAATTACAAATAAATATTACATTTGCCTAGATGTAACTTTTTGCGATGCAAAACCAAAAATCTAGGCCTATGAAAAGCAGTTAATCGAGGTAGTTTTTCAGAAGCGTACTGACGGGCGGCGCGGGGTAACTCCCGCGCCTATTTTTCCTATAAACTACCACCCATGAAAAAGCTTCCTGAAACGGTTCAGGAAATGACGGCCCTGCAATTGACAGGAAATGTCACTCCTCCAACCTGGTTCAAAACCATTACTTACCGCACGAAGCGGGGTAGATACCCGCACCTCCTGGCGGTAAACATCCTCTCTGAAATAGTCTATTGGTATCGGCCCAAGGTAATAAGGAACGAAGCCGGCGCCGTGACCGGCTATGAAAAGCGGTTCAAAGGCAACATGCTCGAACGATCGACCGCTGACCTTGCCGACCATTTTGGCGTCACCGCCGAGCAGGTGCGGGACGCCCTGGCCTTGCTACAATACCGGGGCATTGTGCACGTATACCATGAGCACCACGGCCGGCACCTGGCGGG
>Ga0210139_1000264_pt1 | contig 10764 bp, 8 predicted proteins | sample Browns_TuleB_D2_FD_184855 | JGI IMG/M metagenome (GOLD analysis project Ga0210139, IMG submission 184855) | Wetland microbial communities from San Francisco Bay, California, USA, that impact long-term carbon sequestration - Browns_TuleB_D2 (SPAdes) | ecosystem: Environmental > Aquatic > Marine >... | reverse complement strand
CTTCATCCTTTCCAACCCGGACTGGGCCGCAAACGTTGCTCTGGTGGTCTTCGCAAAATTGTTGCTCACAACGTGTTCGACCTGAGTATTTACGATCAGCGTGAGCCCGATAGCGGAAACAATAGCAACAAAAAACAATGCCACCACCATGATTCCACCATTCTGTTTCAGCTTGAAATGAATCCTCATGACTTGCTCCGAAAACTATTGATTTCGAACATCTATATCTACGGATAATTCGATTGTGTGATATCTGCCCGTGGCACGATCGGTATTGTTCGATCGTCCCACAAGCGTAACCCGAACAATCCGAATGCGATTCAGATCCTCAACCGCGATTCGGTTCGGATTGGTTCCCGTCTGCCAGTCAATTTGGTGTGTTGAATCCATAAAATACTCGAAACTGAGATTTAGGATATTGTCCGAAAGCACCTCATCGAACGGGGCTGGATAGTCGGCAGCGCCTGCCGGAACGGTAACCGCCGGAATGCCGTTGGCGGCGTCACCTAATTCCAATGGATATGGATCCGTATCGCTAAATTCGCGTTTTACGAGCCGGCAGGGCGGAGCATCGCAGGGATCCGGCACCAACAGGTAGGTAACGTCTTCATCGTAATCATTCAGAATCAAATCGCCATTTTCATTTTCATCATCCGCGTTTCCTGCTACTGCCGGTGAATCGATGTCGGGACCATCGGCGATGTCAAAAGAACTTCCGTTCGGACCAGGAGTATTCAAGTCTGTCCATGGACCACTCCCGTGAATATCATGTGGCAAATCACCCAGGATACGAAGTTTCTTTTGCTCGGCTCTGTAGATCTTGGGAGCCCCTTTCAAAGATTTTTTTCCGCTGCCGGCCTGCCGAATCGAGCGAACAATCGTCTCCACTGCAAAGCGGGTTTCGTGATCCAAATTTACAATCTGCTGCTGGCTATTAAATATTTTCTGATTCTCTTCAAGGATTTTATAAATTCCCAGCATTATGGTAATTCCGATCAGCATTGCCACCAGGAGCTCGATCATTGTAAATCCGGCTTGATTACACTTCATGATCTTTTTTCCTAGATTGCAAACTGATTCACTACCTGAACGCTCAACGTGATTTCACGCAAGGGGCCGGGATTACTCTGAATCCGTCGACTCACAACACGGACCGAAACAACCTTGAACGGCGCGCCCGAAATTACTCCATCTCCGTTCGTGATCTGCCAGTAGACGTCATAGGTTGCTACACTCTGATGAAGATTCGTCGTATCAAGAATTCGTGATTCGGGAAGGATATTGAGCGCACAGTACCCTGGATCCTCTAGGCCAGTTGCCGGGGTCAAATTTCCACCCACAACCAGATTTCTATACGATACCTGGTAAATGCTCTCCAGGTATTTTGTGGCAATCGTCGTAAGCTCTGTATCATCTTTCGTACGGACATTCATGGAAACTCCGAGCGCCAGCACCTGAGCCAGCGCCAGCGCCCCAATCCCAAGAATGAACATGGCTACAAGAGATTCCACTAACGTGAAACCGGCCTGCATTGCTATTTTGTTTGGGGACTTCATTTTGCTTCTATCCAGGAATTGTTTCTGTACTTGAATAAACGGACCAATCCACTGTTTTCGACGCATACAGCTTGAGCTAAATTCCCGCCATCCTGCACAATGATGCATCGGTAGTTGGTGGCTGATGCTGAAGGATTGAGCCGTCCATTTGGCTCAAAAGTCATAACGATTGTTGCCGGAACCGACCCGACGTAAGAACCGTTTGGAAGCGCGGCGACTCCCACGGTGGAGAACGTTCCATAAGTTAACTTTCTCGCCGCTGGATAGATTTGATCCGTGTCTCTTGTTCCATTTCCGTTCGCATCATTCCACGCGTGGAATGTCCCATCAGGACCAGCAGGTTCCGATCCTGAAATCTGATAAGCATTGGAACCGGATGTAGAAAAACGAAAGCTGTAATCAAAATTATTGGAAACCGACTTAAGTTTTGCGAGCTGGATGTTGGACATCACCTCACGACAGGTTCCGTTCAACTGATATTCATGCCAGGACCTGTTAAGCAGCGGAAGAGATACCAAACCCATGAGCCCCATCATGGACATCACAACCAAAGATTCCATAACTGAAAACCCAAGCCGGTCTGGCGCTCCTTTCATTTTTGTCCTGATCCTCCGCATGAATGACACTTTAGCAAGGTTCGTGCCGCATGGGATCACTCTCGTTATTTGTTGAAACGAAATCACTTACAGACTTTGAGTGCTTGTGTTTGTAGATCGCTGCGGCGTTTGGATTGTTCGTTTTTTTTGCAATCGCCCAGGAATTGAGCTATAGAAACAAGTGTTTGGCGATTGTAATGTCTGCCTCTTGCTGGCTCTTGAGCCAACGGGGCGCTAGAAATTGCAAAATGGCATTTTTCAGTGTTTGGTCTTGCCGTGGAATAATCCGCCGAGTTTCTTGATGATTAACTTTCCCACGTCGTTGCCGTGCTCAATCTCTTTGATCTTTTGTTTGCAGTCTTCGTCCGTGGGGTCCTTTGCGAGTATTTTCTTGTACGCCGAAAGTGCCATGACCTTGTTATCGGAAGCCAGATAGAGGTCCGCTATGTCCTTTTGCACAAGCAGACACTTTGGATTCAGCTCCTGTGCCGCCTTGTAAGCCTTCATTGCGTCGTACTTAAATCCGGAATGCTTTGACAACGCTTTACCCATCAGATGGTAGGTTTTGTAATCCTGCCTCAATTCAAGCGCTTTCTTGCAATTCTGGACCGCTGCCCAGTAATTCCCCTGGTAGAACTCATCTGCTGCTTGCTCGCAGAACTCATCCGCTGCAGCATTCGCCAACGGCGGTTTTGGTTTCGCTAAAATAGCTGGAAGAGGCTCCTGTTTTGCTGGTATTTTCTCCGGTTCGACCATGTGCTGAGGAATATCGGAAGAAGTAGCGGGCGGATCTTGCAGGCGAACCAGACCGAGGCAATGAAACGCATACACGATTCGCGAAAACATATCGCTAGGAAGCTTCGAGATCAAATGTAATTCCGAAAATGAAATTCCTCCTTCCGTTTTCAGGAGCAAGAATTTTTCTGAAGCGCTCAGCCGTACGGAACGTAAAGCGGCAGAAGCGCTTTCGGACATCACGACCATCCCCTGTCGCCGGTTCAATTTTCTTCTAATCGCAGCAAAATCAGCATGATGGCGAACTCCACGCAAAATTAGCTCGCCGATCTCGATGTGGATGTCCGCCTGCTCAGGATAATCCCCTTCTTCAAACGCAAAATCGCCGGCGGACCAGCCGAAAAGATTTTCCAGAATCTTCCAGGCAAGGGCTTCAATTTCAGCCTTCAATATTTCCCGACCTTCCGGTCTGACCAGTTCCATGGCAAATGAGAATTTCGTAAATAAATTAGAGGGCGCTGTCCTGATTTTCCATGCAGTTTCGGGATTCAGTTGCTTTTCCGAAATGAGAAGATCAATAAAGCGCTCTCCCTCCTGATTCGAAAGGACCGCCGTAATCATTCCGGATTGGAAGTGGATGACCTTGTTTAGATCAAGCCAGTTCAGTGTTAATCGACCGGTCAATCGATCCTTCCAGATTTGACCCAATAATGATGCAAATGGATTTTCATACAGGTTTCCGCGAAAACGTATAGATTTGTCATTCGATTGGCGAGTGCTGATATTGTGGGATGAAACTCGTTTCTTTACATCCTCCAATTTCTCAATCAGCTCATCATAACTTTGAATCCGCTTCTCCGGATCACGAGCAACCATCTGGAGAATCAAGTCGTAGAGTTCCCGTGGAACAGTGGCATTTAACAAATTCAGGCCCGGGATGTCATCATTCAGCTTCTTTGTGAAAATTTCTTTCACGTTCTTTCCGGTGAATGGAACAACGCCGTAAAGCATCTCGAAAAATGTGATTCCCAGTGAATAAATATCGCAGCGATGATCGATGGCCCCTGAGTTGATTTGTTCCGGGGCAATATATGCCGGCGTCCCAACAATCTCATCGGAGCTTGTTTGTGAGTGAGTTGTTGCGAGCCCGAAATCGACGATTTTGATGCGATTTTTTTCAGCAACCATCAGGTTCGAGGGCTTGATATCCAGATGTATTACGCCTTTCTCTTGAGCTTTCTTCAGACCCAAAGCTACTTGATGAACAAAGGAGATCGCTGTTTCCGGCTCAAGGGCGCGATTTCGCCGAAGTAAGTTATCCAGGGAGCCTTCCTGCAAGTATTCCATGCAAAAAAAGGGTACATTGTTGCAAATGTCAAAATAATAAATCAGGGCAATATTCGGATGACTGATGCTCGCGAGGATGCGCGCCTCCCGCCGAAATCCTTCGATCCCTTCCGGTTCGGATGTGGCGGCTGTGTTCACGATCTTGATTGCAACGTAACGTTCTAGGTGCTCGTCAAACCCTTTATAGACGCGGCCCATGGAACCCGCGCCCAGTAGGGAAAGCACGCGATACGGTCCAAGCCGGGAAGGCAGCGCCGCCTGTACGTCCGCAGGGTCCTCTTCCGAATCCTCCATGCTCTCCTCATACGGGGATTCGTCCTTCTGTGCCTGTAACAATTCCCCTGCTGACAGACCGAGTCCAACTTTTTTCGCCGTTCCACAGATGATCTCCCCTTCCATGATTGTTGCATGCACATGGAACTCCTCTTCAATACCCAGGGCGGTTCGCAAAGTTAGAACGCTTTGAAATGTACCGGATTCCAACATTCCGCGGAGGTACTCCCGAAACTGTACGCATTGCGAAGGGTTTCCGATCAAGTCGGAAAAATCCTGCGCAATCAATTCGTCCTTTTCGTAACCAAGCAGGTAATGAACTGCAGAACTGACGTAAATGAACTTACCGTCCGTGTCGAGGGTAAATACGATTTCTGGGAGTTCCTCTTCCGTGGAACAATTGCCGGAATCAGAAAAATAGCTACTGTCAGAGAGGATGATGAGGGCTCTCTTGATCGAGTCCACCAGGTGATCAAATCCATCGGAGCCTTCCAGACATTCGGTCGCTCCCGCGAAAATAAGTTCGTCTTTTATTGCTTTTGAAGGAGGACACAAATAAACGATGACGCGCACGGAACGGTCAAGATGGCGGATTCGGTTCAGTACGTTTTTCAATTGATCTTGCAGAAAATCATAGCTGATCAACAATAGAGCCGGCCTGGCGTCCGTTACAGCCTGCATGAACAATTCGGGCTTGCTGCAGGCAGTAAGGCGGCACTCCTTCTCCCCGGCAAGTGATTGGGATACACGTAACACAATTTGAGATACGTGCTCTCCTATTAGAACGTTGATTGTTGTCTCTGGAAATATTCCGGAATTCGTTACTTCTGAAACTGCTAAGCTACTGAGCATGCTAGTTAACCTCAGAAGATCCCTGTGCAAACAAAATGCCAATGCCCATACTCGAGAAAGAGAAGAACTAGAGTTGTATTAGTGCCTAATTAATAAGCAATTGCCCAAAATGTTCACTTTCATGGATGCTATAATCTGTTTCAGGTTGAACACTTCGGATCAATTTCAAACAATCAAGCCCTTCTTTCGTGGTCTAACTCACGAAATCAGGAATCCAGTACAGGGTATTCTTGCCGCCGCTGAAGCCTTGCGCTGCCTCATTAAAGAAGATGTTTCGATCACAAGATTTCTCGATATGATTCAGCAGGAGTGTGTTCGAATCGACGCACTGTTGTCCGATCTGATGGTCCTTTCGGAACCCGTTTGCCTGGATCCCCATCCTCAGGCTCTGCAACCGCTAATGATGGAATGCGCGCGAATGTTTTCCAATATCCTGACGACCGAGATTTCAGACGATCTCCCCCCATTACGCTTTGACCGCGCGGGACTACGTAGGACAATCCTCGCCGTTCTGCAAAATGCCGCGGAATCAGAAATTCAGGATCATAAGATTCTGTTCTCGGCGCAAAAGCTAGAAAGCTCCATTAGGATCCTCGTGAAAGATCCTGGTCGTGGCATCTTGCCCGAAGATCTGCCTCACGTTATCGAACCGTTTTTTAGCACGCGTTCCAGAAAAGCGGGACTTGGCCTGACGATTGCGGAGAGAATCATCACGCTGCACAATGGAACGCTTCACATTGAATCCGAGCCTGACAAGGGAACAACTGTTACAATCTCCCTACCTGTAGAATCATGAAAGACAAAGGCCGTGTACTCATCATTGATGATGAAGAGTCCATCCGCCTATCGTTTTTGACCTTTTTACAATCCAAGGGATACCAGTGTTTTGATGCGGACACGGGAGTCAAGGGCTTAAGCCTTGTCCGGACCAATACTCCGGATCTTGTGCTGCTCGACATGAATCTTCCTGATATGGATGGTGTCGATGTACTGCGGGAAATAAAGCGGGAAAGCGAATTTATTGTTGTGATCATGGTCACAGCATTTGGAACAATAGAAAAGGCTGTACAGTCGCTCAAACTGGGCGCTGAAAATTTTCTAACGAAACCGATCGATCCGCAGGCGCTTCTGATTCTGATCGACCATACCATGAAGATTCATATCTTGAAACGCGATGAATTCTTGAAAGAATTCAGTCAACGTGGTCACGTTGAGGACCATTACGTCGGCACGAGTGCAAAAATGCTCAAGTTTTACGAGCTTGTACGCCTCGTAAGCAAAGATACGATCACCGTCTTGATAACGGGAGAAACAGGGACCGGAAAAGGGAAATGGGCAGAATGGATCCACCGTCAAAGCGATCGATGCGAAAAGGGATTTGTCGAGGTTAATTGCGCAGGTTTGTCTAAAGAGCTTCTAGAATCGGAGCTTTTTGGATACGAACAGGGCGCTTTCACAGGAGCGGCGAAGAGCAAAGCGGGACTGATTGAAATTGCAAGCGGTGGCACCCTTTTTCTGGACGAAATCAGCGAAATGGAACCTAGCGTTCAAGCAAAAGTCCTCAAAGTTCTAGAGGAAAAGAAATTTCGGCGCTTAGGTTCCGTTCAGGAGCGTCATGCGGATATTCGACTCATCACAGCGACAAACAAGGACCTTCTGCAAATGGTAAAAGAAGGAAAGTTTCGCGAAGACCTTCTTTACCGCTTGAATATCATGCCGCTGGAGATACCACCTTTGCGGGAAAGAAGGGAGGAAATCGTTCCGATTGCTCTTTTCTTTCTTGCCCAGATGGCCCGGCAGAAGGGCTACCGGGAGCCGCTGCTAACCGATGAAGCGGAGAGTGCTCTACAGAGTTATCACTGGCCAGGAAATATCCGGGAAATGAGAAATGTCCTGGAGCGCGCTTTTTTACTCTCCCAGGACCGGCCGATCACGGCGGCTTTCCTGCCCACTGAACGAAGGGCTTCGGCCGCTGGATCTGATGATAGCTCAAGCCCCCTGGTTACGCTAAAAGAAGTTGAGCTTCGATATATTCGGCACGTTTTAGCCAGAGTCAATAACAATTATCGGAAAGCATCTGAAATTCTCGGTATCAATCGAAATACGATCTATAACCGCCTTCGCGAAAAGTAAGGCTGCCGGAAATCGCATCCCCCAAAATGCTGCCGGCAACCACAATTGTCCCTGATCGTGCGTAAAACGAACACTCAATTCTTCAGCACTGCCCAATAAATCAACTGCGGTTCCGGATAGTCGTTGACGGAGACGATATGGCATGCATATTGCCATGGACCTGACCGGAGACGCCGATGAAAACAATACTGGTAATTGAAGACGAAGAGCTGGTTCGGACATCGCTTTCATGCTTGTTAAACCACCTCGACTACGAAACGATCGAAGCAACAAACGGCAGTGACGGCTTAAATCTCTCTCGTGAAAAAAACCCCGATCTAGTTCTATGCGATGTAAATATGCCCGGAATGGACGGCCATGCAGTCTTACGAAACTTGCGTGAAGATCCGTCGACAAACTCGATTCCGTTTATTTTTTTAACCGGACAGGGAGAGCGAGAAGATTTACGGCGAGGGATGAATTCAGGCGCCGACGACTATCTCACAAAACCCGTTTCCTTGAATGATCTCAGAAATGCAATTTCCGTCAGACTAAATCGTCGTGAGGAAATTGCAAACCAGTACGCTCGTGAGTTGCATCGAGTAGAAGAAAAATTGCAGCACCTTTTTTATTTCGATCAAATCACGGAGCTGCCAAACCGTCTGTACATAATCGATCAGTTTCGACAATTGCTTTCTTCCGGGAGCTCAGACATCACACTATTTTGCGTAACCATGGACCGATTCAAACGCCTCAGCGGAATTATGGAACCTGCACAGCGCGACTTGATGCTAAGTTCGTTTGCGCAACGACTTCAAAAATGCCTGGGTAAGGAACGCTTGTTGGGTCGAATCTCTGAAGATGAATTTGTGGTCTTGATCCCTGGAGAAAAACAGGTTGCGGTTCATTGTGCCGAGCAACTCTTGCACTGCATAAGAAATCCAGTTGTTATCGAACAGCGCCAATATCATTTGACCGCAAGCATCGGAATCTCAATCTATCCTTCCGACGGCAATCAATTTGACGATTTGTTCGGAAAAGCCGGTGCTGCTGCTCGGAAAGCCGGTAACGAAGGCGGAAACCAGTTCGTTTTTTACTCTCCTTCGGATTCTTCAAGCAACCAGGATGATTTAGTACTGGAAAATGAGCTTCGAGAAGCGATCGAACTTGGCGAGCTGGATTTGTATTATCAGCCTCAAGTTGATGTCAAAACGGGGGAAATTCTGGGCTGTGAGGCTTTACTTCGATGGAACCACCCGACTCGCGGGATGATTCCACCGATGAAGTTTATCCCGATTGCTGAAGAAAGCGGGTTGATCGTTCCGCTCGGTCAATGGGCGCTGTCGAAGGCATGTTCCGTGGCGAAAGCACTGAATGAAGACCGAAGCGCGCACTTACGCATGTCGGTTAATCTTTCCCCTTCCCAATTCAAGAGACCCGATCTCGTCGAGGGTCTGGTTCATATTCTCTCAAAAAGCGGAATTGATCCGCAAGACCTCGAACTGGAAGTAACGGAAAGTATTTTGATCAACAACGCGGAAGCTGCGCTTATACGGCTCAATGAGTTGAAAGCCCTGGGTGTTCGATTGTCACTCGACGATTTCGGCACGGGGTATTCCACCTTCAGTTATCTAAAGAATTTTCCATTCGACACCCTGAAAATCGATCGTTCATTCATTAAGAACATTCACAACGATCCGAAGAGTCGCGCGATCGTGATCGCTATCATCCAGATGGCAAAAAGTTTGAATCTGAGAATTGTTGCTGAAGGAGTGGAGACTGCTTCAGAGTTCGCAATTCTATTTTCGTATGATTGCGATGAAGTGCAAGGGTACCTGTTCAGTCCCGCGCTTCCCCCAAAACAATTCGCACAGTTTCTCGCTTCAGGCTGCTCGATTCCTGCATTTATGGAGGTCGCCAGTGTTCATCGAAACAGTTGATCCATCCTTTCGAATCCCAAAACTCGTGGTAAACGTTGTTTGTAACACCTATTCAGGGGAGAAATTTTCCGGAGAAATATTCCTGGACGGTACCGGCAGTTGCACTCCGCGAAAAATCCTCGACTTCTTGAATTCGGAATCGCTCTTTCTTCCGGTAAAGACATCGAGCCAGGAAACGCCAAGGCTAATCTCCAAGAACGCTCTGATTCTTGTCGAAACCAGCCGTTTCATCCCGGACGTTCGAAAAGAAACGTCCGCGTTCCTGACTCAGCGAAGGAATGCGCTCTTTCAGGTTCAGTCGCTTGGCTCCTTGCATGCGGAAATATTAATTGATACTCCAAAGGATCAAGCGCGTGTCCTGGATGTCTTGAATCTTGCACAACGATTCCTCCCCGTACTTTATGAAGAAAAGTACTGCTTACTCAACAGCAACCGAATCCTGGAAGTACTGGAGACCTGAACTATGCCCAACATCAATAACTTCCTGCAATACTGTGTGAACGTAGGGGCTTCTGATTTGCACATCTCCAGCGGCTCCGCTCCCCTGATGCGCGTGAATGGAGAACTTCGTCAATTAAAATACAAAGCACTAAGTCCCACTGAGTGCGTCAATCTAATCGGTGAAATACTCCAACCTCTGCAGCAGCAATTCTTTTCCACGCATCTGGATCTCGACTTTTGCTACGAAGCGCCGGGCATCGGAACCTTCCGCGCAAATATTTTCAAGCAAAGAAACGGAGTTGATGCGGTATTCCGCATCATTCCCACAAAAATTCGGCCTCTTGAAGAGCTTGGTTTACCCCGGATTGTAAAAGACCTCACACACTATCATCACGGCTTGATTCTTGTCACGGGCTCCGCTGGAAACGGTAAATCTACAACTCTGGCAGCGATGATCGACTACATCAACAGCAAACGAAAACTTCATATTGTCACGATCGAGGATCCGATAGAATTTGTCCATCCGAAAAAGCTGGCAAACATCAGTCAGAGAGAAATCAAACTGCATACACAAAGTTTTGCGTCGGCATTGAGAGCTTCCCTGCGCGAAGATCCAGACGTCATCTTAATCGGAGAGTTGCGGGATCTTGAAACCATCTCGATGGCAATAACGGCGGCCGAAACGGGCCATCTGGTTTTTGGAACGCTGCATACGCGTACAGCGGCAAAAACTGTAGATCGAATCATCGATGTGTTCCCTTCCAATCAGCAAAACCAGATCCGTACCCAGTTGGCCGAGGCTCTGCGCGGCGTTATCAGCCAACAACTCGTTCCGCGGGCCGATGGAAAGGGTCGCGCACTGGCATACGAAATTCTGGTTGCAACCCCTGCAGTGGCCAACTTAATCCGGGA
>Ga0210139_1000257_pt1 | contig 10876 bp, 9 predicted proteins | sample Browns_TuleB_D2_FD_184855 | JGI IMG/M metagenome (GOLD analysis project Ga0210139, IMG submission 184855) | Wetland microbial communities from San Francisco Bay, California, USA, that impact long-term carbon sequestration - Browns_TuleB_D2 (SPAdes) | ecosystem: Environmental > Aquatic > Marine >... | reverse complement strand
AGGATCAGCGGCCCGGCCCGCCACGGCGCGCGTCCCCGCCGAGCGTGCCGAGGGCGATGGCTGCTTCTCGGCTGCGGCGCGGCGAAACAAGGCTTCGGCCATCGGGCTGCGGATGATGTTGCCGTGACACACGAAAAGAATCGACGGAGCCAGGGGAAGATTGCCGGGAAGGCGGTCCCGGCGCACTCCCGCGCTGCGGGAAATCCAGAGGCGGAGGTAGGTCAACCGCGCGTTCCCCCGGACCCAGGAAAGCTCCCGGAGCCGGGCCACCAGGGCATCGGGAAGCCAGCGAAGGAAAGCACGCATTAAGTGGAGGGTGCGGGTGACGGTCGGCCGCTCGGCGCCGCCGCGGTGACGGAAGTTAGGGTCGGGTGCGGCCGACGCCAAACGCCAGCAAATGCCCGGGCTCGCCGGATCTGGGGACTCGTTGCATGAGGATCTGGACGATGGCCGGCTCCACTACCCGCTCCAGCACATCGTGTCCGGCCGGGGTGAGGTGGGTGTCCAGCCTACCGTAGAGCGGCTGGCCGTTCTTGCTGGCCGCCTGGAGGGCCGGCGTCGCGTCGATTACGTCCAAGTGGTGAAACCGGAGATATGCCGAGAAGAGTCGGCTCGGCTGGTCGATGTCGACCGCGGTGGAATCGACCCCCATGCCCTGGAGATACCTTCGCAGCATGTCGGGATAGACCTGGGTTGCATCCGGCAGCAGCACGAAGAGGGCCGCCGCGCCGTGCGCCGTCGCGGCCTGGGCGATGGAGTCGCAAAGCATGGCGGTGATGTTCCACCAGGGCTTGGCCGCGGCGCTGCGGCGGATCTCCTGGGGAAGGTCGGTCCCGGTCAGCTTGAACCGCATCATGACCACCTTCGACTGGTGCTTGACCAGAATGAACAGCTGAGAGCGCAGCTCCAGCCAGTCGTTCGCTGGATATAGCACCGCATCGACCAGCTCGGAGTACCCCAGGTTCCTGGGCAGCCGGAAATGATGGACTTCGGCCGGGGCGCGAGGCGGGTTCGGCCCCGGTTTCCAGGTCACCAGGTCGTTGCCCATGAAGATGGCGGTCAAGACCAGATCGATCGGCTCGCGCTTGAGCGACTTTCGGCCCTGAATCAGGTATTCGTTGGGACTCCATCCGCCCACCCCGGTGTTTCGCACGGCCACCGTGGTTCCGATCTGCAGGGGCAGCCTGCCCTCGAGCAGTCCGGCCAGACTCTGCTCGTACTCGACCTGCAGCGCTTCCATGAACGAGTCGCCCAGAAGAAGGATGGTGCGATTCCCATCCTTCTTCCCCGCGGCGCCGATCCGATATCCATCCTCATCGGTGTAGACGTGCACCACCCCCTCGTCGGTGTTGATGGTCCCACGAACGTTCGGCCAATGCCGCCAGCCTAGTCCTGGTACCGGTTGCCGGAAGTCGAGGCTCTGAAGGACCAGCTGCTGGGGCCGAAGCAAGCGTACCCCGATCTCGGCAAGGAGCAGGCCGATGACAAGTGTCACCGCAATCAGGGCGGCGGCCACCAGCAATCGACAGTGACGGAAGAGGAGGAACCGGCTGGCCCCGACCGGGGTGGATCCCCCTGGCACGGATTCAGAGGAGCGTATCAATCGCGGACTTTGAACACGGTGGCGCCTGGGGTAACGAAGACGCTGTCGCAGCAGGCTGAGAAGACCTCGGCCGCCTCCGCTGGGCTAACGCCGGATTTCCGGACATAGCCCCCCCACTCCTGGTGGTCGAAGAGGATCCAAGTCACCGCCGGTGTACCATGGATCTTGTCGGGCGCGGGCAAATAGGGAGGCTGGAACTTGAAAAAGGCGACCGGCTGAGCCTCGAGCTGCATGAGGATCATCGGCGCAGCCGCCACGATGTCAGTCTTCTTGCTGTGGGTCTGGAGCCAGGCCACCGCCTCACCGGCCGGGTCCGAGGTCGTCGCTTTGACGCCCATCAGGCGGACGGTGCCGTAGAGCACCTGACCCAGGAGACAGAGACCAGGCCAGCCGAACCGCAGGCGTCCGACCCCAATGGTGGAGGTGCCCGACTTGAGCTCGGTCAGCAGCCATACGGTCAGGAAGGCTGTGGCCGGAAGCAGCACCACCAGGTGGTTGTCCAGTACCAGGGCCTGAAGAAAGAGAAAGGTCGCGCCGGCGAGAAGCCAGAACGCCATTGTCGTCTGGCGGCGGCCGATCAGGGCCTTCAACATCCCAGCGAGCCCGAACGCGAAGAGCAGGGGCTCGTCGTAGGTCATCTGCTGCAGCGTGTTGAAGGCGGTGACCGGGTCGAGGCCGAATCGCCCGATGCCGATGAAGAATCGGCTCCGCTTTACGACCTCGAGCGTGAGGGTGGGGAACCAGCCGCTGGCGAAGGTCACCGGGTCTGAGAGGTAGAGCCCGCCGAAGACGGCGCAGGCCACGGCGATACCCACTGCCAAGGCGATATATCGGTTCCTTCGGGGCGCCGATGGTTCACCAGGCTGTTCCCAGAGGCTCGCGACCACCAGGGCGGGGGGCAGAAAGATGGCGCTCATCTTGGTCAGCAAGAGCCCGGTTGTGCAGAGCGCGATCGCGATCAGGTTCCCGGTCGTGGCGGGCCGGAGATAGAACCAGACCAGCGCGAGCATGCCGAAAATCTGGAACGGCTCCATCAGCGCGCGGCGATCGAGATTGACCCCCTGGTAGCTAGTGCCCAACACCATCACCGCCCAGAAGGCGGCGGTTCGGTCGAAGCCGGAGCGTCTCGCGATCGCGTAGAAGAGAGCCAGCCAGCCCAATCCGACCACTGAAGAGGTGAGGCGCGCGACCTGGAGCGTGGGGCCGAACAGCCTGAAGGGAATTGCGAGGAGCCAGTGATAGCCGGGGGCCACGTAGTAGTCGGGAGTCCGGAGCCCCTGTGTCACCCAGAGGCGAACGCTGAAGGGCCAGCCCCCTTCGTCGGCCACGGGCGCGGGAAAGCCGTTCATCCCGAGCCGAAGGAAAAGCACCAGGAGCAGGCCGAGCGCCGCCACAACCACTGCTGGCGTTCCGATGGCCCCTGCTTCTGTCTCCCGCGCCTGCGAACTGGGATGCGTCATCCGCTCGCCTTGGCCACGTCGTCGCCCGGCCCGCCCTCGACCCGCAGAGCAGGGTCGCGGCGAAGCTCGTCCAGGCATTCTGGATTCTTGAGTGCCCCGAGGTTCACTATCTCCTTGCCATTCAGCACATCCCGGGCCGCACGTTCTGAACGTTTCCCGCTGTGAGTCGTCGGAAGCGCGGAAACCTGGACGATCACACTCGGCACGTGATTGGAAGACGCCCGCTGGCTTAGCTCCCGCTTGATCCTCAGCGTGAGAGGCCGGTCCAGCGTGGTCCCCGCGGCGAGGACCACCAGCAGAACCAGGCGACTGCCGCCGGGCTCACGGGGGGCCGTCTGCTCCACCGCCATGGCTTCGAGCACTCCCGGTATCCCGAGGACGATCTGGTAGATCTCCGCCGGCCCGATGCGGACCCCGCGCACGTTGAGAGTACCGTCGGAGCGCCCCAGGATTCGGGCGGTGCCCCGATCGGTCAGCTGCAGGAAATCACCGTGGGTCCACATCCCCGGATACTGGGAGAAATAGGCCTCGTGGAAGCGAGTGCCTCCCGGGTCGCCGAAGAGTCCCAGCGGACGGGAAGGGAACGGGTTCCGGCAGACCAGCTCACCGGTCCCCGTGCGGACCGGACCATCGGCCGTCATGGCCTGCACGTCGAGTCCCAGGCTCACGCACTGACTTTCTCCCCGGTAGACGGGCAGGTTCGGATTGCCCAGCGCGAAGCACCCGATGATGTCGGTGCCCCCGGATATCGATTGGATCGAGACCCCGGGTTTCAGATGCTCGAGGATCCAGTCGTACTGGCTGTCCCAGAGGATGGAGCCGGTCGACTGGATGGCGCGGAGCCGCGGCATCGGAACCGTCTCCTTCGGTTCCAATCGGGCGTCCTTGCAGTACTGGAGATAGGCGGCGCTGGTCCCGAAGACCGTGACGCCCTCGCTGGCCATGACCTTGAGCAGGGCGTCCGGCTCCGGGAACGAGACCGATCCGTCGTAGAGTACGATCTCGGTGCCGGAGGCGAGGGCCGAGACCAGCCAGTTCCACATCATCCAGCCGCACGACGTGTGGAAGTAGAGCTTGTCGGCCGGGCCCAGGTCGGTGTGGAGCCGGTGCTCCTTCAGGTGCTCGAGCAGGGTTCCGCCTGCGCCGTGGACGATGCACTTGGGCGCTCCAGTCGTCCCCGACGAGAACAGAATGAACAAGGGGTGATTGAAGCCGAACCGGGGCCAGGAAGGATCGGTTGGCGGTGTCGTGGCCGCCATCAAATGATCCAGCGTCTCGAAGGGCGCCGCAGGCGGTGCCACGCCCTCCGTCACTGGCTCGAGGAGCACGACGTGTTTGAGCGAGGGCAGCGCGGCTACCACTTCCGAGATCCGGTCCGTGATCCCCCGGCGCACGCCGTGATAGGCATAGGCCGGGTGTGCGAACAGCAGCGTCGGCTCGAGTTGCTTGAATCGGCTCAGCGTGGACTCGGTGCCGAAATCGGGGGCGGTGGAGGACCAGATGGCGCCCAGCGAGGTCGCCGCGAGGCAGGCCACGATGGAATCGGCCGTGTTGCGGGCCATGGCCACCACGCGGTCCCCCTCGGCAAGCCCCAGCCGGGACAGAGCGCTCGCCAGTCGCTTCACCCGGGCCCGAAGCTCCCCGCGGGTGAACCGGATCACTCCTCCGGTCTCATCCAACGCCGTAATTGCCGGGCGCTGATCGTCGTCGGGTCCCAGTTTCCGGAGGAGATTCTCCGCGTAGCTGAGTCGGAGCCCGGGGAAGAACTCCGCGCTCTCGCACTCGGTACCGCGGCAGGCCGGCTCGGGGTCGCCCTCGATCAGCGGGTCGGCCCACTTGAGAAACAGCTGCCAGAATCTGGGATACTCCGAGACCGAGAATTCGAACAGGGCCCGATAGTCCCCGAATCGGCGGCCGGTCTCCCGCTCGCAGAATCGGGCAAAGGCGGTGAGACCCGATTGCGCGATCCGCTCGGGGCCGGGCGAGTGGACGATCGGCGGGGCCGTCACATCGGGGCGCGGAACTTGGGGTGCTCCGTGACGTATTTCACGATCAGTCCCAGGCTGTCGAAGTTCCGGGGCGAGAGCTGGTTCCGGTCGATCGTGATCTTGTAGGTGTCCTCGAGGTACAACACCAGCTTGACGAAGCCGAGGCTGTCCAGGATCCCGTTCTCGAGGAAGGAACGGTCATCGCTCCCGATCACACGCTCGGCGTCCCCGAAGTGGTAGTTGTCGTCGAGCCAATCCACCACCGCCTTGCGGACGGCTGCCGCGCTCATGATCGGACTCCCCTCGCGCAGGTCATGGTCTCAGAACTGGCGGTAAATGAACGTCGTTGCGTTGAGAGGGACGAAGAGCAGGAGCCAGGCCACGACCAGGCCGTAAACCATCCCGCGGACCGGGGCCGGGAGGGCCAGGAACCTCGTCCACCAACGTTCGATGCGGGGCAGCTTGGAAAGGTGATACAGCACCACGAAAGCCAACCCGATCGGTACCGAGATTCTCGTCAGCGCCTGGCTGATGACCGGGAAGCCCTCGCCCCCGCTCAGGAGGCCTGAGGCGAACGAGGTGGTGGTGGTCCAGGTGCCGGCGCGGAAGGGCACCAGGGCAAGGAGAAAAAAGCCCTGGGTCAGCGTCCAGGCCGCCGTGCGATACGGCAGCGAGCGGCGGCGCTCCACGTAGGAGCGATCGCGGCGGCAAAGCCCGCGGTAGTACTCGTCCCAGTGGCGCTGCACCACCATGCCCACCGCGTGCATCGCGCCCCAGAGGATGAAAGTCGCTCGAGCGCCGTGCCAGAGCCCCGAAGCCAGGAAGACCAGCGTCAGCCCCGCGTCGAAGCGACCACGCCACCAGCCGGTGCCTCCCACCAGGGGGTCGTAGATGTAATCGAAGAGCCAGCGATTCAGCGTGATGTGCCAGCGCCGCCACATCTCCGGGAGACTCTTGCTCAGATAGGGGTAGTCGAAGTTGAGCGGCAGCTCGATGCCCAGGAACCGGGCGCAGCCGATGGCGAGGAAGCTGTAGCCTCCGAAGTCGGCGAAGACCTGGACCGCGTATCCCACCAGCGCATACCAGTGCGCCCCCACCCCGAACGTGCCCGGATTGGCGAACACCGGGTCCACGATGGCCGGCCCGATCGTGTCGGCCACGAAGGCCTTGAGGATGTAGCCCAGCAGGAAGGCCGACGCCCCCTCGACGATCTGGCGCTCGCGCAGCGTGCGGGGAGAGGCCAGCTGGGGGATGAGTTGCGACCCACGCGAGATCGGCCCGGCGATGACCTGCGGGAAGAAGGCGACGAAGGTCCCGAAGACCAGGACCGACCGGCAGGGCTCCAATCGGCCCCGATAGACGTCGAAGATGTACCCCAGCTTCTGGAGCGTGTAGAAGGAAATTCCCAGCGGGAGGATGACCTTCAGCACCGGAAGGGAGGCGTGGAAACCGAGAAGCGCCAGCTGCTGGTTCAATGACTCGGCGAAGAATCCGGCGTACTTGAAGTAGGCCAGAGCGCCCAGGTTGTAGACCAGGCTCAGGGCCAGCGCGCGGCGTCGTGCACGCCGGCGAGCCGCTGCCTCGGGGCTCGAGTCATCCGCCGAGGGCGCCGCGTGGGTCGCGAGATACTCGCTGACTCCGTAGTCCACCGCCGTGGCCAGGAGCAGCAGCGGCAGGAGCCGCGGGTTCCAGCTGAAGTAGAAGAGATAGCTGAAGCCGAGCAGCACGGCGTTCTGATAGGACGCCTTTCTCGGCAGCAGCCAGTAGATCCCGAAGACGACCGGGAACCAGAACGCGAAGTCGACGTCGACCAGGCTCATGGCACCTTCGTGTCCGTTCTGGGGCGCGTGGCCGCGGCGAGCGGCGGCTCCAGCAGGTACCGGAGGTTATGGTCCAGCGCCCAGGTGGCGAACTTCTGATTGCCGCCGGCGTTCATGTGATCGTTGTCGAAGAGCCAATCGCCATTGGCCATCGGGCTCCCGACCGCCATGTCCACGAAGGTGAATCCGTAGGACCGGGCCAGGGCGCTCAGCGAGTCGGCGAACGGCACCAGGGTGCTGTCGATCGCGAGCGGGGTCAGTGTCGCCGGCTTGCGCGGCATGATCACCAGGCTCACCTCGATCGGCATCCGCTTAAGCGTGTCGAGCATCGTGCGGAGCTCGGCGACCTGGCCCGGGCTCCACATGCAGCGCCGGCCCAACTCGATGTCGTGCTGCCACTGGTGGTCCAGCTTCTCCATGGTGAGCCGGCTGGTCACCGAGTCCTCTCCCATCGCCAGCTTCTTGAGCGCCGGGAGAATGCGCCCCTGTCCCCGATCCCACATCAGCGCCGACCACTTCCAGGCCCGGCGCCAACGCTGCTGGAGGAAATTCCGGTTGTAGTCGGTGAGCCCGTGCCGCACGAAATCGGAGACGAAGTCTCCCCACCGCCACGCCCGGGCGGGCAGATTGAACGAAGGGCCGTTGTTCTCGAAGGGGCAGCTGTCCCACCACTCGGTGAGCAGGACGAATCGCGCCAGGTTGCCGCGGTTCCCGGGGCCGACGCGCTGCTCGATGATGGGGAGCAGCCGGTGCCGGAACACCCAGTTGTAGGAGCCTTCCTTGCCGTACTCGAGCGGGACGGAGACCAGCTGCTGAGCCCCGCCGGTTCGCGCCGCGAGCGAATCTCCCAGCGCGAGCCAGGTCCGGGCATGGCTCGAGCCCAGGACCAGCACCTGGGCATCCCGTTTCTCGAAATCGCGCACCCCGTCCTCCACCTCCCGGAGCACGATGGGGGGGGCGATCCGGTTGAGCAGCCGGTCGGTGACCAGGAGCGTGAGCGCGGCCGCCAGGGCGACCACCACCCATGCCCGGAGCGCGGGGGGGCGGTGGCCCTCAGCGTCGGCCATGGCAGGGTCGAGAACGAAGTGCCGGCACCGTCCGCATGCCTCAGGTGATGAGCGTGGGCTCGGTGACGGCCTGCAGGGAGGCGAGCGTCTCCCCTTCCGTCATTTCCACCACGCGCAACCCGCTCGGCGTGACGTCCAGTACGCAGCGTTCGGTAATGATCCGGTGCACACAGCGGGTCCCCGTAAGGGGAAGCGTGCACCGGTTGAGGATCTTGGCGCTTCCGTCCTTGGCGCAGTGCTCCATGATCACGATGACCCGCTTGGCGCCGGCCACCAGGTCCATGGCGCCTCCCATTCCCTTGACCATCTTGCCCGGGACCATCCAGTTGGCCAGGTCCCCGCGGGCTGAAACCTGGAGCGCGCCAAGGATGCTGAGGGCGACGTGGCTGCCGCGGATCATCGCGAACGAGGTAGCACTGTCGAAATACGCGGTGCCCGGCACCTCGCTCACCGTTTCCTTCCCGGCGTTGATCAGGTCCGCGTCCTCGTCCCCCTCGAACGGGTAGGGGCCGACCCCCAGCATGCCGTTCTCGGAGTGCAGTACCACCGGTACCCCCTCCGGGACGTAGTTGGCAATCAACGTCGGCATCCCGATCCCCAGGTTCACGTAGTAGCCCGTCACGGGAGTCAGGGTCTTGAGCTCCAGGGCGGCGCGCCGGACGATGATCTCGCGGTGGTCCATCTCAGCGTTTCCTCACCGTGCGGCGTTCGATGTACTTGTTCGAGGTCCGGCATTGGAAGATCCGCTGCACGAAGATGGCTGGTGTGTGAATCTCGTCCGGGTTCAGCTCTCCCGGCTCCACCAGGTGCTCCACCTCGGCTACCGTGACGCGTCCCGCCATGGCCATGAGCGGATTGAAGTTTCGGGCCGTCTTCCGAAAGACCAGGTTGCCCTGGGTGTCACCGCGATGCGCCTTGATCAGGGCGAAGTCCCCGGTGATCCCTCGCTCCATGACGTAGGACCGGTCCTCGAACTCCCGGACCTCCTTGCCCTTGGCCACCACGGTGCCCACGCCCGTGGCGGTGAAGAACGCCGGGATCCCCGCGCCGCCGGCCCGCACCCGCTCGGCCAGGGTACCCTGCGGGATCAGCTCGACATCCAGCTCTCCCGAAAGCATCTGCTGCTCGAAGATCGCGTTCTCGCCTACGTAGCTGCTCATCATCTTCTTCACTTGCCGGTTCTTGAGCAGGTGCACCAGGCCGTGATCGGTGGTACCGGCGTTGTTGCTCACGATGGTGAGGTTGCGCCGGCCCAAGTCGCGCACCGCGAGGATGCACTCTTCGGGAATCCCGCAGAGACCGAATCCGCCCACCAGCACGGTCGCGCCATCCTGGAGGTCGGCGACCGCCGAGGCGGCGTCAGGATAGACCTTGTTCATGGCTCTCCACCGGCGAAGGCTTGCCGCCCAGGTAGGGGCGGACCACCGCGGCCGCCCGATTGACCTGCTCCAGATCCACTCCGGTCCGTCCGGGGAACGCGGCGATCAGGGCCTGGGTGGCGATGTTCCCCGGCGCCCCCGGCGCATACGGGCAGCCGCCGATCCCTCCGGCGCTCCCATCGAAGCGCGCGATGCCCAGCGCCGCGGCCGCTTTCACGTTGTCCAGCGCCAACCCGAAGGTGTCGTGGAAGTGCAGGGCGACCCGTTCCACGGGCACCCGTTGCAAGAGTGGTTCCAGCAACGCCCGGACCTCCGAGGGAGTGGCCCGGCCGATGGTGTCTCCGATCGAAAGCTCGGCGCAGCCGAGCTCGACGAGACGGCCTGCTACCTCGAGGACCCGCGCCGGCGCGATCGGGCCTTCGTAGGGGCAGTGGAACGCGGTGGAGATGTACCCGCGAACCGGAGTCGGCGATCGCCGCATCACCGGGGCCAGTCGGGCCAGCGACTCGACGATGCTGGCGTTGGTATTGCGCCGGCTGAACGTGTCGCTGGCCGCCGTGAAGACCGCGATCTTGTCCACCCGTGCCGCCAGCGCCCGCTCCAATCCGTGCTCGTTGGGCACCAGAGCGCTGTACAGCGTTCCGGCTCGACGCTGGATGGCGCCGAACACTTCCAGGGCGTCCGCCAACTGCGGCACCCACCGCGGCGAGACGAATGAGCTGACCTCGATCTCTTCGAAGCCCGCCGCCGAAAGGGCATCCACGAAGGCGACCTTGACGGCGGTTGGTACCACGCGGTCCTCGCTCTGGAGCCCGTCGCGGGGACCCACTTCGACCAGATGTACCCTCGGAGGAGTCACAGGTCGGGTCCCTAGAGTCGCTCGAAGAGAGAAAAAATCAGATCTCCCAGGAAGTAGGGCACTTCGACGCTCCCGACCCGCGTCCCGCCCAGCCAGCCGAACAGCTCGGCCACGAGCCCGGTTCCCGCCAGGCCGCCCAGGATGGACAGCCCGCGCCGGAGCGTGATCCACTTGGTGGCGATGTGATACGACCGGAGCTTCCAGTGCTCCGGGTCGAACAGGTGGCGCAGCGAACCACGGTTAAAGTAGCTCAGCACGTAGGGCGGAGTGTACTGATGCCAGCGACGGCCCAACACGCGCGCGACCATCGAATCGCGGTCCCAGGTCTCTACGGCCAGCACCCCGCCCGGCTTGAGCAGGCGGTAGAGCTTGGTCGCCACCCGCCGGGGTTCGGGCAGGTGCTCGATGACGTTGAACAGCGTGATCAGGTCGAACACTTCTCCGCCGAAGTCGGCGCTCACGAAATCGCCCCGGATCACCCGAATGCCGAGGCGCTCGGCGTGGCGGGTCGCGTATTCGCTGATGTCGCACCCCACGACCTGCCAGCCCACCTTGCGGGCCTCATCCGCGAAATAGCCGGCCGCGCATCCCACGTCGAGCAGTCGCCCCGGCCGGATCCCCGCCCGGCCCAGCCGGGCGAGGTATCGCCGGGCCTGCCGGCGGTGGGCGTCCTCGTCATGGACGTAATGCAGGTAACCGG
>Ga0210139_1000256_pt1 | contig 10878 bp, 8 predicted proteins | sample Browns_TuleB_D2_FD_184855 | JGI IMG/M metagenome (GOLD analysis project Ga0210139, IMG submission 184855) | Wetland microbial communities from San Francisco Bay, California, USA, that impact long-term carbon sequestration - Browns_TuleB_D2 (SPAdes) | ecosystem: Environmental > Aquatic > Marine >... | reverse complement strand
GCCCGCGTGGAACACGATTCCCAGGTCCAGCACTTCCATGACCTCTTTACGACCGCCGAATGCGGCCATCGGAAAACCGCCGCCGATTGCTTTTGCAAGACAGATGAGATCGGGTTTCACATTGAAATATTCACAGGCCCCACCACGGGCGAGTTTAACTCCGGTTTTCACTTCATCCATGATAAATAAGGCGCCATTTTCCTTACACATGCGCTGCACAGCCTGAAGATACCCTTCTTCAGGCATACACACGCCGATGTTCATCGGGATGGGCTCGAGGATAACGGCAGCAACCTCACCGCGATTTTTTCGGAATGCGATTTCCAGAGCTTCCAAGTCGTTGAACGTACAGGGCACGGTGTTGATCGCAGTCCCATCCGGTATTCCCTGAGAGGCCTTAACCATGTTTGGGTTCCTGAGATCGCCTGCCTGTTCTACGGGCGGTTTGTAGCTGATTAGGACGGAATCATGAACGCCGTGATAACAACCTTCAAACTTGATGATCTTATCGCGCCCTGTAAAACCCCGCGCCACTCGAATTGCATGCATCGTTGCCTCGGTTCCCGAATTCGCAAACCGGACCCGGTCGATAGGAAAACGACGGCATAATTCTTCAGCAAACTTCTGCTCCAGTTCATAAGGCATCCCGTACATGGTCCCTTTTTCGAGCTGCTGGGTGACGGCGCGCAAGATCTCCTGGTGAGCATGACCGGCCATCAGCACACCAAAGCAGAGGTTGTGATCCAGGTACTCGTTACCATCCAGATCCCAGAATCTGCCACCGGATGCATGATGAACAAAAATGGGATGGGGCGGATAGTATCGAAAATTACTGGTAACCCCCAGAGGTATGAATTTCTTGCCGTTCTCCAGTGCAGCTTTGGATTTTTGCGTCCGCGCTGCGAATTTTTCCATTTCCAATTGTGACGCTTTCACGATCTGTGTCTCCTTTTGCCCGACATTCTAACATGAAAATAAGTGCTTGACTCTCGAGAACGGAGTGCTATTAATATACCATTGCCTTTTGAGGCCAAAGAAATAGTAACCGTTTTATGAATCGAAAAGGAGAATAGAATGGCACAAGAAAAAGTAAACAGAGCAGGGGTTAAACGCGAATCCGGATACCTTTACTTCCTCGATGGCGATGGGGATGTCAGCAGGGCTCCGATGGTACGCGGTCACAGCCAATCACAAAAAGGCAAGACGGAAAAAGTATCTACAACTCAGGTAAAGAAAGAGCCCGGATACATGTACTTTATTGATAAAGATGGTGATGTCGCCCGCACAAAAATGGCTCGTGGCGGCAAGAAAAAATAAGGATTTTCAACACAGAGGGCACAAAGACCACAGAGAAAAATATTCCCTATTCCCCTCTGTCTGCTCACTCTCAAATCATTGTTTTTTTTCAACATGATTGCAGGCTTGTAGGGGCGCCATTAAATGGTGCCCTGCGTGCCCCGCTGTGCGGGCCGTGAAGGACGCGATGAATCGCGCCCCTACAATTACGAGCCGGCGCGGGCTTGCCGCAGGTGTTCCTGCGCTTCATGCGGTTTGCCGAGCCGGTTGTAGATGTCTGCCAGCAGGTAATGAGCAAGCGGAAGCTGTGATTTTTCCTGCAGCTTCGACATCCCCTCTTCAACGTAGCTCTTAGCCTGAAGTATGTCTCCTCCGGTATCCATTACGTTCTTGGCAAGATAGAGGTAGGCGATTCCAAAACCAGGATTCGTCCGGATACACGCTTCCAGTTCTGATTTTTCCTGATCGCGTCTCCCCTGTTTTCGGTAAATACGGCCAAGATTGAAATTCGCCGGATATGATTCCGGAAAAAGTTCGAGTTCCTTCCGGTAGGCCTCGGAGGCCCGCTGGAGATCTTCACGCTCCTCGTAGATCAGTGCAAGATTGAAATGCGCATTCGGCACTCGGGAATTCAATTCGATTGCTTTTTGAAGCTCCGGAATGGCTTTGTCGAACATTTTTAGCTCCACGTAACAGGCGCCGAGACGGTTCCGGGAAATTGCCTGTTGTGGGTCCAGATCAACAGCCGTTTTTAGGTAAGCAATTGCCTCATCGTATTTTTTTTCTTCCAAAGAAATCTCTGCAAGATTGAAGTAGGATTTCGAATCGCGCGGGTCCTTTTCCATCAACCGTTGAAATCCCGCCTTCGCGGCCTGCAAATTTCCTTCCTCTTTATAAACTCTCGCCAGCGAAAAGATGGCCGAGAGATAATCGGGATTGTATTTCAGCGCATTCTGAAAACTGGCTCGCGCATCGGGATAATCTTTTTGCTTCATGTACAGATTCCCAAGAACGATATGAGCTTCAAGAATCGCATGATCCTCCTGCAATACGGATTGAATATTATTGAATGCTTGTTTGGTGTTTCCTTCAGCAGAAAACGACTGCGCCAGCTTGATCCGGTTGTACAGGCGGATTTTGGATTTCGGATCAGGAAGTGAGCCGCTTTCAGGCATCTGGGTTTTCGCAGCGTAACCGATATAGCCCAGGGCTTGCAGTTTTTCCAGCGAATCGTCATCCATCGCTTGCGGACCTGGGATGGAGGTGAAATTAGCAAGCAGCGTTGTGAGTTCGGTTTGAAAGGGCTTGGCGCGATTCTTCTCCTGGTTGTAAAGATTACGGATCTCTCCAAAGTCCTCCGACACGCGGTAGAATTCGCGATCCGGCGCTTCAATGTATTTGTAATCGTTCGTACGCAGGGCCTTCAGTTCACTCCATCCATAATGAAAACGCGGATAGTAGGATTCGCTGTACGCCACGAGTTTCTTGTCCCATTGTTCCTGACGCACCAGGGGCATCAGACTGACGCCTTCCACTTTGGGACTCTTGACCCCTGAGGCCTCGCAGATCGTACTGAAAATATCAATGCTGCGTACCTGGTCCTTGACCTTCACTGGCTTTGCTCCCGGCATCTTGATGATCAGGGGCACGTGAACGGTAGCGTCGTAAATGAAGAACCCATGGGCGGATTCTTCATGCTCACCGAGACTCTCTCCATGGTCCGCCATTAGTACTATAAGTGTAGTATTTATAAGGTTGTTTTTTTCCAGATATTCCCGGATCCGTCCGATAAGGTTGTCCGAATAGGCAATTTCTCCGTCATAGAGTCCGATCATTCCTTTGCGCAGCGCGGCGGACCGGAACGGCTCGGGCGGATCATAAGGAGTGTGTGGATCGTAAAAATGTATCCAGGCAAAAAAACGGGAATCTTTGTTTTTATCGAGCCATTGAAAAGCATGTTGCAGAGTTTCTTCGCCTTTTCTCTGGACCGAATCCATGCTGACCATCTTGAATTTCGATAGCTCAAAGTTATCGAAGTATTCGTCGAAGCCCTGAGCAATTCCCCAGCGGCGATCCAGGACAAACGCGCTGATGAAACCGCCAGTGTGAAATCCGGCGCTTTTCATTGTTTCCGCAAGAGTCTGAGATTTGTTATCCAGGTAAAAGCCGCCGTTGTCCCGGACACCATGAACGAAAGGATAATTGCCCGTCATGATGGAGGAATGCGCCGGCAAAGTCAAAGGGATCGTAGTTATGGCATTCTCGAAAAGCGTACCTTCGGAACCGAGTCTATCGATATTTGGAGTCTGCGCAGGGCCATATCCATAAATACCCAGGTGGTCCGCTCGCAGAGTATCGATTGTAATCAAAAGCACATTGCGAACATTTTGGGGTTTTTGTGGAAATTTGCGTGTGTAAAAGAAAAACGCGCCGACAGCCAGGAGAGCGATGAGAAGCAGTAAAACGATTTTACGCATTGGTTAATGATAGCTTAAGACGGTCAGGATAACTGACCACTTTGGTTCGCAAGAATCCCAATATCGAACAATCGTCCTGGGAATTCCAGTCGAACCGCTCTGGCAAGGGACTTGCACATGGTCGGCACATGATGTCGCTGAAGCAGAGATCGGCTCGATGGGTAGCAAAAGCCGGAATCATCGGACTTTTGATCGAATCCTGGTCTCATCCCCAAATTCTCTCTACAGCCTTTGAATGGACCCGCGAAGCCATGTTCAGTTGGACCATGCACGCAGTTTTCTCACATTTGCTGAATCTGTAGCTTCTTAAGCACACTGAGATCTCGTAGGGGCGGCATCTATGGCGCCTTGCTCCTCCCGTTGTCCGGCCATGCAGGGCGCGGATGAATCGCGCCCCTACAACGAGTTGCGTTGCAGCACTCGCCGCACTGTGTACTCTGTGTTGGAACTTCTAGTAGAATGTTAGGGCTATGCGTGCATGGGTTTATAGAAAAGAAAAAACAGATCCTCAGAACATCCATATCTTTGAAGAAACAGTCGATGAACCGACGCCTGGCCACGGCCAGGTATTGTTACGCGTCGAAAAAGTTTCCGTTTGTGGTACTGATGAATCACTGTTCAAGGGCGATCTTAAGAAAGTTCCGGATGGAATCATTCCAGGACACGAATTTTACGGAGAGATCGTCGCGCTTGGAACTGGTGCGAATGGTTTGCGGGTAGGACAGCACATTGCGGGCGAGTCCCACTATTCCGCCCCCGGCGCAAGCGAACAGGGCATCATTGGACTGTGGGGACCTGAAATCAGCAAAGGAAAACTTGCGCCGCCGATTCACGGCGCGTATGCGGAGTACATCGCAATCCCCGCGGAGTGCGCGAATCCTGTGCCTGGTGACCTTATCTCGGAACATTTTTGGCCTTCGTTATTTGAGGCCATCGGCAACGACTACTTCTTGATCAAGCGCGCGAAAGAACTCACCGCCATCCGTAATCTGGGCATTTTCGGATGTGGTCCCCACGGTCTGTTTGCGCAGGTATTCGCGAAACATTTCGATATCCCCGGAATTGCGGCCTTTGAAGTTGATCCATATAGAAAAAAATTTGCATCTTCTCTGGATATCGCCGACCGGATTCTTGATCCAACCGTAAATTTGGAAAGCAACGTTGCGGATTTTACGAACGGAAATCTATTTGACCTCACAATCGATATGGTTGGAAAACAGGGCCAGGGCTTCGAGGCTTGCTGCAAAACAACCAAAGATGGGGGTGTCATCCTTCTCTTCGGTCTATTCAGTGGCGATAAATTCTCTGTGGATGGCATTTCAGGTAATGAAATCATTTTTCACATGATGAAATTACCCCACCGGTACGGTGATAAGAACTTAACGGTCATCGGTATCACGGGCCGGGAAGGTATCTGGGCGGAATTGATCGATACGGTTTCACGCGAAAAGCAATTGCAGAATCACTTAATGAAACCCATTCAGGTGATGGGCACCCTCGATCAGCTTGGCGAAGACACCAGGCATCCAAAGGAAGGCATCTTAAAACGTGCGTATCACGCATTTAGGAGGTAAATATGGCTTACGGTGCAATGAAAGGGGCGATCATCAGAGAATTGAATCAGCTAAAGGAATCCGGGCTCTTCAAGGAAGAAAAGGTGATTCTCACGCCGCAAAGCACGGGCATCAGAACAGATGCCGGTGAAAGAATCAACTTTTGCGCGAACAACTATCTTGGTCTGGCGGATAATGCTGAAATCATTGAGGCAGTCAGGCACGGCATGGACGCTCGAGGTTTTGGAATGGCTTCCGTGCGATTCATCTGCGGCACACAGGATATTCACAAGGCGCTGGAACGCAAAATTTCCACTTTTCTGGGAACGGATGACACGATCCTCTACAGTTCGTGTTTTGATGCGAATGGCGGATTGTTTGAAACTCTGCTTGGCGCGGAAGACGTGATCATCAGTGACGCTTTGAATCACGCCAGTATCATTGATGGAGTCCGCCTGTCGAAGGCTCAGCGAAAAGTCTATCAACACGCGGACATGGCGGATCTTGAAAACCGGCTAAAGGAAGTTGCCGGCACCCGTTACCGGATGATCGCGACCGACGGAGCATTTAGCATGCACGGTGATCTTGCCCCGCTTGTACAAATTTGCGATCTCGCAGGACGCTACGATGCGCTTGTTATGGTCGATGATTCCCACGCAACAGGCTTTTTTGGACCCACAGGACGAGGAACACCGGAATACTTTGGAGTGCAAAATCGGATCGATATCATCACCAGCACCATGGGGAAGGCCATGGGTGGCGCATCGGGCGGATTCACCTCCGGACACGCGGAAATCATTGCAATGCTTCGCCAGCGATCACGCCCTTATCTCTTTTCCAATAGCGTGCCACCACCGGTTGTTTCCGGCACCATGAAAGCCTTTGAAATCGTTGAACACCATCCGGAATTAGTCCGCACTCTTGCGGAAAACACCAAGTACTTTCGTGAGGAAATGACAAAACGCGGTTTCCAAATAAAGCCCGGTGTGCATCCGATCGTTCCCATCATGCTGGGAGATGAAAAACGCACCGTGGAAATGGCCGCCCAAATGAACAAACGCGGGATCTTCGTCGTGGGGTTCAGCTATCCGGTTGTCCCTAAAGGAGAAGCCCGGATACGCGTACAAATCTCAGCAATTCACACACGCGGTCAGCTGGATAAAGCGATCACTACTTTCGAAGAAGTGGGGAAATCGCTTCAACTGATTCATTGAAACTGCATTAAAATACAGCCAATCCGCGTTTCCCGTGGTTGAAAAACGAGAAGAGAGCGGTTTCTGCCGCCCTGGCCGGATTACTTCTTGTACCAGTTGGCGTTAATTTCTATATAGCTCTGCCACTTGTCCGGAACATCTTCATTGGGGAAGATTGCCTGAACCGGACAGGCAGGGACGCATGCGCCGCAGTCAATGCACTCGTCGGGATGGATGTAAAGCTGCGTTTCGGCTTCAAAGTTCGCTTCATCCTTACGGGGATGAATACAGTCGACAGGACAAACATCAACACAAGCTGTATCTTTCGTACCAATGCAAGGTTCGGCAATCGTATATGCCATTTTTTCCCTCCGGATGTGTTCTAAAAAAGAAGCATTATGATATCCAAATACAACTCAAAGTTCAAGGTTTCAAGTTCCAGCCCCAAATCGACCTCGGCTCCTGAAACCTCTGAAATTAAAGCCTGAAACATTCTTCGTCCTCCTTTCGGATGAAATCGACACCGTTAACAAAGGTTAGTATTATTCTGAATGAGTATGCGTAAAACGTTCGTTGCGCTGGCATTTCTTCTCGCTCCATTATGTGTGCAGGCGCTCGAGCCTGATAAGAAAATCACCCAGTATGTGAACGACTCCTGGGAAAATCTGCCCCCTCTTGCAGGGTGGGTCAATACCATTCACCAGACCCGTGATGGCTTTCTGTGGATAGGAACAGACGAAGGACTCGCTCGCTTTGACGGTGTTCGGTTCACGTTTTTCAACCGTACGAATGCGAAAGAATTCGAAGGCAGACGAAACGCCGTTCTGACACTTCTTGAAGACAGCGCCGGAATACTCTGGATCGGTACTCATGGTGGGATGAACACCATCCAGAACAATCACGTGAAAGAGTTCCCAATCGAAGGAATTTCCCGAGTCCTTTGCCAGGCAATAGATGAAGATGGAGTGCACTGGATCGGTACGGACCGCGGCCTCATGAAGAAGAGCCGGAATGGAACGTTCACCCTGGTCAGAGGCCTCGATGCTACTGCTGTATTTTCATTGAACGCATCGAAAGGCGTGCTGTACGCCGGCACGCTCAGCGGGATCTACGAAATTCGCGGCGAAACGATCGCTGCCCTGCCCGGTCAAAATGAACTAAAAATCCGGCCGGCATGGGGACTGGCTACCGGCTCGGACGGAACACTCTGGATTGGAACCCAGGATGGCCTCGTGATTTGGAAAGACGGAATCCTTGCGCCCTACCCCGATGACCGGTTGGGTAAGTGGATGATTACTGCACTTTTTGAAGACCGCAACAAGAACATCTGGGTAGGAACATATGGCGGTGGTCTTTTCCGCATTAATGCGAACGGTGTGGAGTCTTTTAATACCCAGAACGGCCTTCTTCAGGATTTCGTGATTTCCATATCTGAAGACAAGGAAGGTAGCCTGTGGATTGGCACCGGCGGCCTCAATCGATTGAAAGACGGCGCCTTCGTTACGTATTCGACGCTCGAAGGGCTTTCCGGAAAACTCGCTACTGCCATCTTACAACGCCCCGATGGAACAATTTGGATCGGAACGGACAAGGGACTCAATCGCTTACAGGATGGAAAATTTACTGCATTCACAACAGAAGATGGCCTCCCGAGTAATGTTGTGAATTCATTGTGCTCTGACAGAAAGAATCGATTATGGGTCGGGACCTTGCATGGCTTATCGATTCTGGAGAACAACCAATTTAGAAACCTCAACATCAATGACGGACTCCTTTCTAATCATGTGAAAGCCCTGTACGAAGATAGCCATAGCCGAATTTGGATTGGAACAATCTCAGGAATCAACTGGTATGAAGACAAGTCGCTCAAGGCCTTCATGGATGGAAATCAGCCATGGCGCGGATCCGTTACCGTTTTCTACGAAGACTCGATTGGAAGATTCTGGTTTGGCTCGAATCGCGGACTCACTCAGGTGACCGAAGCCGGAACAAAAACATACACGATCCGGGACGGACTGCTGGACAATCTCGTTCTATCCATCACCGAGGATGAAGACCATGTAATCTGGGTCGGAACCGATCAAGGGCTGAATCGGTTTCAAAACGGCCAATTCATCAGTTTCACATCAAAGGACGGATTGTTCCAAAATCGCATTTATCAAATTCTGGAAGATAAAAACAGGACTTTCTGGATGAGTTCCAACTACGGCATTTTCTCGATTGCAAAGAATGAATTTGATCAATACGTTAAGAAACAAATTCCTAAATTGCATAGCACCGTTTATGGTCCGGAAAACGGAATGCGCAGCAGAGAAGCAATGGGCTCATTCCAGCCGGCAGGCTGGAATGCAATGGATGGGAGCCTGTGGTTTCCAACAACAAATGGAGTAGTTCGAGTGCAACCGGATCACATGGTAAAAAATACCGTTCGTCCTGTGGTCAAAATTGAAGAAATTTATGTCGACCAGCAGCCTGTTCAATCGGGGACGTCATTGATCGTTCCACCCGGCAAAACCAATTATGAGTTTCACTATACGGGCCTCAGCCTTCTCATTCCATCCAAGGTACAATTCAAATACAAACTGGAAGGATGGGACCGAACATGGGTGGATGCTGGAAACCGTCGCACTGCATTTTATACGAACATACCACCGGGGAATTATGTCTTTCACGTTATGGCCGCAAACAACGATGGCGTCTGGAGTCAGAATGCCGCAACTTTACCAGTATCCGTACTTCCGTATTTCTACCAGCGTAAGAGTTTCATAGCGCTTTTTCTTGGCCTAATGGTAGCCTTCGCATACTTGATTGTGCGCACCCGGGTGCGAGCGCTGATGCGCCAAAAAGAGGCACTGGAGGCGCGAGTCCAGGAACGGGTGGCCGCCATCCGCCAGAAGGCTGAGGAAACCGCAGTTCTCGAAGAACGTTACAGGATTGCGCAGGAATTGCATGACAATGTCGCTCAAAGCATCGCCGCAATGATTGTTCACCTGGAACACGCTGTGAAACTGATGGAACGCTCACCCTTGCATGCGGTAAATCAAATTCGCACGGCCTGCGAACTAGGAAGGAATAGTCTGGAAGAAACGCGGAGGTCCGTATTTGCATTACATCCATTGTTACTGGAACGCGGTGATCTTTTTGAAGCGCTCCAGCGGATTGTTCAGCAAATGTCCGTTGACACATCAATCCTGGTTCGTTGCGAACTCAAAGGCCGGAGGCGCGTATTGTCTAAAGAGATCGAATTGACTGTACTGCGTGTCGCTCAGGAGGCGCTGGCCAACGCATTGAAGCATAGTGAAGCTCGCAGGATTGATGTGCATCTGGCCTATAATGAAGGCTCCGTAGAATTAAGGGTTAGCGATGACGGTAATGGATTCGACTCGAAAGACATGAAGAGATATTCAAGATTTGGGCTCGGCCTTTCAGGAATGCAACAGCGAGCTCAAAAGATCGGGGCTAGGCTGGCAATCGACGGTAGGTTGAAACAAGGCACTACTATTACCCTGGCAGTTCAGCTTCAACCCTCATTCCGAGACGCGGTAGCTGTGGATGTAGAGCAATGAGAGAAAATTCAATCCGCATCATGGTCGTAGATGATCATCCGGTCGTTCGCGCAGGTCTCGTCATGCTGATCTCACACGAAGAAGACATGACCGTTGTAGCGCAAGCGGCGAACGGAAAAGAAGCAATTGAATCCTATGAAAAACACGAGCCCGATATTACTCTAATCGATCTTTCATTGCCCGATATCCACGGCATTGAAGTCATTGAAAGGATCCGCAAGAAATTTCCCATGGCAAAAATCCTGGTATTGAGCGTTTTCAGCGGAAGTGAAGATGTTTACCGATCGCTTCAGTCCGGCGCGCTCGGATACCTGATCAAGGACTCCACTCCGGATCAATTGTTTCACGCGATTCGCGAAGCCAATGAGGGCCGCCGATATTTACATCCGTCAGCGGCTTTGCGGCTGGCCGATCGAATGCTGAACGACATGCTTACTCCACGCGAATTGGACGTTCTGCGCCTGATGGTACAGGGCAAAAGCAACAAAGAAATAGCGGCCGATCTGAATCTATCCGAAACCACCGTAAAAACGCATGTCGCCAACACGCTCATGAAGCTGAACGTCAGTTCCCGAAGCCAGGCCATTCTCGAAGCGCTAAAACGTGGCATCGTCCATCAGGGATAGCGCTCAGCAAAGCTACAGTAGTTTTTGTAGCACGGCGCGGAGTCGGTCAAATTCGACAGGCTTTTGGAGATGTTCATCGAAATGGAAATCGCGAATAACGTTTGCCTTGTATTTTGCGGCGCCGGAGAAAGAGGTCAGGATCACGAGCTTCATTTTCGCAGTGGCGG
>Ga0210139_1000254_pt1 | contig 10897 bp, 3 predicted proteins | sample Browns_TuleB_D2_FD_184855 | JGI IMG/M metagenome (GOLD analysis project Ga0210139, IMG submission 184855) | Wetland microbial communities from San Francisco Bay, California, USA, that impact long-term carbon sequestration - Browns_TuleB_D2 (SPAdes) | ecosystem: Environmental > Aquatic > Marine >... | reverse complement strand
CGTCAAATACAATCGCTCCAGCTTCTACGCAACAGATACCTGGCGCGCAGATCGTTTGACGTTGAACCTCGGTTTCCGTGTTGACAGCGACTCCGGACAGAACGATCCTTCCAACATTGCCGGCGTTCCCGGATTCGAAAATATTGTCGGTCCGCTGGACTTCCCGGGCAATGATTTCAGCAAGAGGTTTACGCAGGTTTCACCGAGACTTGGCGCAACCTACGATGTTTCCGGAAACGGCAAAACCATCGTTCGCGGCAACTACGCTCGTTATTACGACGGTTACATTCCGTTTTACGATCAATACAGTAACCCAACCTACGTATACAACGGCGCGATCCTGAACTATACGAATCTCAATGGCGATCGAACGGTTACTCAGGACGAAATCACCGGTGGCCCCTTTTACTACGGCGGCCTGAACGGCGCGATTTTCGATCTGGATGCCTTCTATGCCAAGAGAAAAATCACTGATCTCTCCGCTCCGGTTACAGACGAAGTGGTTCTCGGCTTCGAACGGGAAGTGGTAAAAGATCTTGCTTTGAGTGTGTCCTGGACATACCGCGACTACAAAAACTTCGTTGGGGATGATCCGTTCGGCATTACCGCTGCTGATTTCCATCAGGCAGGCGTTGTACATTTTTCCGATCCGCGCTACGGCACGTTTGATGTTCCGTACAGCGATCTGAACTTTGTACATGACGGTACGCACGTCCTCGAAAATATTGATGGCTACAGCCAGACCTACAGTGGCGTTGATTTTGGTGTCAGAAAGCGCATGAGCAACAACTTCATGCTCAACGGTTTCGTAACCTTACAGCGTCAAAAGGCTCACTACAACGGCGGCAATTCCTTCCTGGTAACTCCGGGCGACGGAATCAGCAGCCGCACAGTGTACGCTGATCCGCTGTTGGTAAACCTTTACGACGGCAAGCCTTACGCTTACGTCAGCGGTGGCAGCGGAAAGACAGGCGTATTCCCCTTTGCGGAATGGACATTCCGTATGAGCGGCGTATACCAGTTCCCGTATGACTTCAGCGTGGGCGCATTTGTGAGATACCAGCAAGGCTATCCACAGCCCCTGTTTGCGCAGGTGTCGGCAGGAAACCTGTTGAACTTCTACGCACAAGGAAAACTGATTCCTCTGCAGCCACTGGGCGACATACGTTATGACAACATCTTCACGTTGGATCTCAACGTACAGAAGGTGTTTGAACTCTCCAATTACGGACGTATCACATTGGCGATGGACATTTTCAACCTCACCAACAACAACACCGTAATTCAGAGAGAACGCCGTACGACAACTGCATCCTTTAACGCATTGCAGGAGAATCTTTCTCCACGCGCAATTCGTTTCGGATTCAAGTACGGCTTCTAAGTGTTTTTAAATTTGGGGCGATGCGAAAGCATCGCCCCTTTTTCTTTTTGTGGCTTACCTTGGTTCTTCTAGAGGCACGCTAAATCGGTATTGGCCCAAGATTGTAGGAACTGAGGTCGAATAGTTGGATTGAATTCGTTGGTCGAAAGCCCCCTCTCCCTTCCACGATTGTTAATCAGTCCCGGATGAGGAAGAAGCCGTGGAAGGGAGAGGGTAGGGTGAGGGTAGGATTTGTGTCTTGTCCTGGAATCGGTTGACAAGTTTGGAGTGGGTATAGAGCCAACGGACGGAAGAAAACCATGTCTACGAAAATGCTGTCGCCGAGCGTGTTAATGGAATCCTGAAAGATGAATTTCTGTTGGGTCAACGGCTTATTTCCTTTGACCATGTCAGGCAACTCGCAGAAGACTCGAAAAAAACATATAACAACCGGCGCTTGCATTTGAGTCTGAACCACAAAACTCCAACACAATCTAGGACGAGGCATCATTTTACCCCCTACCCTCACCCTACCCTCACCCTGCCCTCTCCCTTCCGTAGGATATCCGAATAAAACGATTCATTGATAAGATACGGAAGGGAGAGGGGAATCCATCAACTGACCTCAATGGTTTTTCGACTTTGGTCACGAGCCGATCTCTCCTACAATCTTGGGACAATACCGATGAATCGCGCCATTCATGGCTGGACGACGGCGTACACAGGGCGCCATAAATGGCCCCCTACAAGCTTTGTGACACTTTGGTCAAAAATTGCGTGGTTTCGGCGAATTGCCTATACTCATGGATTTGAATCACGATGAGAATCGCTCCGCTCGTTGTCTGTCTGATCCTGTTGTGCACGGGCGCGTTTGCCTTCGACAATGTGCTGCTGATCAGCGTCGATACTTTGCGCGCCGATCATTTGAGCTGCTACGGATCGAAAGAAGTAAAAACTCCCAATATTGATTCGCTTGCCCGTTCCGGAGTTCTTTTCAAAGATGTTGTTTCTCCTGCGCCATTCACCCTCCCTGCGCATATTTCCATGATGACCGGACTCATTCCACCAGTCCATGGGGTAGCCGACAACGGGGGGTACTATCTGGACCAGAACATTACGACACTCGCTGAAGTATTTCACGGCAAAGGAATCAGCACAGGCGCCTTTGTTGGGGGATTTCCGCTGGATTCACGGTTCGGGCTGGACCAGGGATTTGACGTTTATGATGACAGCTATCCGGCAGTTAATAATGTCAACGAAATGACGATGCCCGAACGGGCAGCTCCCGACGTGACAGCCGTGGCTTTGAAGTGGCTGGAGTCCAGAAAATCCGGGCGCTGGTTTGCTTTTGTTCATTATTATGATGCGCATTTTCCTTATCATGATTCGTACGGCGAGGAAATCGAAAGGGTCGATCAGAATATCGGCATCCTGCTAAAATTCCTGCGCGACAATTCGCTTCAGCAAAAAACACTTGTTGTCGTAACTGCAGATCACGGCGAAAGCCTTGGGGAGCACCAGGAAAAAACCCATGGCATCTTCGGGTATGAAAGCACTTTGAGAATTCCCCTGATCTTCTCTCCGTTTCAACCCAAAATAATAGAAAGCCGTGTTCGCTTGATCGATGTTGCGCCTACGATTGCTGCGTTGCAAAGGACGCCGATGTCCCGGACGCAGGGAGTATCCCTGGTTAAGTGGATTCAAGGCGGCTCGCAGACTGTCCCGGATTCTTATTTTGAAGCACTTTCTCTGTACTTGAACGCCGGATGGGCGCCCTTGCGCGGCTTTTATTCGGGGTCCATGAAATACATCGACCTGCCTATTCGTGAGCTCTACGATATTAGTACGGATCCACAGGAAACGAAGAATCTTTGCTCCGACCAGCAGTTGTGCAATCTATGGCAAACGAAATTTACAAACTTCTTCCGTCCTTTCAGCCAGAAGGAGGCAAAGCCGGCGGAGCTCGATCGGGAAACCGTAGAACAACTAAAGGCGCTCGGATATCTGACGGGTGGTTCGGCTCAACAGAAAAAAACCTATCGCGCAGAAGATGATCCCAAGAATCTGATTGTTTTCCACAACCGCGTCGATACTGCCCTGAGCTTCTTCAATAAAGGCTACGATTTGAAGGCTCTCGATATTCTGGAAAAAATCATAGCGGAGCGTCCCGATTATTCCGTAGCCTATGAGCATGCAAGTTATATTCGCAGCTCTCTGGGATTCCCGGATCAGGCTGCAGTGCTGTTAAGAAAGGCAATTGAGAACGGCGTATCCAATGAAGTGATCCTGGGCAAGCTGGGCCTTTATCTCTACGAATCCGGACAGTATGACGAGGCTGCCAGGCAATTAAATCTGGCAATGAAAGCCGATCCGAAAGACCTGGACAATGTGAATTACCTCGGTATGTGCTATACGGCGCAGGGAAAATACAAGGAGGCAGAAGATACATTTACAAAGGCCCTTGCGCTGGATCCAACCGATTCCATGACACGGAATAACCTTGGAACTTTGTACCTGACCCAAAAGCAATACGATGCCGCCAGGAAACAATTTGATGCCGCTATTGCTGCGAATCCGCACTCAGCAAGCGCTTACAATGGCCTGGGCGTGATTTATGCAAAGCAAAAGAACTGGACCGATGCTATTCGAAACTGGGAGCTGGCTTTGCAGGAGAATAACAAGGACTATGACGCGATGTTGAATCTGGCATTTGCCTTTATGGAGAACAATCAAAACGAAAAAGCCCTGCCCCTGTTCCAGGAATTTGCTAAAAGCGCTCCGCGCAACCGCTACGCAGAGGATTTGCCGAAGGTCCGGGCCATCCTTCAAAGACTGCAATGAGAATGCAACCGAAGTGGAGCGCGGCTTTCCAGACCGCAATTCGATGTGCGGGCAAGATGCCCGCGCTCCTTCTGACAGCCGTCTGTCTAATGCAATTTTCGGGGTGCAAACCAAAAGAACCTGCAACAGTACCAGCCACAAAACAAAACGTCATTTTGATTTCCATCGATACGGTCCGCGCCGACTACCTGAAGCTCTACAATTCCCAGGGCGCAAGCACACCAAACCTGGAAGAACTGGCCCGAGATGGAGTGGTTTTTCGGAACGCAATCACGCAAGCGCCCTACACACTTCCGTCTCATTGCACAATGCTGACAGGCTATTATCCTGCTTCGCACCATGTACGGGACAACGTCCGTGATACTTTGCCGGCGAATATCCCGACACTTGCGGAAGATTTTCAAAAGGCCGGCTATCAAACGGCCGGGTTTGTCGGATCGATGGTTCTTGCGCGAAATACAGGACTGGGTCGGGGCTTTGACTATTTCGATGATTCGTTCAGTCGCGCGGATGTACACGCGGAAGATCTCGGAGCTATTGAGAGACCTGCGGAAGATGTGTTCGCATCCTTTAAGAATTGGTTCGACAAACGGAATCGAGATTCAAAATTTTTTGCCTTTGTGCACTTTTATGATCCACACAGCCCTTACAATCCGCCGGGGAAATTTGCCTCACCGACTCGGGATACAAGGGAGCAATACAAAGGAGAAATCCGTTATGTGGATTCTGTCCTCGGTGATCTTTTTACCATGCTTCGAAATGATGGAGCGTGGGGAAACACTGTTCTGATGATTGTCTCCGACCATGGCGAAATGTTGAACGAACATCAGGAGGTAGGTCACGGATTTTTCCTGTATCAGCCCGCTTTGCACGTTCCGCTAATTCTTCGTGATCCGCACCGCGCCATGGGAAAGCAAATCGGGGATGTCGTGCAGATTGTCGACCTGGCGGCTACCCTTATGGAAATCTCGGGCGCCGGAGCGCAAATGCAAACTCAAGGTGAAAGTCTGGCGCCACTGCTGGAAGGAAAGTCGAAGAAAAACAAGTTTGCGTATTCCGAATCTTACTTTGCATCACTCCAGTTTGGCGTAAGCCCTCTTTTTTCCGTCCAGGACGCAAGATTGAAGTACATTGAATCTCCCAGACCGGAATTTTTTGATCTCAGTCAGGATGTGGGTGAATCCAGAAATCTTTACGAACAGCAAAAATCTTTTGCAGAAAAAATGAAGCAAAAGATAGGCGAATACCGTAAAACATATGGATCGAATCAGGAAAATCAGCAGCGAAAAGTTTCAGCGGAAGAACAGGAGCAATTTGCCGCCCTCGGTTATCTTGGCGGATCGGTCCCGGAAAAGAATTGGGATTACACAAGCGACCCGAAAGACTACGTAGGTGATTGGAACGCGAGTCTCGAGGCAACTCTGCTGGTCGGTCAGCGGCAGTACGGAAAAGCGCTGGAATTGCTCAAGCGGCTTCAATCCGGCCATCCGTCCGCTTCTCTGACGATTCTGACTACAAAAGCCTACCTCGGACTTGGCGAGTTCACCAGAGCCGAGAAGACCGCAAAAACGCTGGGCGACACGCCCGAGGGATTCAGTGCTTTGGCGGAAGTCTATGAAACGAATGGGCGTCAGGTGGAAGCAGAAAATGCCTACAAACGCTCGCTCGACAAACAGTTCTCCTTTTTTGTGCTGTATAATTACGTCCTTTATCTAAAGCGGAACGGTAAAACTGCGGAAGCATTACAGGTTGTGAACACAGCCCGGAGCAGGCAGCCCGATACGGACCAGTCGCGTGGTTTCTTCGCCGAAACCTATTTTCTGCTGGAAGACTATCCGTCATCCGAAAAGCTCTGCCTCCGCCTTATTGAGGAACGGCCATGGGAATTGAAATGGTATCTTCAGCTTTCAGCTATTTATCAGAACCGCGGAGAAATCGATCGCGCCATCTCTTTGATGGAGGCGAATCGAAACCGGTTCGATCAAAAAGCGGATTATTTCATGCGGATGGGTATTCTTCACAAGCTCGCACGGCATCCTGACAAAGAGATGGAATCCTTTCAACAGATGCTTCGTATCAGCCCGCAGGATCCGAGGGGTTATTTTTACCTTGCCAAGTCCATGCTGGATCAGCGTCAGGATCTCAATGCCGTTTTCCAACTGGCCGGCCGCGGGTTGCAATTGTCGCCGGATCCGCAGATGGAAATCTTCGGTCACTACATTCTTTCTGAAGCTTACGAGGTAGCCGGACAGAAACAGGAATCGATCAAGCAACTACAAATTGCGCAGAAGCTCGAAAAATCATAAACAGCCATGTCCCAAAAGAAAAACAAAAAAACGGACCCCCCAAAATCTTTCGCACAGGCCGGTACTTCGAAGAAAAGTAAGAAGCCGATTTTGCTGGTGCTGGCTGCCGTCGCTGCGATCGCAGGCATCTCTGTATTGTTTCTGCAGTATCGAAAGCAAATTACGCCCGGTGAATTTGCGGATTACAACGTATTGTTTATTACGCTCGACACTACCCGTGCCGATCACTTGCCGATGTACGGATATGACCAGGTAAAGACGCCCAGTCTCGACCGTATTGCAGCAACAAGCTATGTATTTGAGGATGCCATTTCCCATGTGCCCCTGACACTTCCTGCGCACACATCAATGCTCACATCGATGCTGCCGATCAGCAGCGGAATGCGGGATAATGCGGGCTTTTTTCTGGACCAAAACGTTCTGACCCTTCCGGAAGTCTTTAAAACTAAGGGATATGCGACCTCCGCTTTTGTCTCCGCTTTTGTCCTGGATTCCAGATGGCAATTGAACCAGGGCTTCGATTTGTATTATGACAATTTCAATCTGGAAGAATTCAAGCAGTTGAATCCGCAGGATGCTCAGCGTCGCGCGGAGGAAACAGAAGCCGAGGCGGAGCACTGGCTTGAAGCCAACAAGAGTCGTCGCTTTTTCTCATGGGTGCACTTTTATGATCCGCATGAGCCGTATGATCCTCCGGAACCTTTCAAAACGGAGTACGCGGACAGACCTTATGACGGCGAAATTGCCTACATGGACGTTTATGTGGGCAAGCTGATTGACAAATTAAAGTCCATGGGTGTTGAAGATAAGACGATCGTTGTGATAACGGGCGATCACGGCGAAGGACTGGGCCAGCATAACGAAGCAAATCATGCGATGTTTGTTTACAACACGACCCAGCACATCCCGCTTTTGTTCCATGTCCCGGGCGGAAAAAACCGCCGCATTTCCGGAATCGTGCGGCACATTGATATTGCTCCAACGATCCTGGATCTGCTCGGAGTTAAACCACCACTTTCGTTTCAAGGCGCCAGTCTTGTGCCAATGATGAACGGGAAAAAAGACACAAATCGAGTGGCATACAGCGAAAGTCTCTACGCGGAACTTCATTACGGATGGAGCTCTCTGAAAAGCATTACCACGCAGCAATACAAGTATATTGAAGCCCCGAAGCCGGAACTGTATGACAGAATTCAGGATCCCGGTGAGACCCGAAACCTTTTCCAGGAAAAGCCGAACTATGCGAAGGTGCTTCGCGAGCAGTTGCTATTGATCATCTCGAAATACACGAACGTGGATGCGCAAGGCCCGCAAAAAATGGATCCCGAAACAGAAGAAAGATTACGCGCCCTCGGCTACATCGCCGGTTCGGTCCGCAGCACCGAAGAAAGCAGAAAAATCGATCCGAAAGATAAGATCCATCTTGCGCGTGATTTAGAGCAGGCATCTTCTTTTACGCAGGAACAGCGTTATCAAGAAGCAGTAGATCTTTTGCAGCCGATCCTCAAAGAGGATCCCAATATGACCGATGCGCACTTTATCGCAGGAGTGAGCTATACGGGAATCAAAAACTATGACAAAGGAATCGATGAGCTGCTCAAGACACTGGCGCTGCGTCCGGATCACACCATGGCGCTTTACAATATCGGCTACGCTTATGAAATGAAGGACGATAGTAAAAATGCCCTGGACTGGTATTTAAAGGTTTTGAATTATGAACCGAAGCATCTCTACGCCAGCCTGAAAGTAGCTCATCTATATCGTCAGATGAACCAGCCCGAAAAAGCGCGACCCTATTTTTTGCAAGCGATGGAAGTGTATCAACGGTTCCTGGCCAATACAAAAACAGACAGAGCAAAATCCGCATTGAATTCGACAATCGGAGAAATTTATTTTGGCGCTGGCGAAATGGGCCCCGCTGAAGAACACTATAAAGCGGCAATCGATCTGACTCCTGAACGGAGCACTTTGCATTACAATCTTGCAATGATTTACGAAGCGGAAGGCAACCCTCGCGGCGCGCTGGATGAATACCAGAAAGAAACGGAAGTCGATCCAAAGAATTACAAGGCCTTCAATAATCTGGGACTTCTGTACAAGCACGCCGGGCGTTTGGATTTGGCGGCCGCCTGCTTCCAGAAAGTCGTGGAACTGCTTCCGGATGATCCGCGTGGCTATGTGATGCTCGCCACCACATACAAAGACATGGGCCGCATGCAGGAAGCGGAAGCGGTTATGAAAAAAATACACGGTGGTAGTTAATTCGTAGGGCCGCGCATATCGCCGGCCATTTGTGAGGTAATTATGAAAAAGCTTATTCTGGTTTTCTTCATTGGCCTGTTTACAATTTCTTCCTTCGCGGAAGACAAGTCGAAACTCCCCATCACTCCTGAACAACAAAAATTCCTCGATGAGGTTTACTGGATCATTTCCGATTATGAGCGGGAGGGCTTTCTTGCCCTCGAAAAGCAAGAGGACCGGGACCGCTTCATTGATGAATTCTGGGAAAACCGTGATCCCACTCCAGGCACCAAACAAAATGAATTCAAGGAAGAGTATTACACCCGACTGGCCTTCGCCAACAAACAATATGGCAGGGAAACCTCGATGCCTGGTTCCCGGACAGATCGTGGCCGCATTTATATGCTGTTGGGCAAACCGGAATTCACGAAGCGTATCCCTGCTTCGCATGATAACGTGCCGATGGAACTCTGGCACTACGTCGGCATCCAGGATTACGGCGTACCGGGTTCCATTTACCTCCTGTTTTATCAGCGCAACGGTGTCCCGCCCTACCGGCTCTATTCTCCATTAAGTGATGGTATTCGCGAGCTATTCATTCTGCGATCGGCAACTTCGCAGAAGCAGGATGTCGATCTTTTTGACATGCTGCGAGAGGAAGCTGATCCTGAAGTAGCCCATGCCTCGATCAGCTCGATTCCCTCAGAAGGAGCAGATGTCGCTCAACCGGGAACAAGCGTATCCACAGAAATGATTATGGCCAAACTTCAGAATGCGCGGAACTATGGAGTAGCAAAACGTAAGGCATATGTAGACGCTTTTCTGAAAGATCGACCGAACGTTCAGGTTTACTATTCCATCGGAACGCAGGGCATTCATGATGCGGTTTACTGGTTTCAGGCTCCCACCGGAGATTTCTACATAGACTATTCCGTTGAATATGATCCCGATAAATTGGATATGGGTTCTTACAATGACTACTACACTTCGTTATCGATCGATGGGCTCATCAGCACTCCGGACAAGACCGAAGTGGAACAAGTTATCGGGAATCACGAAATAAAGATCACTCCGGAGCAGTTCGAAAAAGTGAAATTTATGTCCTTTCAGTTTCAGGGGAGGCGGCCGCTGGTTCCAGGGAAGTACGATCTGACCATGATTATTTCGAATAACGTTTCTCGCAAAAGCGCCACATTTGTGCAGACGATCGACATTCCGGACCCTTCAAAGCAATCGAAACCCTATATCACTCCGGTGATTCCGATCCGTTCCGTTGAAAATGCTCCGCAGGACAACAAAGTTCGTCCGTTTCAGTTTGGTGACAAGGTGATGATTCCGAACCTTCCGGCGCGTTTTCTTCAAAGCAGCTCCATGAGTCTTTATCATCAGGTGATCTTTCCTGAAGCCTACGCAAATATGAGCTCGATCGAGCTTCATTATGTAATCAGGACCGGTGAAAACGTGGAAGCTGATGTTGTAGAGCCGGTGAATATTGTTTCCTCAAAGCTGGCGGGGAATTTCATTGAAATTCAAAAAGATATTCCGCTGTCAGCGCTTTCGATCGGAGTAAAAACGCTTGTCGTAGAATTGCGCGACAGCAAGAACACTCTGGCGAGGACGCAACCGTTTACATTCACCGTGTCGACGGATCAGGCTCCGAATGTCTGGAAATATTCGGTTGCGATTCCCGGCTACAATTCCGGCTATCACAGCTTTATGCTCGCACAACAGCTTTTGCGACTAAAACGCCCCGCAGAAGCCCGCGCTTTACTCGAAGACGCGCACGCGAAGGATCCGGACAACGTTGAAGTAACCTACCAGTTGATGAAGACGGCCTTGCAGGATAAAGATTATGAAAAAGTGCTGGGACTCGGCGGGCCGCTGGAAGTAAAGAACCCTCGCAATACTCAGGTGCTCTGGCTCCTGGGATGGACGTATTATTATCAGGAAAAATATGCGGATGCTCTCCGCTTTTTTGAGCGGTATCGCATGGAAGAACCGAAAAGAGTGGAAGGGCTCAACGTTTTGGCGGACATTTATCTGAGATTGAATCAGCCTGCAAAATCCCTGGAAAGGGTCGAACAATCCCTCGCAGTAAAGCCCAACCAGAAGGACATTCAGGAACTCAAGAAAAAATTGCAATCGCAAC
>Ga0210139_1000253_pt1 | contig 10898 bp, 9 predicted proteins | sample Browns_TuleB_D2_FD_184855 | JGI IMG/M metagenome (GOLD analysis project Ga0210139, IMG submission 184855) | Wetland microbial communities from San Francisco Bay, California, USA, that impact long-term carbon sequestration - Browns_TuleB_D2 (SPAdes) | ecosystem: Environmental > Aquatic > Marine >... | reverse complement strand
CATCCGCGGCAACGCGGTTCAGGTCCGCGAGGTTGTAATCAACCTCGTTACCAACGCTCTGCAGGCTATGCAGAATCACGGACGGATTCAAATTATTACAGATTTGCAGGAAGAACTGGAGGGTGGCGTTTCCCGAAAGTACCTCCTGATGGTGGTTTCGGACACCGGACCGGGTATTTCTCCTCCAGTCATGGAAAAAATCTTTACTCCGTTTTTTACTACCAAGGCGGGCGGAAAAGGTTTGGGACTGTCGTTTGTAAAGCGGATCCTGGAAGAACAGGGTGGATTCATCCGATGCTGGAGCAAAGTGGGAATCGGAACACACTTCTATGTATATTTCAAGATTGGAGAACAGGATGCCTTCCATTTTGATCGTGGATGATGAAGAAGACGTTCGCTGGAGTCTCAAGCAGATATTAAAAGCGCCGGACAACTCTTTTCTGGAAGCGGCGTCCGGACGCACAGCAATTCAGATACTTGCGCGCACCGTACCCGATGTAGTCCTGCTCGATTTGAGGATGCCGGAAATGGAAGGTTTGGAAACTCTTGAAAAATTGCTCGAATTGGAACCATGGATGCCCGTGATTGTGATTACGGGCGTGGATTCGGTAAAAAGTGCAGTGCAAGCTTTAAAGAAAGGCGCTGTCGATTATCTTGTGAAGCCGCCGGATCACGATGAGCTACGCGCAGCAGTCAATCGTGCGATCGATGCCGTACGGCTGAAAAGAGAAGCTCTTGGTTACCGGGATACCATCACGTATATTTTTGGCAGAACCGCTCCCATGCAACAGCTTCAGCGAACCATCGAACAGGTTGCGGCTCGCGATGTTCGAGTTTTGATTCAGGGTGAAAGCGGCACCGGCAAGCAAATGGTGGCCGAACAGCTCTATCAGTTGAGTCCGCGACGCGATAAGCCGTTTGTAACCATCGATTGCGGAGTTTTACCTGATAATTTGATTGAAAGCGAATTGTTCGGGTACGAAAAAGGGGCATTCACCGGCGCAGCCGGGAGAAAAATCGGCAAACTGGAGCTGGCCAAAGCCGGCACGTTATTCTTGGATGAAATCGGAAACATGAATCACATGCTTCAATCCAAACTGTTGCGCGTGCTGGAAACCGGTCAGTTTGAAAGGGTCGGCGGCACTACTTCGATGGTTGCCGATTTTCGTTTGATCATGGCCACGAATTCCAATCTGCTGGATATGATGGGCAAGGGCGACTTCCGAAGCGATCTGTTTTATCGCATCAACGTTTTCACCATTGAAATCCCGCCGCTCCGCGAACATGCAGAAGATATTCCGGACCTGGTAGAGTTTTTCAAGGAATTATTCAACAAAAAGCATGGGAAAAACGTTCAAACTGTTTCTGCCGAGTGTCTGCACATTCTTAAAAATTATTACTGGCACGGCAATATTCGACAGCTTCGCAATGTTATGGAAAGAGGTATCTTGCTGGCGTCTGAAACCCTGGAGCCAATCCATTTGCCGGAAGAGATTGCGCGTTTGACTGCCATACCGCTCGGCAAAAAGAAGAGCACGGAAGTGAATCTCCAAACGCTGGAAGAACGCGCTTTACGCGAAGCACTCGAGCTCCATCAAGGGAACAAAACGCGCGCCGCCGCAGAGCTTGGCATCAGCTTACGCACGCTGTACTACTGGCTCAAACGTTACGAAATGCAGCCGCCTGAGTCCGAAAAAACTGCGGAACCCCTGCCCGAATAACCCGCGCAGACGCACCGACGTATCGACGCGCAGACTCGTAGACTCACGACGCGACGACGCTATTGTACCCGCTGAGATTCCTCCCAGTTTTGCATATGGACGCTTTCTGTGGCCCAAATATCCTGTGGGTTTAAGCAGTCATAATGCACTTGAAGACTTCCGTGAATGTCTGTGGATGTCTCCATGTTTGAGCAGGTCGCCCGGTCTTCCGCAATAACGAAACCATTCATCCCTATGTGTCCGTTGAATCCAACGGATTCGTGCGCGAGGACGGCTCCCGCGAAGTTGCTCTGCGTACCGGTGGGGGCCCCAGCGCAGTCCGTAGTATTGCAGTCAAAAGTGTTAGCGTTGCCGCGAAGCTCAACATCGCGCCCGGCGACAATTGCCCATCGATAGTTGGGGTCGCCCGCCGGGGGATTGACGTTCGTCGTCCCTCCCGCGCTCGCGCTACCGTCAGTGATGACCGTAAGTCTCCATGTGGAGTTCAAGTCAAATAGCGGATCGTTATCAATGGCAATTGTGGCGCCGCCGTTTGACGTCGCGGTGTCATAGTAGCGGAGACTGCTGAGATTGCCGGCGTAGTCAACGTTTCGTGCGTGGAAGAATATCACCGCGTTATACAGAGGCGCGTAAGTATCGTTGCCTTGAGTGGAGAAATCGCCGTTTGTAATCACGGTGGAAGTGTCAAAATCCCCCGTCCCGTCGCCACTGTCATTAATAGTGTGGGCAGTTGTATCCACGGCTAGGACCCCCGGAAGGGCTTTTGTCCAGGTGCAGACGCCTCCGCAATAAGCTGAATGCGTCAAATCCGAATTCACAGGGTTATCGTAAGGATTATTCGCAAGTGGTACCTGGGGGAAGTTGTTGACGTTCCAATCATTTTGCGGTGAACTACCGCCATCAACGGTTCCCGTGTACGGCGTATTCGGAATTGTTTCCGTGTTGCTGCCGGGGCATGCTGTTGTGTTCAGATTATTGTCAGGGCGGAAGCCATAGAATGTATTGTTGGCCGTGGTTACGCCCTGAGTGGCTGTGAAAACGGTACCACCGGAAAGATACTTGTCGGCGCTGCAACCGGGGACGCCACAGGTGACCACCCGGCCGCAATTGTCCAGTCGTATCGTATCGATGGCTGCCAGGCTGCTGTCTCCGATCAGGCGCCATACCCATCTCGTATCTGTAGGGGGTCGCGAACCGGTTGCGTCATCGCCGTAATTGCGATAGGCCTTGTAAATTTGCGTTCTGTTATTGGTTACTTTAATAATGGCAAAGTACTTAGAGTTGCCCGGATCGTTCGCGCTGGGTCCATCACATCGCAAAAAGGTAGGCAAGGATGCATCCGTGGAGTCAACATGAAAAACTGTCGGTGACGGAATGTAGAGCGAGTCATAGGGATTGATGATCGGGATGTAGATTTCCGGCTGGGTTCCCGAATCTCCGCGGATCGATCCGCCGCCGTATTCGAAGCCGGCAGTTCCTGTAACGGATCCACAGGCAGACGGGCCGTTCCAGGTCATCGTACCGTTGGCATGGGCGCTTCCGCATTCACCGCAAACATCCAGAGAACCTTGAATATTCATGTCCGAGTCGCTTCGAATGGCAACGGATCCCAGTGGGCCAAATCGCGCGGTTAAATGGCGTTCCGATTGGCCGCGCTTTGCGAGCGTTTTTGTTTCGGCGCCGCTGTTGTCCGGATCGACATAGACCGGATAAATGGTGCGAACCTCCAACTTCATTCGCAAATCAGTGTCAGTGCTGTCGAGAACAGGGGGACTGGCGGAACTATCGTAGTCATCGTAGAGTCTGGCGTAAACCACGGTTCTAACATTGCCATCGTACAGACCATCGCCATCGGAATCGACACCCAGACGAAATACTTCCCATTCATCGTCGGGGTCGAATCCTAGCATTCCGTCAATGTCGCTGGTAAGTGCGATTCCCGAAGTGTTTTCCTCATTCGCATCCGTTAATCCTCCCCGCCCGATACTGGTATTCAGATTGTTCTTAAATCCAACCATGTATGCGCGGTTTGCGGAGTTTAAGCCGGCGCTGCCGTCAAGGATTGCAGTCAAATTCGTCGGCCTAACAGTTACGATATAAGTTCGAATTTCCCGGTTCGCATAATCGACAACGCCTTCTGCGTCGCTCAGCGCGTGAAGCGAATCCTGTTCGTTTTGAGAAATCAGGTGTTCCGTATTGCTTTGCATAACCAGCGATAGCGAAATGAGCACGAGTGTCAGCATCACCAGCATGGTGATCACCAGCGCAACACCGGAATCGGTTTTTGCCAGTCTTTGCATAAGAGATTTTATTTTGTTCAGGATGCGTCCCTTCATAAAGAAACTCCTTTTTCTCAATAACGATGCTTTCGAATGAGAACGTCTGTTGTAAAATCCGCGGTCTGATATTGCTGAACACGATCTGCCACCAGTACATTGGTTCCGACGGCAGCGCGGTCCGCAACAGTGACGAGCAACCGAATTACATCCACACTTGGACTTAATACGCCCAGCGGCACACCGATTGCCCGTAAGCCGACGTTGGTCTTGCGGTAATAACTCAGGTTAAACTGACGTATGTTTGTCGCGTAGGTACGCCAGAGATTCGCATTCGTTGGCGCTGGTAAGGGTCCCAATGACCTTTCTTCAGCGCGTTCGATGATGCACTGCGTATAGTCTGGAACCGTAGCGGTATCCTGATCGCAAATTCCGTTATTATCCGTGTCAGGTGTGAACCTGTAAAAGACATGGATCGGTGCAAATAGTTCGGTTTCCTCAACGGCAAAAGCCTTTACGGCGCCCGGGCTAATGTTGATTGCCGTTCCCGTTCGACTTGTGCAGGTCGTCGCCTCGAAATTTCGGCCTCGCTCAATAATCAGGATCGGCAGATTGTCTTGCGGACAAATGTAGGATGGCCACTGCACGTTAATGCTACCGGCGCCGCTACTTATCGTACCGGGCGTCCCGCCACCCTGATCGTCCGGCAGCGAGTTATAGCTGTCGACGTCTCCCCGAAAACCGATGGTGTTAATGGTTCCATAAATTACGGGTGGATTAAATGACACGTTCGTATTGATTTCCGTGCCGTTTGGAATTCCGAGCCCGATCATCCGCATCTCGCGCTCCATACCTTCCATGACAAGCCTTCCATTTTCCTGCATATTGGCTCTCTTTTCGGAATGTAAATACAACCAGCGGCCGCTGTCGAAGAAGTAATAGATGCCGATCATGATAAAGCCAAAAATGGCGACACTTACCAGCATTTCAATTAAGGTAAAGCCACGTTCTGTTTGTTTCATGAGAAGATCCTACTGGGTAATCAGGGTTGGAAACGTTAAGCTCTCCTGATCAATCGCTTCACTGGAGGACTTCACCGTGGTGCCATCGGACTGGTAGGTGTCATAACCAACGATGACCTTTACCGATTTTGCATTGGTCAGTGGCGTGTAGTCCTCTACAATCCAGTGAACGAAATATTTGGGCAAAGTCAAAGTCGTCGTATGAGTTCCGGCAGTGAGATCGGTGTGGGTAACGGGAATGGATCTTAGATAGTCCAGTTGCTTTTGAGCGACATGATCCAGTGTCGCGGTCCTGCCGGCGGTTGTAATCTGCTTGTATCCATTCGGCATGAGTGCCATGATCCCCAGGGAAACGATAGCAAGAATTACGATTGCAAGAAGAATCTCAATCAAGGAAAATCCTTCGTCGGCCTTTTTAATGTCTCTTTCTTCAGTCATTTCGATCTCTTCCTCCTACTCCGCCGTCTTGGTTACAGCTCCGCTTGTGAACACATCAATTTTGTAAATGAACCCCGTCGATTGAACTCGAATATTGGTCCCGCCCGATATCGTTGCGGACCCGCGCGGATTAAAGGTTACATCGCTGATTCCGCCCGCGAGTATGGTTAAACCTTTTGGCATACTTGTATCAGAGTAGTCGTAGTTTACCCATGTGCTTAAATCCTTTGACGGATTTGTCTGAACCTGATAAGTGTTCGTTGGCGTCGCATTGAAAACAACTCTGTAGGGAATCCGCTTTTTTACGGCCGCAAGCCTGGCGAATCGAATGTTCATTGCAACCTGCTCGACAGCAGTTTCGGCCCTGTACTTTTGAATGATGGAAAAAAACGGGGGCAGCACAATTGCCAGAACAACTGCGATGATTCCCAAAATGATCAGGGTTTCAAGCAGAGTGAACCCCTTCTGAAATTGTCCTCGCTGAGTGACGCTTTTGTCCATGGCGATTTTCCTCCTGTGCAATCGTTGTGCCTTTAGCCCGTTTGACCATAAATGCTTCTATATCAATATCTTACGAAGATGCGGCTTTCTGAATGAAAGCCCTGATGAGCTTCGGTTGCTACCTTTTGTAACAGATAGAGCGAGCCGAATTGTGTTGCGGGGTAGGGGAGGGTTGTCCGTCTGTCTTCTCAACCCCCACCTCACCTCCCCCTTTATTTCTGGGAAATGATTTCTCTGAGTTCAGCGCGTGCGTCAACGATGTTCTGTTCGTACACCAGCGCCCGGACGTGCTGGAATTTTGAGTCGTGCAACGATGATTCATCGAGAATCCGCTGCGCATTTTGTGTTTGCTGCAACGCCAGATAGGAATCGCAGATCATCGCAATCAGTTCGCTTGATTCGCGCCGGAACGGATACGACTGAATGAGGCTGGAAATTGCTTCCTGATACTTTCCGTCGCGATACCGGAGGATGCCGAGTCCTGTCCTGGCATCGATGTAGGTTGGATCAATTTTCAATGCGATGCGAAAGCTTGTTTCCGCCGGTTCAGGACGCCCCATTTCCATAAACGTGAAACCGAGACCGGTATGAATTCGTGGTTCCGTGGGATTCAGGGAACGAGCCTGGATGTATTCTTCCGCTGCTTCTTTGTAAGCGCTGCGCTGAAAAAGCGCAAAGGCAAGATTCAGATGCGGTCGGAATTTCATAGGAGATTTCTCAACGGCATCGGCCCATAGCGATAATTTTGTTTGCCACACAAGATTCCTTTTCCATGTTGCCGCAGAATAAAAAAGCAGCAGCAAAACCAGACACCCGGTGATCATTCGGGAGCCGCTTTTCTTGATTCGCATCAGATATGCGACGCACGCGCAGAAACCAAACAGGCTCAAATAAGCGCGGTGTTCCGCCATGAAATCATTCAGCGGCACAACGGACGAAGAAGCCATGAGGTTCAAGAAAAACCACGTACCGAAAAAAGCTGCCCAGAGGTGTCTTGCTTTGATTTTGTAAAGCGCCAGGAGAATTGCGGATATTGCCACGATCGCTGCAATGAACAGCCAGTGCGTCAGGTGAAGCGCCGGGATGTCGTGATCGACATTCAAGGGAATCGGAAAAATAGCGAGCCACAGGTAGCGGAACCACACTGCAGCTTCCGTTGCAAAATAAACAGGAATCGTTTCCGGGGAAATATTTTCAACCATGGAAACCATTCGAAAAACAAACGCGCAAAATACCAGCAGCAGAGTAATGATGTGGAACCACCCGTGCTTTCGAACGGATTCCGCTCCGAACAGAAAGTAGTTATACAGAAGGGCAACTGCAGGAATAAGTGCCGCTTCTTCTTTGGAAAGCAAACCCAGCAGCAAAAAGAAACAGAAACCCGATACGGCCGCCCAGTGGTGTTTGCGCAGATAAGCATCGAAGCAGAGAATCGAGGCGAGGTAGAAAATGGCGCACAGCAAAATCGGCCGGCTCGCAATATACGAGACCGCTTCTGTGTTCATGGGATGAACCGCGAACAAAGCCGCAGAAAAGAAACACAAACGAACATTGTCGCTCAACCGGCGGATAAAAATGTAAAACAAACCTGTTGCCAGAAGATGGAAAACAAAATTGAATCCATGATATGACGACGGGTCTTTCTGGCTGATCTGGAAGTTCAAAGCGTAGGTGTACAGTGTCAAAGGGCGGAACGGCTCAAACCGCAGGATATCTTTCCACAGGGAGAGATCTCGCAAGGCAAAATTGAAACGGATCAGGCGCTCATCGTCATACTGAAACTCACCATGAAAGGAATTGGAATACGCAAGGAAGGCGAGTACGCCGATCAGCAATAAGGCGCCCAGATCTTTTCGCACCAGAAGAATTATATTCGCACATTGTGAATTCCAGGTTTGTAGGGGCGCGATTCATCGCGCCCCGGCCGGCTAGAAGCCGGCGCTTATTTCGACTGTGCGGTTAGATGAGCGCCGCCGTCCCGGCGGCATAAACGTGCGCCGGCCTCTGGCCGGCACGCGGACATCCCGTCCGTGGAAAGTGCAAAAAATGTAGAAAACTCCAGGGGCGCCATTTATGGCGCCCTGCAGTGCCGGAAAACGGGTCCCGAAGGGCGCGATGAATCGCGCCCCTACAATAAAATTGGGTTGTGTGCGCAGCCGTGCTCCAACAACTCTGTGGTTAAATAAACCTTATGAAATTGGAAACTTTTCTGCGCGAGCTGCTGTTGAAGGCGGGTGCGCGTCTCCGAAAACATTACGGCAAGATCAAGAGCATTCAATACAAAGAGGGCGCAGCGACCAATCTTGTAACGAACGTTGACCGCGACGTGGAAAACTTTATCAAGAGACAGATCCGTAGTAATTTTCCCAATGACAGCATTCTTGCGGAGGAAAGCCCTATTGAAAATGAGAATGCTCCACGCAGGTGGATCATCGATCCGCTGGATGGCACGACGAATTATGCGCACGGCCTTTCGCTGTTCTCTGTTTCCATTGGCGTGGAACAGGCGGGAGATCTGGTTGCCGGTGGAGTTTATGATCCCATTCACAGGGAGCTCTTTTTTGCGCGTAGAGGCAAAGGCGCAACTTTGAACGGCAGGAGGATCGGCGTTTCGAAAGTAAAGCGGCTGGACCAGAGCCTTTTGGTTACCGGATTTCCTTACGACATTCATGAGCATCCCGAAAAGTCGTTGCCCTACTTCAGCGCCGTCATCCGGCGGGCGCAGGGTTTGAGGCGGCTGGGTTCCGCTGCGCTGGACTTGTGTTATGTGGCAATGTCACGCTTCGATGGATTTTTCGAAGTTTATTTAAATCCCTGGGACACATCCGCCGGTAGCTTGATTTTGAAAGAAGCGGGCGGGATGATTACTAATTTCGATGGAGACACCTATTCCATCTATCAACGCGAACTCGCAGCCAGCAATGGTCGCATCCATAAAGAAATGATCGAAATTCTAAAAGCTGTAAAAGGTCATAAAGGAGCGTGATGGCTTTATACCGCAAAGACGCAAGAGCAACGTGCGGCCACAACCAAATTCACGTGAATTCCGAAGAACGCAAAAAGAGAAGGGAGATCAGGGAGATTTAAGGAGATGAAGGGGATTCGGCAAGCGGTCGGCGTACTCGGCGCATCTGCGGTTAAAACAATATTGTTCTTAACATTAGCCGCAGCCATTCTTTTTGCACAGGATAAGATTCGGCGCAATTTTGCGTGGACACTGGAAGGCGACAATGATCCGATCTTGCAGGTAAAAAACGAATCGGAGGAAAAAATAACCGTCGAAGTACGATTGATGATTGCGGAAGATAGTTATCGTTACCCCGTTGATCTGGAGGTACCTTCCGGCGAAAGTCGTTTCTTGCGGGTTCACGAGCTGCTCGATCGTCTAACGCAGCGCTACAACGAACTGAAGTCGGCAAGCTCCGGAACTTTGCAGATTCAATTCTTCGGTGAAACCGATTCGGTTCGAACGACCATGGTCAATCTCAATCCGAAAATGGGAATCACTTCCGATAAAGGAGATTCTCAATCGGCTCCCAAAATTTTTACACTGCAGCCGGCCATGGGGAATCCGGAAGGCGGAACGGTTGTGAAGATCGTTGGAGAATACTTTACCGAGGCAACTTCCATAAAATTTGGCGGGATCCCCGCGATGCACAATCTGCAATCGGCAGGCATCTTGATTACAGTGACGCCTCCACACCCTCCGGGCACCGTCGATGTTGAAATTTCAAACGGCAAGAACCACACGCGTTTCCTGAAAGGATTTCGTTACGTCCAGGAAAGTCCGGTTATTTTGAAATTGGATCCCGACACGGGCCCTTCGATTGGTGGCGCGCGTATTTCAGTTCGCGGACACAATTTTCAGTCCGGGGCAAAACTGCTGTGGGATGGACGTTCCATTGCTTCACGTTTTGTTAGTTCTGAAGAGTTGACGATCATCGTCCCGCCCGGACAGCGCGGGTCGGTTACTGTAGAAGTTGTCAATCCTGATGGAGCAAAGTTTGATCTTGAAGATGCCTTTCATTATGCCGGCGCGCCGCGTGTTTTATCCGTGCAACCGGGAATGGGAAGCCCCGCCGGAGGGTATACGGTTACCGTAACGGGAGAAAACTTTGAGCCTGGATGCTCTGTTTTGTTTGGGTCACGCTACGGGCAAACTACATTTATCAATCCGCGAACTCTTGCGGCGCTAGTACCATCGGGCGATAGTGGGAACACGGATGTCACGGTATCCACGGAGCACGGCGAGACGGATACGCTGAAGTCCGGCTTCCTTTATAATGATCCGCCCGTGATTTATTCTGTGACTGCGGTGCCGAATCCGATGGTTCGCAATACAACGACTACGATTACTGTAGAAGCAAACGATCCCGAAGCTGAAACGCTTGAATACGACTATCGTGTCGCCCGTGGTTCGGGTAGTATTACGGTGCAAGGCAGGACCGCGGTTTATAACTCACCCAATATTGTAGAAACCGCAGTCATTCAGGTTACGGTTTACGATGAACACCGCGCCAGCGCGCAACAAAATCTAGAGATTCGCGTGGAGTAATTATTATGGAAGATGCACCGGTCATTAAATTAAATTTTGGTCGCTACCTGAAACCTTCGCAGGCCCCGTGTTCCTTTTGCGGCGTGGACATTCCCGGAAAAGCGGGTTTCCTTTTGAAAATTGAGAACCTCACGGCAAATACGCTGAACGAAATTCATCTTTGTACCAAATGCATGGAGCACAGCCGGCAATATGAAGCCGAAGTGGATCTCTCCATGAGCAATCCGCAGCATTCCCTCAAACTGGGATTTTGAAGGCAGGCAAGATGCCTGCGGTCCACAATGCAGGCTGGAAGCCTGCGCTCCAATATTATCCTTTGTGGTTTCTTATCCAGTCATCTAATTGATGCCGAAATTTTCCTGCGAATTGCAGGATATTCTTTCGA
>Ga0210139_1000251_pt1 | contig 10911 bp, 9 predicted proteins | sample Browns_TuleB_D2_FD_184855 | JGI IMG/M metagenome (GOLD analysis project Ga0210139, IMG submission 184855) | Wetland microbial communities from San Francisco Bay, California, USA, that impact long-term carbon sequestration - Browns_TuleB_D2 (SPAdes) | ecosystem: Environmental > Aquatic > Marine >... | reverse complement strand
CCTACGGGGCGTGTCGCCGATCGGACCTCGAATCGTCGGGACAGATCATCTCAAATGTCGCGTCAGGAAGGGGCCCCGTCACCCGAGGGACGGAAAAGGAGAATGGCTCGATGTGATCGGATTCCGAATGGGAGACCGGCTGCCGATAATGGACGGCGGTGCCGAGCTGGACCTGGCCTTCACACCGGAACGAAACAGCTGGCAGGGCCGTGAGAGTCTTCAGCTGCGCTTGAAAGACGTTCGTGTTTCTCAACAGGGTACAGTCTAAGAAGCCCCCGACGAATCATGCGAGGCCGAATCCCCATCGTCCCCGCAATTATCGAACGGAATGAAATTATGCCCATCAGGGTTCGCGAACCACAGCCGGTCTCGGTCGAAGCGATTATCCAGGCGCTCAAGGATTACAATCCGCAAGCCGAGGTCCAACCCATCCGCGAAGCCTACGAATTTTCGGCCACGGCCCATGCCGGACAGAAGCGCGAATCAGGCGAGCCGTTCCTGCAGCATCCCCTACGCGTGGCCCGAATCATCGTCGAATTGAAGCTGGACGTGCCCTCCATCGTGGCGGGCCTGCTCCACGACACCATGGAAGACACGGAAGTCCCCAAGGCCGAAATCGAGCGCCGATTTGGAAGAGAGGTGGCCCAATTGGTGGACGGGGTGACCAAGATTGGAAAGATCGAGTTTAGAACCCACGAGGAAAAACAGGCCGAAAACTTCCGAAAGATGCTCCTGTCCATGTCCGAAGATATCCGCGTGATCCTGATTAAATTGGCCGACCGGCTTCACAACATGCGGACGCTGACATATCTCCCCGAGGAAAAAAGGAAACGTATTGCGCAGGAAACGCTGGATATCTATGCCCCCCTGGCCAACCGGCTTGGGATCGGCTGGATGAGGACGGAACTGGAGGATCTCTGTTTTCGCTACCTCAAGCCGGAAGTCTTCGACAACCTGGTTAAAAAGGTTGCGCAGCGGAAGGATGTGCGCGAGAGGGACGTTCAGGAGATCATCAAGATAATCCGCGCAAACCTGGTCGAGTACGGGTTCAAAGGACACGTGTTGGGCCGAACGAAACACCTATTCGGGATCTACCAGAAGATGGAACGACAGGGAATCCCTTTTGAAGAGGTCTACGATCTGGCGGCTGTCAGGATCATTACGGACACCAAGATGAATTGTTACGCCATACTCGGAATGATCCATTCGCTTTGGCGACCGGTCCCCGGGCGGTTCAAAGATTATATCGGTGTCCCGAAGTCAAACGGGTATCAGTCCCTTCACACGACGGTCGTGGGTCCGAAGGGGCATCACGTGGAGGTCCAAATCCGGACCGAAGAAATGCACAAGATTTCTGAAGAAGGAATCGCCGCTCACTGGAAGTACAAAGAAAAAGGGCAGATCGACCAAAAAACCGACCGGGTGTTCGGCTGGCTTCGGCAACTGGTTGAGTGGCAACAGGATCTGGCCGACAACCGCCAGTTCATGGATTCCGTGAAAATGGATCTGTTCCCCGATGTCATCTATGTGTTCACTCCGAAAGGCGACGTCAAGGAGCTGGCCAAAGGAGCGTGCCCGATCGATTTGGCCTACTCCGTCCATACCGAAGTCGGCCATCACTGCGCCGGGGCGAAGGTGAACGGAAAACTGGTTCCGTTGCGGTACCGCCTCCAGAGCGGGGATTCGGTTGAAATCACAACCTCACCCAGCCAAACGCCCAGCAAGGACTGGCTGAAATGGGTCCGGACGGCCCGGGCGAAGGCCAAAATCAAGCACTGGATCAAAACGGAGGAACGCGTTCGCAGCCTGGATATGGGAAAGAAAATGCTCGATCGATCGCTGCATCGCCACAATATGAGCGCCACCGAGGTCTTCAAACCTGAACGCATGGCGGCGCTTTCCAAGGAATTCGGCGTACCCGGTCCGGAAGATCTCCTGGTGGCGATCGGTTACGGGAGAATTACGACCGAGCAGGTGATCCGGTCCTTGTCCCCGACGGCGGTGAAGGAAGGCCTGGCCGACAAACTCATCCGGAAAATCGGGATTCATCCGACGGGAGTCAAGATCAAGGGGATCGGCGATTTGCTCATTCATCTATCAAAATGCTGCAATCCGGTGCCCGGTGATCCGATCATCGGTTTCGTGACCCGGGGCCGAGGCCTGTCGGTCCACACCGTTGATTGCCCGAACATCGATGAATTGGATTATGACAAGGACCGGATCGTTGAGGTGAATTGGGATACCAAGGCGACCTCCGCCCATTCCGTGAAAATAACGGTTTTGACGGTGGACCGGCCGGGGATGTTGGCCTCGGTGTCGTCCGCCATCACCTCGGCCAAGGCCAACATCAGTCACGCGGATATCACCACGTCGGATGACCGGAGGGCTACCCTGAACTTTGTCGTCGAAATTCTGAACGCCGGCCATCTGGAGAAGGTCTTGAAAAGCGTCGAGTCGGTCGACGGGGTGGTCCAGGCCAGGAGGATTCGTCCGGGGTAGTGCGAAACGAATCCTCCCCCGGGCGGAAGGGACATCCCCCCTTGGCCCGGGTCATCTAGAAACGCAGTCGGGTTCCGATTTGCAAGTCCCGTCTATGAGCGACGCCCGCGTTCACCTCCAGAACATACAGACTTTCCATCGTCGGTCCGTAAACCGGACAAGGATCCATCTTGCATGGCGGAACTTGGTATTCAATGTGGATGATCTTTTTTTTCTCGTCCATCCAGATGATGTCCAGTGGGATCAGGGTGTTCTTCATCCAGAATCGGTTATTGCCCGGATGCTTGAATATGAATAACATCCCGTGGTCTTCCGGAAGGAACGTTCGAAACATCAAGCCACGCATCTGTTCCGTTGTCGTGCGGGCGATCTCCATCTGCAAGGAACTCCCGTCGGGAAGGGTGAGCGGGACCGAGGAAGGAGGGGCGGGATCTTGGCCGCGGGCCGCCGCAACGAAGGAGAAAAGACAGACGAGCAGGAAAAATCTCTTCATGCGCGAAGTATGCGATACCGTCTGAAGAAAGTCAATCGAACACGGTTTAAGTTTCAACGGGGCTCTTGACGGGGCCGGGGCGAGCCTGTACACTGTGCCCGATTTTCGGACGGATGGCCGCGAGGAATGATGGGGCTCTATCAGAAGCAAAAAAAATACTTTGAGAAGGCCTACCGGAGTGGCGTACATGGATGGCCGATTATCGGTCCGACTCCCTTCGTTCTCCGTGCGCTTCGGTTGATTCGTCACGCGATCCCCGGCAGGGGAATCAAAAAAGGGCGTACGTCCTCCCGCCTCCCGGGTTCCGTCCGGATGCGTCTCCGGCCTCTTGCGATGGTTCCTGGAGCGCGGAACGGGGAGCCTGCCGGCCGCGGGCGCATCCTGGATTTGGGTTGCGGGGAGGGGCGGCATACCCTGGCCTGTGCGCGCGAGGGATTCGATGCCGTCGGACTGGATTACCAGCCCTTGGCCATTCGCCGGGCCCGGACCTTTGCCAAGGGGGTCCGGGTTCCAGGCCGGTTCCGGTTCATGGTCGGCGATGCGTATCGGCTTCCGTTTCCTCCCGATTTTTTCGACGCCATTATTGATTACGGATGCCTTCATCATGTGAAAATCGGGGATACCCGCCGCTACCTAGGCAGCGTCCTTCCCCGGCTGAAACCGGGAGGATTTCTGATCCTGTCCTGTTTTTCGACCCGATTCAAACACCATGCGGGAGAGATTCGGCATCGCAATTGGCTGGTTCACCGGGGCCATTACGACCGGTTTTTTCGCCGGCAGGATTTCAAGAATATTTTTGGAAGGCAGTTCGATATATTAAAGCTGGAGGAGAGGGGCGACGGACTCTATGTGTTCTGGGATGTCCTCATGCGAAAACGAGTGTCGGCCGCGGGTTGAGAAAACGGAGGTAACGTGCCCAACATTGCATTTCTGAATGGACGATTCATGCCCTTGGCCCAGGCCAAGGTTTCGGTCGAGGACCGCGGTTTCCAGTTCGGGGACGGGATCTATGAGCTGATCCGAACCTACGACGGCAGGATCTTTCACATGGAAGATCATTTGCGGCGTCTCGAGCAAAGCGCCCGCGAATTGGGCCTTCCGATGGTCTACTCAAAAACCCGGTGGAAGGAAATCTTGGCCAAGGCCTCCTCGCGCGGTGGTTTTCCGGATGCGAAGATTTACATACAAATCACTCGGGGTGTCGCGCCCCGGGATCATTCCTTTCCCAAGAAGGCCCGCCCCACGGTGCTTGTAACGGTCCGGAAGATGCTTCCGCTGAGCTCGGAACTGCTGGAGAAAGGAGGCGCCGTCATCACGGTGCCCGATATTCGATGGGGTCGATGCGACGTGAAGTCGATCAATCTTCTCCCGAACATTCTGGCGCGCCAGAAGGCCCGGTCGTCGGGTGCATTCGAAGCGCTCTTTGTGCGCGACGGGCTGGTCCTCGAAGGGGCCGGCTCCAATGTCTTTGCCATGATTCAGGGACGGCTGGTTACACCGCCGAAGGGTCCGGCCATACTGGCGGGGATTACGCGGGATCTGGTGAGCGAGTTGGCCCGAAAATCCGGCGATTCCGTCGTGGAAACAGGGATCACACCGGTAGACCTCCTGGCCGCCGAGGAGGTTTTTCTAACCGGCACGACGACGGAAATTCTTCCGATTGTAAAGGTGGATGCCAGGACGATCGGAGATGGAAGACCCGGCAAGACCACGCGCCGGCTCATCCATCTGTTTCGGCAGGCCACCCGCCCATAGGCGTATGGATCCCGTCACGCACACGCTGGTCGGTGTCGGGACGGCCAACGCCTTTTTCCGGAATAAGTTCGGACCGTCGTCCGTGACGGTCCTCGCACTCGCCTCAAACCTTCCGGATATCGATGCCGCGGTCCATCTCACAAGTGATCCCGCCGCTATTCTGATGAGGCGCACCTTCGGCCATTCGGTATTTCTTCTTCCCATTTGGTCCCTATTCCTTGCGCTGATTCTGCGGCGTTTCTTCCCGAGACTGGGATTCATTCCCCTTTTCGGACTCACGCTGTTGGGCGCGTTCGTTCATCTCGGGTTTGATCTCGTCAATTCATTCGGAGTGGTTCTGTTCTGGCCGTTCGATATGTGGCGACCGGAATGGGCCATCGTGTTCATTATCGATTTCTTCCTGACCGGTCTTTTAATCGCCCCACTGGTGATTTCCATCTTTCGGTGGCCCAGGTCGCATCTTGTCCCGATATCCCGAGTCGCGATGGTCGCGGTCGCCCTCTACCTGCTGTTCTGCGGAGCCAATCGAATGCTGGCCCGGGAGGCCCTGGCGGCCGCGTCGGAGCGGCTCGGAACGCCGGTCGAATTCAGCTATGTATTTCCGGAGCCCCTCGGCCCGCACCGCTGGCGAGGGGTGGCTCGAACCGGAACAAACTACCGCGTCTATCGCATCAACACTTTATATAACAAAATCAATGAGATCGGCCAGGTCAGGACGGCCGTGGGCGATCGGGTCGTGGAGCTCGCGCGAAAAACCAAGCGGGGACGCCGCCTGGAATGGTTCTTCAAGGCCCCGGTTTGGAATGTTGAGAGGGAATTGCCGACGGCCAAATCGTCCACCGACCGTCCGGCGGTGGTGAGCGTCTACGATCTTCGTTTCCGTTCGGCCGTGATCGAAAGGAAAACGTTCTTTGTCTTTCGTTTTAACGTGTTCCCCGACGGCCGGGTCGAGGCGATTTAGAATTAGCGCTTGCATTTTTATTCCTGATATGCTATAAAAATTCCACTAAAGTGGGTGCGGTTCAGCCCACTTTTTTCATTTGATTCGTGTTGGAATGACCCAGCAAAATCAAGAGAGTATTGACCGGATCCGGGAGGTCGTGACTCCGATCCTCGAATCCATGGGCCTCGACCTTTTTGATCTGGAGTGGTCCGGCCGGGGAACCGGGAATCATCTCCGGATTTTCATCGACAAGGCCGCCGGGATCACCTTGGAAGACTGCGAGCAGGCCAGCCGATTTATCGGTCACGCCTTGGACGTGGCTGATCCCATTCCGGGGTCCTACGTGCTGGAGGTCTCTTCCCCCGGCCTCGACCGGCCGCTGCGGAAGCCGGAGGATTACATTCGATCGATCGGCAAATTAGTCCGGTTGAAGTTCAACCACCCGATCCGGGGAGCCTGGATGATGACCGGTCACCTTCGGCGTTTTGAGGACGGTGGGTTGGAGGTAGATCCGGGTGACGGGACATCGGTTCGGATCGCGCTGACGGAACTTGCGCAGGCTCGACTCGAGGTCGAGTGGTAATACCCGGTCTATCGAAACGGGATCCGGTTCTGCCCGTTCGTGCGAAGCCAACCGGCCGTTCATAGCAACGCAGGGCGCAATAAATAAATAATAAATATAAGCGGGAGGAAGAAATTCATGAATCGAGAATTACTGGCCGTCATCGAGCAGATCGGCCGGGAAAAAGGGATCGATAGTCAAAAGATTGCCAGCGCTGTCGAAATGGCAGTCCAAACCGCGGCCAAAAAGCGATACGGTGCCAACGAAAATGTCCAGGTGCGTCTTGACCGTCAAACCGGGGAAATTGAGGTGGTGTCCCTCCGGAAGGTGGTCGAGTCGGTGACGAATCCCAAACAGGAAATCTCGTTGGAGGAGGCCAAGGGAGTCGACGGCGGCGCCGAACTGGGTGACGAGATCGGGATGGTCCTCGAAACGGGAGACTTCGGGCGGATCGCTGCACAGACGGCCAAGCAGGTCATCTTTCAGCGGGTCCGCGAAGCCGAATGGGAGGCCGTCTACAATGAATATTCGGGGCGCCAGGGCGAGCTGGTCAACGGGATTGTTCTGGGTCACGAGCGTCGGAACTATATTATCGAGGTGGGAAAAACAGAGGCCCTGTTGCCGGTTTCGGAACAAGCCCCGCGGGAAAACTACCGTCGCGGAGATCGGATCCGGGCGCTTCTCCTGGAGGTCAAGAAATCGGCCAAGGGTCCTCAGATCATTTTGTCCCGAACCCATCCGAATTTTGTCTCGGAGTTGTTCAAGCTGGAAGTGCCGGAGGTGGCAGAGAAGATCGTTGAAATCCGCGGCATCGTGCGCGAGCCGGGCGACCGGACCAAAATCGCCGTGGCATCGAAGGACTCGGCGGTGGATCCCGTGGGGGCCTGCGTTGGTGTTAAGGGATCCCGGGTTCAGGCCGTGGTTCGGGAGCTTCGCGGTGAAAAAATTGATATCATTGCCTGGAATGCGGATCCGAGAATCTTTATCGGGGAGGCGCTCAACCCCGCGGCCGTCGAGAAGGTCGGGATTGACGAAGAAAAGAAAACCGCTCTCGTTGTCGTTTCGGACCATCAGCTGTCACTGGCCATCGGCAAGAACGGCCAGAACGTTCGACTGGCGGCCAAGCTGACCGGGTGGAAGATTGACATCATGGGTGAAAGCGAGTATGAAAAGGAGCGAGCTCAGGAGCGGGCGGAGGAAATCGAAGAAGCGATCGCCCATGAGCACCGGGCTCAGGCCGAGGCCGAGGCAAAGCAAAAAGCGAGGGATGCGGAATGGGCCGCCGCGGATGTGGCCGCCGACCAGCGCTCGGGGGGAGACGAGGCTGTAAAGGAAGGGACCCTGCCGTATGATCTTCCCGGGATTGGAAAGAAACAGATTGAGACACTTGTGGCGGCCGGATTCGACTCGGTAGAAAAAATTGCCGCCGCGACCAGGGAACAATTGATGGAACTTCCGAAAGTCGGCGAAAAGACCGCCGATAAAATCCTGTCCGCGGTTCGCGAAATCCGGGAGGGAACTAATCTCAAGGAGGACGCGGCCGTGGTGGTGGAAGAACCGGGCGGGCCGTCCGGAAACGCCCCGGAGGCGTCGCCCGAATAATGGCGTGCGGCCGGTGATTCCCCATCGAATCATGGGTCGGGTATCGCGCATCGCAATCGTACAGAAGGCATAACATGAAAGCATCAGAACTTGCTAAGAAAATAAAAATCGGGACGAAGGAATTACTGGCCGAGCTTAAGGAGCTTGGAAGCCGCGCCTCCAGCCCGACTTCGACGGTGGAGGAATCGGCGGTCAAAAAGATACTTGAAAAATACAAAAAAGCGGCCGCTCCGGCCAAAACAGAGAAAAAACCGTCCGCCGCGCGCACGACGAAGAGCAAACCCATCCGAACCCCGGCAGCCGCAAAGACTTCCAAAGGACCGAGTCCGGAAAAGAAGGTCGCCAAACCCGCCGCGAGAATCGTGAAATCGAAGAAGGCGGAACCGGGACCGTCGCCCGAGCCGGAAAGAAAAACGCGAATTCTCATAAAGCGCAAGGTGGAACCGTTACCCGAACCTCCAACCGTGCCCTCCATGGCCGAGGCCGCCGGCGCACCGGTTGTTGAACCGCCCGAGTCGGCCGAGTCGGCCGGGATCCCGCCCCGTCCGGACGAGGCACCGTTGGCCGCGGCGCCGCCGGGAGAAGCTCCTCCCCCCATCGGGGAGGCTGGAGCCCAGGCGCCGCCCGCCGCACCCGGATCCGCCAAAAACAAATTGCTCAAAACCGATCTCTTTGAATTAGCGAAGCAGGAATTGTCGGATCGGCTGAAACAGCGCGGTAAAAAAATACGGAAAACGAAAAAGAACAAGGAGAACCCGCTGGAAGAATACCAGTACGAGTTGAGTAGTTGGCGGGATATTCGCCCCTCCTCGCATCGGGAAGAGAGACATAAGAAAATCTCAGCACCCACGAGTGTCGTTGAGATTACAAAGCCGCGCAAGAAGATTATCAAGCTGTCCGAGGGTTTGACGGTAAAGGATTTTGCCGAGCTTATCGGTCAAAAAACCGGAGAGGTGATTCGAAAACTGGTTGAGATGGGGACGATGGCCACGATCAACCAGCCGATGGATCTGGCCGCCGGCGTGCTGATTGCCGAAGGGTACGGACTTAAAGCGGAGGTGGTTCTGGGACAGACCGAAGAAGAAATGTTGTCGGGAGAAGAAACTCAGGGCGAAGGGGAGACGGTATCCCGACCTCCGGTCGTGACCATCATGGGTCATGTGGATCATGGCAAAACCTCGCTCCTGGATGCGATCCGCTCCACCAAAGTGGCCGCCGGAGAAGCCGGGGGCATCACCCAGCATATCGGGGCCTATACCGTGAAAGTGGGGGAACGGACCGTAACTTTCCTGGATACGCCCGGACACGAAGCCTTCACCGCGATGCGCGCCCGCGGGGCCAAGGCCACGGATATTGTGGTGCTGGTCGTCGCGGCGGACGACGGCGTGATGCCTCAGACCATTGAGGCGATCAATCACGCAAGGGCAGCCAGCGTCCCAATGATTGTGGCGATCAACAAAATCGACAAGCCGGAGGCCAATCCGGAGCGTGTGAAGAATGCTCTCGCCGAGCACAATCTGCTGTCGGAGGCCTGGGGGGGCCAGACCATCTTCGTGGAAGTCTCGGCCAAGAAGCGGCAAAACCTGGATGCGCTGCTCGAAATGATTTTGCTTCAGGCCGATGTGCTCGAGTTGAAGGCCGATCCGAACCGATCGGCGAAGGGAATCGTCATCGAGGCAAAAATGGACAAGGGCCGGGGTCCCGTCGCGACGGTACTGGTCCAGTCGGGAACTCTGAAAGTCGGCGACGCCTTTGTTACGGGAACGTTTTTCGGCCGCGTACGGGCGCTGATCGATGATTTGGGGAAAAAGATTCAGTCGGCGAGTCCATCCCAGCCGGTAGAGGTGATCGGGCTCCCGGGCGTCCCCCAGGCCGGGGATGGATTTGTCGTGGTCCGGGAAGAGAAAATGGCCCGCGAAATTGCCACCAACCGTATGCAGAGGGAGCGCACCGCCAAACTGGCGCAGCAACACCGGGTCACGCTCGAAGACCTGTACAACCAGATTAAGGAAGGCACGGTCAAAGAACTGAATCTCATCCTGAGGGCCGACGTTCAGGGCTCCGTTGAGGCCTTGACGGAATCGCTCACCAAACTCAACACGTCGGCCGTGAAGCTGAACGTCATTCATACCGGCGTGGGAGGGATCACCGAGACGGATGTCCTGCTGGCCAGCGCGTCGAATGCGACGATTATCGGATTTAACGTCCGCCCGGAAGTGAAAGCCGCGACCTTGGCGGAACGTGAGAAGGTGGACATTCGTTCCTACAATGTCATCTACGATGCGATCAGCGACATCCGTGCTGCGATGGAAGGTCTTTTGGAGCCGACGCTGAAAGAGCGGGTGACCGGCCGATGCGAGGTGCGTCAGGTTTTCAGCATCACGAAGGTGGGGACCATTGCCGGGGCCTATGTCACCGATGGCATGATTTCGCGAGCCGGGTCGGGTGTCCGCGTACTGCGGGACAACGTGGTCATTTACACGGGAAAATTGTCTTCCTTGAAGCGATTCAAGGATGACGTGCGCGAGGTACAGGCCGGGTATGAATGCGGGATCGGGATCGAAAATTTCAACGATCTCAAGGTGGGCGACGTACTCGAAGTTTTTGTTCAGGAGGAGGTTGCCACCAAGTTGGAAGGCTGACGGCAGCACCTGCGCATGACCGTGATTGCATGTACGATCGAACTCCACCTGCCGGCGCCCTTGTCGCTCAAGGAAAAAAGGCACATTCTCAGAAGCGTGATCGAACGCGTCCAACATCGGTATAATGTCTCCATTGCAGAGGTCGGGGATCACGATTTATGGCAACGGGCGGCGCTCGGTGTCGCGTGCGTCGGGCGCAACCGACAACCGACGCTGCGTGTGATCGATCAGGTGATTAATTTTATTCGCCGGAATCCCGAGGTGGAGTTGATCCGCCACGAGACGCAGGTGGTCTAAGGCGGCGCGTGGTGATGACGAGCTCACCCCGAATGGCCCGCTTGAACGATCTGATTCGTGTGGAGTTGTCCGAACTGATCCGACGGAAGGTCAAGGATCCCCGGGTGGTGTCGGTGTC
>Ga0210139_1000247_pt1 | contig 10953 bp, 15 predicted proteins | sample Browns_TuleB_D2_FD_184855 | JGI IMG/M metagenome (GOLD analysis project Ga0210139, IMG submission 184855) | Wetland microbial communities from San Francisco Bay, California, USA, that impact long-term carbon sequestration - Browns_TuleB_D2 (SPAdes) | ecosystem: Environmental > Aquatic > Marine >... | reverse complement strand
TTGCCCGCTTCCCGGAAGCGGCGGAGCAGCCCGTCGCGGGGGCCTTCTCCCTGGACCAGCAGGGGCCAGCGGCTGCCCAGCATCGAGCGCAGCGACGCGGCACTCCGCCGGAGGGCGGCGTGCGAGGTGAACAGCACGAACAACCCGCCATCCGAGGCGGAGACCAACTCGCTCACGATCTGGTCCACCGCGGAGCCGTGTTCCGGTTCTTCCTCACGGGGATCGGGGAGATCGTTGGGGATGCCGAACAGGCACTGGCTCCCGAAGTCGAAGGGCGATGGGAGAACCTCCCGGACAGTGACCGGAGAGGGCGGCCGGTCGAGTCCCAGACGGCCTTCCAGGAACTCGAACTCTCCACCGGCCGCCAGAGTGGCGCTGGTCAGCACCACGGTCCTCACCCGGTCGAACAGCAGCTCCTTGAGGATCGGGGCCAGGTCGAGGGGGACCGCGGCCAGGGTCACCTGCTGGCGCTTGGGGCCGGTCCGTTCCAGCCAGCGCACGGTGGGCGGACCGCCACCGGCGGGACGCAAGGTGTTGTTGAGCCCATCGGACACGGCGCCCAGCCGGCGGATCACCCCCCGCATCTCCTGGAGTAATTGCAGGCCGCGCTCCTCCAGGTCCGATGACTCCATTCGATCGGCGATGGTTTGCAGCAGATCCTCGAGCGACCGGAAGGAGGCCAGGGTCGCGTCCAGCTCGCGAGTCAATCCCTGGTCCCAGAGCGGATCGGTCGCGAAAGTGTCCTCCAGCCGGAGCACCGCGCCCGGTTCGTTCTCCAGTCGAGCGTGGAGCCGAGCGAAGAGCGCCTCGCTGGCCTGGCGAGAGTCGTGAGTCGCGGGCAGGAGACGCTGGTGGACCAGGTCCAGGCTGGCCTTGGCCAGCAGATCGTTCTGGCAGGAGAGCTCGTAGGCCAGCGAGGGGCCCAGGCCCTTCCCGTTCCGCTCCAGCCGGCCCAGCAATCGCTTAACGCCGCGGCTGGTGACCTGGGTGCCCAGGTGGGACGCGGCCACTTCTTCCAGATGATGGGCTTCGTCCAGGATCAATCGTTGATAAGGCGGTAGCACCGCGGCGTCCTGCCAGTTCTCGGAGGCCTGCCGGACCGCCAAGTCCGCCGCCAGCAGGTGATGGTTCACCACCACCACGTCCGCTTCCGCCGCGCGGCGCCGGGCCTTGAACAGGAAACAGGCCTCGAAGTGGGGGCACTGGAGCCGGGGACAGAGATCAGCCTCCGCGGCCACCTCGTCCCAGACCTCGGAGCTGGGCAGGACCGGCAGGTCGCTCAGACTTCCGTCCGAGGTCCTCCCCGCCCACTCGGCCAGGCTCAGCAACTCGTCCACCCGCTCCGGCTCTAATAAGGAATGCTGAGCGCCGACCGCCTGGTTGAGTCGGGCGAGGCAGAGGTAGTTCCGCCAGCCCTTCAGCAGGGCGAAGCTGGGCTCGTGGTCTCCCTCCTTGAGCGCCTGGCGGAGCAGCGGCAGGTCCTTCCCGACCAGCTGCTCCTGCAGGTTGATCGTGTTAGTGCTGACCACCGTCCGCTCGGCGTTGGCCCGGGCCCAGGCCAGGGCCGGCACCAGGTAGGCGAAGGACTTCCCCACCCCGGTCCCCGCCTCGAGGATCTGGACCCCGCCCGCGTTATAGCAATCGGCGATGTAGGCGGCCATGTCCCGCTGGCTGGGCCGGTCCTCGTACTGGCCCAGGACCTGGGCCACCTTGCCCCTGGCGCCCAGGGACTCGGCCACGTCCAGCGCGTCGATGCTGGTGACGGTCTGGGCCTTGGGGACTTCGACTACGACATAGAGCTCGGTGGCGTCGTTGTTGAGGATCCCGAACCCGATCCCGGCGTCGTGGAGCCGAGCCGCCACTTGGAGGTCGGCGATGGAGGGCTCGAGGTCACCGCTGGGATGGTTGTGGAGGGTCATCTCCCCCCGGGAGGCGACGCCGGGGAGAGCCAGGACCATGTCTACGGTCCCGCGGGCGACCGGCCGGGCCTCGACGATGACCCCGTTCGGGTCCAGCCGAGCGACGAAGGAGACCTCCCTGCCCCCGGCGGCGGCGATGTCGTTGGCCAGGGCGATGCGGATCGTGGGGGGGAGTCGGTCAGACACAGTCAGGGGTCAGAGGGTCAGGGGTCGGGGGTGTGGTTGAGGAATGTAAGGCGGTCGGCGATTAGAGTGCGAAGTCACGACCTTAGTGGCTGAGACTCTTGACTTGGTGACCTCCGCTACCTGGGTTGGAGCCGGTGCGCTAGGTCTGGCGCATGAGGGTTTCCCCGATTTCAGGATTGGGGAGGGCAAGTAGGTTAGTGCCTGGTGACCTGCAGGCAACGGTCCCACTCTCGAATTGCCTTAGGCAGCATGACTTCTTGATTTCCCACGAGCGCTCGATGACTCCACTCGCGAAGGTCCACGCGACCTATGTACTTGGCATTCTCCTAATGGTGATCATCGTTCTCTTCACCGTTCGGTGGGGAGGAATACCCGACCTGGTCAAGTACGTATCGTTCGCGCTGACCACGACCTCACTACTCCTCGCGGTACTAGCCATCGCGTACTCTATCTACGCCAATACGTCCCTGAGTTCCACACTATCTCATCTTTCGGCCTCCGCATCGACGCTCTCAAGTTCCGTTCAGGACCTTCAGGGCGTTTCCGCGCGTCTCACTAACAAAGTCGACGACATTCCTACCTCTGTCGAAGGAGTCACCAAACGTATTGAAGACACTCACGCCCTACTCAAGCGCATGTCGGAACGGGCTGACGAGCCAGTTGCGGACCCACGCCCGCCCGGGCAGACACGCTCACCGGTTGCATCGTTCGCTGCAAGGTCATCGTCGTGGGGTTTGATGGGACTCTACGCGTGCAAATTGGCTAACAAGAAAGGGGTAGGCTTTGATCCAGCCAAGGTTGCTTCCGCAGTTCCTTTTCTCAATGCCGATTACGTCTACGGGTTTCTCGTCGCGGCGTCCGTTGCTGGCATGCTCGAAGCCAAGAGTTCACACTCGATCATTACTGTGAGACGAATTGAGGACGATCTCGCGTCCGCAATCGACGAGGCCGTAGCCAGACGAATCGAGAAAGCACCGAGCGAAGGAGCCCGGCAGCTCTTGATCAGGGCGAAAACCGACCTTGAGAGGTACTTTGGATAGCACCATACGCAGCCTGACTACCCTATACAACGTTCAATGCGCGACCAATGTCGGATAGGTTCGTTCCAAGAGGCTTGACGCGGCTGCAGCCGTTTGGGGAACTCAAGGGTACACTCTAATCTCGAGGTGTTCTTGATCGCGTTCGAAGGCCTCGCGTGGAATGTCATCTCCGGCCTCTTGACTGGCCTTATCACCGCAGCGGTTAGCGTTCGCTTCGCGCTCCGGCGATTTCGACACGAGAGGACATGGGAACGAAAGGTTCAAGCATATTCCGAGCTCTTCGATGCCCTCTTCCACGTGAAGCGGAACGCCACGATCCATCTCCAACGTATCGAAGAAGGTGGCACCTACAATGAGGATTACCTGAAAACATTAGCCGAACGCGCCTCAGCTGGCTACAGCGCCATCCGGAAGGCTACCGTAATCGGTACGTTCATTTTTAGCGACGAGGCGACTGCGTGCCTCACGAAGCTTGAGGAGACGCTAGACGATCCTCACCATAACGACGACATCCATGAAGAGCTCTCGGCTGACCTCGACGCGATTACCAAGGCAATCGATGCGCTCCGACCTATCGCAAAGCATGACCTCAAGATAGGCTAACGGCTGACGGTGCAGCCTGAGCTGCGAGTGAACTCGTAGCCAGCGAGTGCCGGCTCCGGTGGACTGCCTAGTAGAGGCCTCCTCAAGTTGACGGGCTCGTTCGGGTCGTACTAGGTTTGTGAACAGTTTCACGAGCTTCGACGTCATGAGCCAGTCTCAAGAGAGGCCGAGTGCCGTATAAGAAGCCGACTCTAACCGAGACATACGCAGAGCTCCACCTGGCTCCGGATACGCTCACCGAATCACGGTTCTTCGAAGTGGTGCCCAAGCTCAAGGAGCTGGGCTTCAGTGAAGTGGAGTTCGCCACTGTCGGCTTGAGTCTCGACATCAAGCAGGGCCGGCCATCCCCTAGGCAAGTGCAGCGGGTACGGTGCTGGAAACCTGGGAGAACAGAGCTAGTGCAGGTCGGTGAGGACCTTCTGATCTGTAATCTTACTGGTCAATATCCGGGCTGGGATGCTTTCGTCACTCTCTTCCATATCAGCCTCGGTGCCTTAAGAGCAGGCCTGGGCACGCCGGACATTCAGTCGCTTAACCTCACCACCATCGACACCTTCCAAGTGCCAAAGGAAGGGTTCACCCTTGGAGAGTACCTCGCGGTCGGTGGTCGGATACTCTCGAACTGGTATGAGGGTTGTCGGCAGTCACTAGACCTCGATATGGGGCATGGATTGTTGGAGTCAGACGGCCAGAACAGGCAGGTCCATGTCAGCGCCCGAGCTGTCGACGATCCGGTGCAAGTTACAATTCGAGCCCAATTCCATGACAAGGTGCAGAGGCTGGGCGACCTGGAGGCACTTCTTTCACAGCTACATGCAGAATCAAATCAGACTTTCGAAGACTTGATTACCGACCGCCTCAGAAACGAGGTCATGGGAGGCAGAGCCGATTGAGCCCCAGCACGATTGATCGACCTGCGATCATCTCATATTTCACGCCTAGCACATCCGTGGCGACAAATACATGGTCGGGCTTGTCTCTTACGGAGGAGCGCATTCGATCCGCGTTTGAGGGCGCACAGCGGGAACTCAATCGATACGAACGTTACCAACCACGCTGGGACGGCTATGATGCCAAGCCGTTTGATACAGAAGTACTGAGCGCCGCTTCGAAGATCCTGAACTACTCCGAAGCACTCTTCGTGACTGCGGGAATCACCCCCCAACTCGTTACAACGGGCCCCGCCAGCGATGGATCGCTCGATGTTGAATTTCGAGTCGGCGATAAGCGCGTCTTGATGACCCTCTATCCCCACCAACCGCAAATTCATATCGCAAGCTTCCATGCCAGAGATGCCAATGAATACAATGCCCCGCTTGGAACGCACACTCTGGCAATGTGGCTTTCTTGGCTTCATCGTCCGATTTCTCTTCAAAGCGTTATGGCTCACAATCCGGTTGATTCCAGATGAAGAGAGACTATGGCGCGCCGTGAGAAAGCCCGATCAGGTCTACAAGGATGGAAGGCTGAAGCCTTCCTTCTTTAGAGACAAGAGCGGGCTCAGTTGCGACCTGGCTCGGTTCAGTACACCGGAGAAGTCGAGAATGGGCCATGGCCTCAACCCATACCCTCCAGAGAGTGGCTTGGTCGAGATTCGTGTGCTAAATGTTCGAGCCGTCGGTTCCGATGTCGCTCACAGGCCGATCACCACCCCCCGGCGCAATTACGCTCATACCGAGTTCACCTCTGTTCCAGATTCCAAAGGGCTAGACTCGCTTGTCCAAGCCTCCACGTTCCGCATCATGCATACGTTCAGACCCAACTAAGTGTCGACGCAGGCTGCATGGTTGATCGAGGACTGAAGACAAGCCTGACCTGAACACCGTGCTCACGGCCAACCGTGGTGCCTTGAACGACCTCCTAGCAACCGCCGGGCGACCCACTACGGCCTGGACCACGCCGCGCGCTCCGGGCATCCGTGACGCGATTTGCCCTGCTCGCCACATCTTCACCTCGCCAATGAGCGCTTACCCATGGTAACTACCACTCTCCGCCGCTCATTCATCGCCTTCCACCTGACGCTGGGGCTGACCCTCCTCTTCCTGAGCCTGCGCACGGTGGTTCAAGTCCTCGGCCCCGACGCAAGCGGCGCCGGCGTACACGTCGCCGTCCTGGGCACCATCGAGGCCATCGGCGCCGCACTCTTCCTGGTCCCGCGGACCTTGCGCCTGGGCGGCGCCTTGCTGCTGCTCACCATTGGCAGCGTCGCCGTGCTGCACGCGCTCTCCGGTCAGTTCCGAGGGGACCTGCTGATCTATGGAGTCGGGACCTGGTTTGTGATGGTGCACGGGGCGGGAGACTCAGTCCTGTGTGCTGAGTCCTGAGTCCTGAGAGCTTCGGAGTTCGGGGTTCGGGGTTCTGGGTTCTGGGTTCGGAGCTGGGCAATGACGCAAGCTAACTACTATCGGCTGGCGCTCACGGTTCCAATCTTACTTGCTGTGCTGGGATGGGACCTGCTGTCGCTCAATGAGGCGTTGGCTGGCCCGGACATGCGGCCGGTATTCCCCATCGCGATCCTTGTCCCAGCTACGATGACGGCCTTGGGCGCCATCTTCTATGGAGTCCCCTACGTAGTGGTCGCCACGATCCTGTGGTTCCGGTCGCCACAATGGACGGCTAGGAAACTCCGTCGCTGGCTGTGGACTCTGCCGGGCATCTTCACGCTCGGGGCGGCGCTTGTGGTGACCGCCGCCAACGTCATGACTCACGACCCCGACTGGCCAACCTATGTCTGGGAAACCGCGCGCCTGGTGTTCTTGGTGGGCTACGGTCAAGCGGTGCTCATTGCCTGCGGCGAGCTGATTGGCACCAGACTGGGTTGCCTCACGGCTGACGAGCGGGCGGTCTGACGCTTGGGCTCACCCTCCTGTTCCTGAGCCTAGGCACGGGTGAGGACTGCGGACTGAGGACTGAGGACTGAATGGGTTCGGGGTTCGGAGTTCGGGGTTCTGAGAGTCGTCGGTCCTTCATCGTCGCGGCCGTCCCGCCAGCCTTGTTGACCCTTGCCTGGTGGTGGGCACGACGGAGAAGATCCCCGTGAGGCCATTGCTCCTGCTCGCCGCTACCGTGGCCGCGTGCGGACCCTTTGGGGCACACCAGCCGGATCCTGTGAAGAACTGCGTGCGCCCAGCCGAAGACCTCGATCTGCCCCCGACAGCAGATGTGGCCACTCTGGCTGGCGGGTGGCGGATTGCCGTGTTTTCGGATGGGCCGTTCCACGTGGACAGTACCCTAACCGGAGTGCTCTGGCTCTGGCCGACCCACTCGACTGATAGCTCCGTGAAAACCGGCAAACATGCGCAGCCCGGCGACAGCGCCTGGGCCCCATTGTATGGAGCCACGGATCTGGACTTGCTGAACATGAAGCTGTTCGGCCCCTCGGACGAGAAGACACTGCGGGCGCAGGCCGATCCAATCTACCCTCCCATTCTGGTCTTGCGGCGCCATGGGACCACGCCAGAGGGGAAGCCGTGGCAAGAGGCGGCGATATTCTATTACTCGGTGGTCAACCGGCGCGATGGCAGGCACGCCCACGACGGAGCGGGATCTACCTTGTGGATCCAGGAGTTCGGTCCCTCGGCCATGCGAGGAACCGTGGGCCCTGCAGGCATCATAGTCGTTGACACCGGGTTCTTCTGCGCGGTTCGAATATCTAAGTAGCACTACGATGCGCTACCTCCGCTCGCTCCCTCTGGTAATAGCGTCCGCAGTGGTTTTGGGCATCCCGCTCCCAGGCCAGGACATTGTCATGATCCAAAGGCTCTCCTTCCCGCTGATGGACCTGGGCCTGATTGCCGACTCGGTTCGCGGAGCGGGCATCGTTGCGGTGCCCAGCATCAACAGCAACGTGGGCTGGGACCATGCCAAGATCGTCTGGCTGCGTTTCGATCCCGATAGCCTGATCCCCTGGCTGGATGTGGCCAAGGCGTATCTCGTGACCGCCCCCGGGGCCTCGACTCCCAATGGCATTCGTTGGGCACCGCCCCTCTCGCCGGTCCACGGGCCCGGAGGTCTCAGTTTCGGCCGGATGGTCCTTCGCGGCGAACTGCGCGACCAGCGCTACCTGTTGGTATCCGACTCGGCGAAGCAGTGGAACCTGGAGATCACCAGGTACCAAGCGGATAAACTCCTCAATGGGCTCCTCGAAGTGGCCTCGTTGTCGAGGCTCTCCCCCAGCTCCCACCACGATTGGGTCAATGCAGACTCCGTTGATGTGAAGCCTTCCTACAAGTCCAAGCTCTCCTCGCATCCGGGCCTCAGCGGTCGAGTCTACCTGCAGGTCGTGGTCGATAGCACCGGACTGGCGGACATGAGCACCTATGCCACCATCATTGCCTCGGATACCCTGGTCGAAGCCGAGGCAAGACGCGCAATTGCGGAAGCTCACTTCAGACCTGCAATGCGTGCCGGACATCCGGTGCGGGTATTGGTAGAACAGACGATATCGTGGAAATGAGTTCAATGGCTCGCACAGGCCCTCGAATCCCACCACAACTCAGGGTGCTCCTCTCGTCGATGGCGTTGGGGGTCGTCGCGGCCGTGGCCATACCGTTCCTGAGAACCAGGGGCATAGCGGAATGGGTATCCCTGGTTGCGCTTGGGGTGGTGGCCGTCGCCCTTTTCTCTAGGGCGACACCGCTCCGCGCTCCGCAGGCGACAGTAGAACTGGAGGAGGATCCAGCCATAGCCGCAATGGACCGGGATCCCGCCTGGATTGCAGAGGACACACGTGCGGTGCGCTACAGCGACCACTTGATGAGCGAGGCGTTCTTTCAAGCCTTCGAGCGCGTTCGCGTCGACCCCCCGGTAGCCGGAACCTCCACGGTTCTATTCCAACTCGATGGGATCTGGCACCAGTTCGATACCATCTCAGGCGACCTGTACCGCGAGGTTCTGACGAGATTCAAGATGCTGGGAGAACTCGACGTGGTTCGGCGCCCTCACAACCAGACCGGGAGGACGAAGGTGGCCGTCAACGGACAACCACTTGCAGTCCGTATCGAGATCAACCTGACACCGGCCGGAGAACAAGAACTGGTTCTGGTGTTCCATCGCGAAGACCTGGCCAGGGGATAGCCCATTCGTGCGACTTCAAGGGCGGGCACGGGGGCCCGCCCCGACATCCATCGTCAAGAGTCAAGAGATTGCTTCGTCGGCGCCGGCGGCGCCTCCTCGCAATGACACACAACACTCAGGAACCCAGAACTCCGAACCCCGAACTCCGAACCCCTCGTAGGACCCTCCATGCCCGACCTCAACCCCACTTCATGGAGTTCCCGATGAGGCTTCTCGACTACGCCACGGTTCCACCCCGCGAGATCGCGCCGGGCTACCTCGGGCGCTACCTCCACTCCGAGCAGCTGACCCAGGGGCGCATAGACATCACCGCCGGGGCCGTGATTCGGGAGCATTCACATCCCCACGAGCAATGGAGCCTCGTCCTGAGCGGCACCCTCGAGCTCACCGTCTCGGGGGTCCCTCACGTCCTTCAGCCCGGGCAGGTATTGTACATCGCTCCCAACGAGCGACACTCGGCGCGCGCGCTCACCGCCTGCCAGGTGCTGGACGTGTTCCATCCGCCGAGGGATGATTATCGCTGAAAGGCGCGCCGGAGGGACCAGAGTAGCGTTGCATGCCCGAGCCCCTAAGCGGACGGCCCCCGCGTTCAAACAGAGCCCCATGGTTCAGGAAGACAGGAGACTCGTACCATGCCAAGATTCTTGATCGAACTGCCGCATGAAGCAAAGACGATGTCATGCGCTCGCGCCGTCGAGGCATTCCTCCAGACCGGGTCTCACTTCCTGACCCACGCCGACTGGGGGTGTCAGGACGGCGATCATCGGGCCTGGGTCATTCTGGAGGTGGGGACTCGGGAGGAGGCTCGCAACATCATCCCGCCCCTTTTTCAAGCGCAGGCGAAGATCGTGCAACTCAACGCTTACACCACGATGAAGGATCTCGAGCAGCTCCGTCGACAACATGCCCCATAGCTGCCCTCACGGCCTGGGTCATTGCGAGGCTCGAAGGACCGAGGCAATTCCCAGACTGCCGAGCGGAGGTTGGAGATTGCTTCGTCGGCGTCGGCGCCGCCTCCTCGCAATGACAGCCAAGTTCGGTCCTGAGTCCTGAGTCCTGAGGGTCTCAGAACTCCGAACCCCGAACTTCTGGCAGGAAGCCCCGGTGCCCGACCTGAACTCAGGACCTGCTGGAGGGCCAGATGACCCAGCGTAAGTTCATGGACCTGTTGGCCATTCCTTCGGTCGATAAGAGCATTGCCATCGTCGCCACGATCCCGTTCGTCATCGAGTTGTACCGCCGCTGGGTGGTGGGCAACGTGAACTTCCCGCGTGCGGTCCTCGGTATCCAACTCCTCGTCATCATCGTCGTGATGGTCCTGCGCACTGCACCCGTTCGGGTAACTCCCAATCCCTGGTACTGGCTGCTGGCCTTTGTGACGACCTACGCGACACTGGGCTTTTCGGCTTATGCCGAGCCGGGGGTCACGCTGGTCTCGCCGGTGCTCGGGAACAGCCTCGCCATCCTGTCGGCGATTATCATTGTCTACTCGTTGCTGAGCCTTGGCAGGAATATCGGCTTCATTCCGGCCCAGCGGCGACTGGTCACTCGAGGCGCCTATCGGTTCGTGCGCCATCCGATTTACACCGGCACGTTCATTTCCCTGTTCGCCTTCGTTCTCCGCGCCTTCTCGCCCCTTAACCTGGCCATCGCCCTGGCTCTGATCGCCTCCCTCATGCTCAGAGGCGTGGTAGAGGAGCACTTCCTGCGGGAGGATCCAAGCTACGCGGCGTACCTCGCGGAGGTCCGCTGGCGGTGGTTTCCTGGAGTGGGTTAGTGACAGATGACCTCGGCTCGCTTGCCGGTGGTGGTCGATGGGAGAGAGTCGATGGTCGATGGGAGAGGGTCGATGGTCGATGGGAGAGGGTCGATGGTCGATGGGAGAGGGTCGATGGTCGATGGTCGATGGTGCCCAATGCCCGATGCCCGATGCCTGTTGCCCGATGCCTGTTGCCCGATGCCTTCACTTCCCTCCTGATGATCCTCAACGTCACTCCATGAACGATGACCAACCCTGATTCTCGCGTCACGATCCATATGGCGGCAAGCCTCGACGGCTTCATCGCTCGCAAGGACGGGCGCGTCGACTGGCTCGAAACCTCGGACGAATTCGCCGGCGGGGGTACCCT
>Ga0210139_1000246_pt1 | contig 10994 bp, 9 predicted proteins | sample Browns_TuleB_D2_FD_184855 | JGI IMG/M metagenome (GOLD analysis project Ga0210139, IMG submission 184855) | Wetland microbial communities from San Francisco Bay, California, USA, that impact long-term carbon sequestration - Browns_TuleB_D2 (SPAdes) | ecosystem: Environmental > Aquatic > Marine >... | reverse complement strand
CTCATTTTAAATTCTCCACACAATCCAACCGGTGGCGTAATTCCGGAATTCGACCTGCGCAGGATTGCTGAGCTTGCGGTAAAGCATGATTTCATGGTTCTTTCGGACGAAATTTACAGAAGAGTTCTTTACCTGTCGCATTATCATTCCATTTCGACCTATCCGGGAATGAAAGAGCGAACGATTATTCTGGATGGTTTCTCAAAGATTTTTGCCATGACCGGCTGGAGATTGGGGTATGGCATCATGCGTTCGGACCTTGCGCAGCAAGTTTCCAAATTACAGACGAATGCTACATCGTGCACTGCTACCTTTACGCAACTCGCGGGAGTGGAAGCCCTGCAGGGCGACCAGTCGAAACCCGAGGAAATGGTACGAACCTTCCGCGAACGTCGCGACTTTATCGTAAACGGATTGAATGATATTCCGGGCTTTCGGTGCAAAACTCCGGACGGCGCATTCTATGTTTTTCCCAATGTAAAAAAAATCGGAATACCCTCAAAAAAACTCGCCGATCTCATTCTGGAAGAAGGCGGCGTTGCATGTCTTTCGGGCACGGCCTTCGGCGCAAATGGCGAAGGGTACCTCCGCTTCTCCTACGCAAACTCCAAAGAGAAGATTGGTGAAGCCTTGAATCGAGTCCGTAAAACTTTAATGGACCACAGGTTGATTCCAGTTTAATGACACAGATCTTGAGAATCTTCGCGACTACGGACATCGGAAAGGACGCTCTCGACCGTCTTCGGGACAAGGGCTACCAGCTTGAGGTTTATCCCGGCGTTGAGGCGCCGCCAAAAAGCGTAATTCTCGAAAAAATTCGAGCCGGAATCGATGTCCTGATTACAACCCTGCGCGATCCGATTGATGAAGAAGTGTTTACTGCCGGTAAAGATACTTTGAAGATCGTCGCTCAGGACGCCGTAGGATTCAACAATATTGATCGGGCCGCCGCAAACAGGTACAGGATTCCTTTTAGCAATACCGCCGATGTTCTAACGGATGCGACCGCGGAATTCGCTTTCTTCATCCTGGGTTGCGTTGCGCGAAAGCTTTATCCGTCCGAACGCCTTGTCGAAGAAGGAAAGTGGCCTTCGTGGCATCCCTATGAGCCATTCCTGGGCGATGAGGTAACCGGACGCACGATTGCTGTTATCGGAACGGGGAGAATCGGAAAATCCGTGATCAAAAAGGCAGTCGGTTTCGATATGAATGTGCTTTGTTATGATTCAGACTACCAGGACCTTCGCTTTGTGGAATCGGTCCAAAAAATAATGGATTTCCGTGCGGCCGAGAAATTCGTTTCCTCCCCGCAATGGATCCGCTACGTTTCATTTGAAGAAGCTTTGACTGCGGCCGACTACGTTACCTTGCACGTTCCTCTTCTTCTGGCCAGTGAAAGCAAGAATCCTACCTATCATCTGATGAGTGAGCCGCAATTCCAAATGATGAAAAATACAGCTTTTGTAATCAATACGTCACGCGGCCCAATTATTGACGAACTCGCTCTGTACAAAGCATTAAAGGAAGATTGGATTGCCGGTGCTGCTCTGGATGTGTTTGAAGTGGAACCATTGCCAATGGATAGTCCGCTGCGGGATCCGGCTTTGCACATGAAGCTTCGCAAGTTTCATCACTTCGCAAGCGGCGCGCGTCAGACGCGCTTGAGCCCTGACCCCAATGTAGGTATGGCAGGTCGTACAGTTCAGGCTGTGCTGGATGTGCTTGAAGTCCACTACGACGGCGACCCCAAAAAGATGCCGTACGTCGTCAACAAAGAAGCATTTTAGGCAGCGCCAGAGTCCCTAATGATTCGAAGCTCGTAGAGGCGCATTTAATGGCGCCCGGCTCGCTCCCTTCTCCAGTTGTGCAGAGCGCGATGAATCGCGCCCCTACAGACTCTACACTGGAGACGATCCGCGATTCTTTCCGAACTCTATACTAATCGCCGGCCATGGCCATTGATTCCACGACTTCCTGAACTTTAACGCCAAGGAATTCATCGATCAGTCTGCGCGATTCGCTGTCGTCCATTTGAATCGGGGGATGTTTCATCAGATATGCTGATGAAGGATATAACGGCCCGCCAATTTTGCGGTCGCGCGCAACCTTAATCAAGCGGATCGCATCGATGGCCGTGCCGGCGCTGTTCGGTGAATCTTCAACGGATAGACGAAGCTCCATGTTCATCGGCACTTCACCGAATCCACGTCCTTCAATCCGAATGAAACACACTTTGTTGTCATTCTGCCAGGGCACATAATCCGAAGGACCAATGTGGACATTCTCATCCTTCAGGCGCTTTTCCATCGTGGATTGCACGGCTTCGGTCTTCGAAATCTTTTTCGATTTCAAGCGGCTGCGGTTCAGCATGTTCAGGAAGTCCGTATTGCCTCCTGTATTTAATTGATACGTGCGTTCAATTCGAATGCCGCGCTCCTGGAAGATTTTCATGAGCGTGCGATGAAGGATGGTCGCTCCCAATTGTGATTTCACATCGTCGCCAATTACAGGGATGCCGGCTTTGTTGAAATTTTCGGCCCACTCTTTGTTCGAAACGATAAACACGGGAATGCAGTTGATGAAACTGACGCCGTTATTCAAACAAGCCTTTGCGTAGAACTTCGCAGCGTGTTCAGAACCTACGGGTAAATAGCACAGCAAAACATCAGGGCGAGTTTCCCGCAGAACGGATTCCACATCACAGGGAGGTAGATTTGCAGGGATGAACGTCCGTTCATCAGGATAATCTCGCATATGATCGGCAACACCGTCCAGAATTTTTCCCATTTGTACAGTTACGCCATTATCAGCAACGTCTGCACAAAAAACTTGCGTGCAGTTCGGTTTTGCGAATATGGCCTGCGAAAGAGGTCGGCCAACTTTTCGTGAATCGATATCAAAAGCGGCAACGAACTCAAGATCATAGGGTTTATAGCCGCACATTTCATAGTGCATCAACCCTAAACTATTCGGTGCCGTTAGTTTGTAGTATTCCACTCCCTGCACCAGCGAACTGGCACAGTTCCCAACCCCTGCAATCGCTACTCGAATCTTTTCCATTTTCTTGTCTCCTATGGGCATGCAGAAAGCATTGCTGCTCTTCATAGACCAAGATTCATGCCAGGAGGGCCGAAAACATAACCTGTTCAGAATCAAGAACTTGTGGATGCCACTGCCGCTCGAAATACCAGGGGTGCAATACTTGAATGGCATCTTGTGCCAGTCCAGGGTTGCGGGGGAGATACTTGCGTGAGTGTGTATAATCGAACGCTTAAACAGAAACATATGTTGAATATCACGCTGGTTACATCGGAAATGGCCCCGTTTGCGAAGACCGGAGGGCTCGCGGATGCCGTTTCAGGATTAGGGAAAGAACTTGTGAATCTCGGCAATCAAGTTACGGTGATGATGCCTTTTTACCGAAACGTGCAGGTTTTGCCTTTGGGTTTGATCAGTCCATTGCGCATGAATGTTGGGGGTCGTCAGATCACTTATTCCATTGTAGAAGGAACTCACAAAGGGATGAAGATGGTGTTTGTCGATTTCCCACACTTTTTTCAGCGTCCTGGACTTTACGGTGATTCTTCGGGCGGCTATTCCGATAACGATGAAAGGTTCATCTTCTTTACAAGGGCATGTCTCGAATATTACAAGCGCAAGGATGAGCGTCCGGATATCTTTCATTGCAACGATTGGCCTACAGGGCTCCTGCCCTTATTTCTTCGTACGCACTATTACCATGATGCGTTATCCAAGACAGCCGTTCTTTTTGCAATCCATAATATTGCTTACCAGGGGAATTTTGCGGGCAGTCGTTTCAACTTATTGGAATTGGGAAATGAATTTTTTACTTCGGAGAGTCTCGAATTCTATGGAGCTGTCAGTTTTTTGAAATCGGGCCTTCTCTATTCGGATCTTCTAACAACGGTCAGCCCCACTCATGCTCAGGAAATCTTGACGGATGAATTTGGCCATAGGCTTCAGGGCGTAATGCGCACGCGAAAGGACCGCCTCTTTGGGGTTTTGAACGGAATCGATGAGCAGGTCTGGAATCCGGAAACGGATTCTTACCTTGTAAGGAATTACAGTTTGAACGACTTATCAGGGAAGAAAGAGTGTAGGCGGAAGCTATTGAGCGATGCAGGGTGGAGTACCGATGATAAGCGGCCCATTTTGACGATGATTTCGCGCATGGCGCTTCAAAAGGGTATCGATCTGCTTGAGGCTGCCTCGAAGAGAATTCTGGATGGAGACTCATTGCTGTTTGTTTTGGGAACTGGCGGCCGGCGATATGAAGATTTTTTCCGGGATCTTTGCCGAAGACGTCCGGATCAAGTACACGTGAGGATCGGTTTTGACGAATCATTTGCTCACGAACTCGAGGCCGGATCCGATCTGTTCTTGATGCCGAGTAGATACGAACCCTGTGGATTGAACCAGATGTATAGTCTGAGATACGGGACCGTTCCGGTGGTCAGGGCAACGGGAGGATTGCAGGACACGGTCCAGGATTGGAGCGAAGAGAATCAGACGGGAAACGGTTTCAAGTTTGAGCCTCATAGGGCGGATGCTTTCGTCTCCTGTGTGGAAAGAGCAATGAGAACATTTCAGGAGAAATCGACCTGGGGAAAAGTCATTGCTAATGGAATGCGATCGAATTTTTCTTGGAGAAATTCTGCACTGCAGTACATGTCCCTGTATGACCAGGCAATTCAGTTGAAATCTTAAACGGTCAGGCGTAAATTATGTTCGCGACTGAAATAGTTGAGGAGTAAAAGTTCACATTTACCCTTAGCGGGTATTGATTCGGAGGGAATTATGGCAGAAAACATTGTTCAAATGACAGATTCGAATTGGGACGAACAGGTATTGAAATCCAGTGTCCCTGTTCTGATCGATTTCTGGGCAGAATGGTGCGGCCCCTGTCACGCTCTCGCGCCAACCGTTGCGAGCATTGCAGACAGCTATTCCGGCAAGATCAAGGTCGGCAAATTGAACGTTGATGAAAATGAGCGAATAGCCGCCAAATACGGTGTTCGTTCGATTCCTACTTTGATGCTTTTTAATAATGGCGAGATCAAAACGGTTCTGATCGGTAACAGACCCAAGAACGAAATCATTCAGGTTTTGAGCCAGCACGTTTCGTAGGTAAGAGTATCGATCACGCAGGACGCGATGAGTCGCGTCCCTACCAGTTCACCTTTCCGCGGGCTTTTAACTCAGCGGGCAAAAGAAATCGATAAACAAACGAATGGACGGGCGTGGGGACATTCCTTTCTTTCCCGAAGCGGACCACGGCGCCGTTTTGTGATTCGAGTTCGGACGGCTTTCCTTCCGCGATATCGCGCTGCATGGACGCCGTTCCCTCAAATGGTAGTTGATCGACAAAGCCCATAGTTTTCTCGATCACGGATTCCTGCAAATCGATTCCTCTTGCGATTGCTACGTTGTAGATTTCGCGCATCGCATCCTGTAAGAGCTCCCGGATTTCCGGTGTGCTGCGCAGAATACCGATCGGTGCGCGGGTGGCCGCGCCTATACCACTAACCGAAGCAATGAACAGGAATTTTTCCCAGATAGCTGCCTGAATGTTTTCGGGAATTCTTGCAGTCACTCCGGCTCTCTGAAATGACTGTAAAAGTTTTTCCGTTCGCTCACTCTTTCGATGATCCAGTTCGCCAAACGCTACGATCGGTTCAGCTCCGGCGTGCTTGATTTTCCCGGGCCCTGAGATGTAGCTGATGATTTTGCAAAGGCCCCCCACGACACGCTCTTTTCCGATTACAGAAATCAATTGATCCGCGGCCTCGACGCCGTTTTCCAAAGGGACAACAAACGTTTCCGGACCCAACAATGGCTGCAGAGACGATGCTGCTTCGGGAACCTGCCAGGCCTTCACTGCGATGAGCACAACATCAACCGCGCGAATATCGATGATGCGGTCCGTTGCAAATGCAGGTTTAATCGTGAAGTCGCCCTTGATGCTTTCAACAACCAGTCCCGTTTCACGAAGGGCCTTTAAATGCTCGCCCCGTGCAACGAACACAACCTCTTCGCCGCACTGCGCCAAACGGCCGCCAAAATAACCGCCAACACCGCCCGTTCCGTAAATTGCAATTCTCATGTGTCACCATCACTCAGCATTCTCCACCCTGTCCTTGTCATCATCAAGAGCGAAGCTTAGAATTATACATTGCTCGGGAGTACCACAGCATGAATCATCCTATTCCGAAGACCTTAGGTGAACTGAAAAATAGCGAATGGACTGAGTCCCGCATCAAACATCGCACCGTTAAAGATGAGATGCGTGAAAATCTCATCAAGAAACTGAAAACCAAGGAAGTCTTATTTCCGGGAATTGTTGGTTATGACGACACGGTGATCCCGGAAATTGTGAACGCGATTCTGGCGCGGCACAACATTATTTTCCTGGGGCTTCGTGGTCAGGCAAAAAGTCGCATCATGCGGCAGATGGTGAATCTGTTAGATGAGCAAATCCCGGTTGTGGCCGGATGCGAAATCAATGATGTGCCGTATCACCCCATCTGCCGGAGCTGTTGCGATCTGATCCAGAAACTCGGAGATCAGACCCCGATCCAATTCGTGCATCGATCCAACCGGTTTGTCGAAAAGTTGTCCACACCGGATGTCACCATTGCGGATATGATCGGCGATGTTGATCCGATCAAAGCTGCGCGCGGTGGATTGCAACTATCCGATGAGCTAACCATCCATTACGGTCTGCTGCCCCGTGCAAATCGGTCTATTTTCGCAATTAACGAGTTGCCGGATCTTGCCGGAAAAGTTCAAGTCGGCCTTTTCAATATATTGCAAGAAGGCGATGTCCAGGTGAAAGGTTATCCGATCCGTTTGAAACTCGACATTATGATGGTGTTTTCAGCGAATCCGGAAGACTATACGGCCCGCGGTAAAATCATTACACCTTTAAAAGATCGTATTGGATCCGAAATCCATACGCACTATCCTGCAACGCTGGAAGAAGGCATCAGGATTACGGAGCAGGAAGCGTGGACGCGGCGCGGCACGGACGAGCCGGTGGTCCCGGGTTTCATACGGGAAATTGTTGAAGAAATTGCATTCCAGGCCCGCAAAGACAAACGCGTCGATAAGCGATCCGGCGTTTCACAAAGATTGCCGATCACGTGCCTGGAAAATGTTGTCAGCAACGCGGAACGACGAGGTATCGTCAATGGCGAGAAACCAGTTGCGAAAGTCACCGATATTTTTCAATCGTTACCATCCATAACCGGGAAGCTCGAGCTGGAATATGAAGGAGAGTTGCGCGGCGCAGAGCAGGTGACGCGTGAGATCATCCGCTGCGCTGTCGGTCAGACTTTCATCCGGTACTTTGGTCCAGGGGAAGAACTCGGCGAAATTATCCAGTGGTTTGAAAACGGAGAAACATTAAGATTGAGCCAGACTGCCTCGACTGAAGAATGCATCCGTGATTTTAAGCGAGTACCTTCCCTGCTGGACAAAGTTCAATTGCTTGGGATGGACGGGCGCGGAGACAAGGGCGCAACAGTTGCCGGTTGTGAATTTATCCTGGAAGGTTTGTGCGCACAAAAGAAAATCAGCCGTAGCGAAGAAAAGGGCATTTACACCGCAGTAAAGAAAAGCCAGGAACAGATTTTCCAGAACTACGATCGCGTGAAGAAGCACTACAATTAGAAGTTCCGGAGCGATGAGCAATGAGCAATGAGTGTAAGTGATGGCACGCTACATCAACTACACAAAGTTTTTTGAAGATTGGTCGGAATTATCCCTGGAAGATCTGCTGGAGAAACTGTCCGACCATCTGCTCCAATCCGGATTCGAAGATTTCTACAGTCGCTTTGATTCCCTCCAGGACGATCTCACCATGCAGGATCTCTACGACATGCTCATGGAAGAGCTTACCCAGTGGGAATCCACCCAGTCCCTGAAGGATGATGAGATCAAACAACTCATTCGCCAGATTCTGCAGAGAATGGAGGAAGAGGGATACATCCGTCAGGAGGGCTCCAACTGGTCCGACGATGTCGGGGAAATCGTTCCCCAGCCGGATCATTCTCAGGATCCATTGAATGCGCGAATCGAATTGACCGATAAAAGCATCGACTTTCTCGGATTCAAGAAACTAAAAAATATACTCGGAGCGGTAGGGCGCAGCAGCATCGGCCGCCACGAAACTCACCAACTTGCCACAGGGGTGGAAACAGCAGAAGCGCCCAAGCAGTATGAGTTCGGTGACACAATGAACTTAGATATTAGTTCTACATTATTAAAATGCATCCAGCGTGCGGGGCTGCAGATTCCTTTTCCGCTTGAAAAAGAGGATCTTATGGTGCAGCAGGCGGAATACCAAAGCTCTTGCGCCACGGTACTCATGCTGGATTGCAGCCACAGCATGATTCTGTATGGGGAGGATCGATTTACTCCCGCAAAGCAGGTAGCCCTGGCCCTCGCTCATCTAATCCGGACGCAATATCCCGGGGACAGTTTTCACGTGGTTCTCTTCCATGATGGGGCCGAAGAAATTCCCCTGAAAAAGCTGGCTACAGTTAAAGTAGGCCCCTTCTACACCAATACGCGTGATGGATTGCGCCTTGCACAGCGAATCCTTGCACGCGAACGGAAGGACATGAAGCAGATCATCATGATTACGGACGGAAAGCCTTCTGCAATGACTCTAGAAAACGGTCAAGTCTATCGCAATGCTTTTGGTCTTGACCCGATGATCGTAAGCCATACCTTCGATGAGGCTGCGAAATGCCGGAAGAGCGGCATTCTCATCAATACGTTCATGCTGGCATCTGATTATGACCTGGTGGCGTTCGTGAAAAAGTTGACTCAAATGTGTCGCGGTAAAGCATACTTCACCACTCCTTATAATCTTGGGGAATACATCCTTTTCGATTATCTCAATCGGAAAACACAAACCAAATACAAGCAGTAAAGCGATCCTTCGGATCCCGCCGGTTGTTGTAAAATACTCGATGATGAAAAGTAAATTCACTGCTTTCCTGCTCGTGCTGATGCTCCTCCCGTTTGTTTCTCAAGCGAGTTCAAAGCTCAAGCTCAATGGCTATGCAGAATGGCGGGTGAACGACTTCATCATCGTCGATGGCCAGCGGGTTCGCAGTAACCGGTACACAAAATTCCGGGGTAGTCGTAGCGCAAAGAGCTTCGATTCCATCCCTCTGGGGTATGAAATCAAGGTTACCGGTGAGCGGCAAAAGGACGGCTCTGTGCTGGCTAAAGAAGTGGAAGCAAAGCCGAACGGGAACGCTCTTTTTGAAACGGATCTGAGACAGGCCTTTGACCAGATGGAAGCTGAATATCGGGCAAAAGGCCGCATGTACACTCCGCAATCCGACGGAACGGTTGTTGACCTCGGAGAACTCCAGTATTCCGGTGTGGATGTGGATCGTGTCCGTCGAATCATGGACAGGTTGATTCCACCGTACCTGAAGCGTGAAGATTTTCGCGTCTATGTCGTTCAAAACAAGGATTGGAATGCAATGGCTGCACCCAATGGCTCCATTTACGTATACAGTGGTTTGCTGAAGGACATGGATGATGATGAAGTTGCGGTGGTTCTCGGTCATGAATTGACGCATGCGACTCATGAACATTCTCGAAAGCAGTATAAGAATTCGATCCTAATTCAAGTTGCAGCTATCGGTGCTCTGGGGATAGCGGGCCAGTCAGCGGACAGCGACAAGATGAAATTGGTTCTTGGAATCGCCACCGCGCTTGCGGTATCTGCGTGGTCGAATGGTTACAGTCGCGATTATGAAGATCAAGCAGACCGTGTGGGTCTCCGTTACGCATACCAGGGCGGTTTTGCGGTTCAAAAGGGCCCACTCCTGTGGGCAAGGTTTGCGCAAAAATATGGCGATCAGAACAAGGTCGCCAACTTCTTTCTTGGCAACCATTCCGTAGCGAAAGACCGCCAGCGCAATCTGGAAATGGAACTTCAATTCAACTATCCTGCTGCCGTCGTTAAGGCCCCGTAAACAGTTGTCTCTTTTACGTTCGTATAATGCGGTCATCTTTGATCTGGATGGCGTTCTTGTAGATTCTTACGATTGCTGGTTTCGGCTCGTAAATGATCTTCTCACCGAACAAGAGAAGCGTCCCTTATCCAAACAAGAGTTCGATAAAACATGGGGTCAGGCTCCCGATGTGGACCGCGAAAACCTGTTTCCTGAGTGGAGCTTGCAGGAACTGATGGATCACTACGATCAACGCTTCCCAGCTTACGTCAGGTGGTCCAGGGCTGAACCGGGGAGTCGAGCATTCCTTCAAAAAATTCGTACTCTCGGAAAAAAAACGGCGGTGGCGAGCAACTCGCCGACTGTTGTGGTGGATTTGCTTTTAGGATGTGCAGGCTTGCAAGATCTCGTTGATTTTGCAATTGGCGTGGACCAGGTCGAAAATGGCAAACCCGAACCGGACTTGCTATTGAAAGCGCTAGAGTGTTTACAATTGAAAAGGACTCAAGTTTGTTACATCGGTGATTCCATTTTCGATGAACAAGCGGCAAAGGCCTCCGGTATTTTCTTTGTTGGCTACAATCGGACCGGCGATATTTCTGTGCGGAATTTCGAAGAACTATCGGAGCTTTTGTAGGCCGTACTTACTTTGGATGCAGGTTAGCCAAGAGGCGGCTGCTACAAGAACCGTCACTACAACTTTCTTCCGGCTACCAACTGGTTCAGGAGAATCGCCCCCAGTCCTACTTTTTTCATCCAGCGTTCGATGCTGAGTTCTGCGGGAAAACCGATGGGAGACATCATGAATTTTTCCGCTTCCAGGATATCGAATTTGTGAATTGAAACGAGTTTTGCAAGAGTTTTCAGATTGAATGTTTCCTGGTGATCGTCTTCCTTTAAGAAACCAAGTTTAGTTGCGATTTCTTCGAACAGCGGCACGGGCGTGGTAATGACGCAGACGCCGGCAGGGTTCAGCACACGTCGGATTTCCGC
>Ga0210139_1000245_pt1 | contig 11005 bp, 8 predicted proteins | sample Browns_TuleB_D2_FD_184855 | JGI IMG/M metagenome (GOLD analysis project Ga0210139, IMG submission 184855) | Wetland microbial communities from San Francisco Bay, California, USA, that impact long-term carbon sequestration - Browns_TuleB_D2 (SPAdes) | ecosystem: Environmental > Aquatic > Marine >... | reverse complement strand
CCGATGCTGCGCGCAAGGTCTGGGTAACCGGGCCGCGCCGGCGCCGAATTGCCTACGCGCCTGCGCGTTTGACGGCGCCCGGACCCCGCCCCATACTTGCCCTCACATGGACTCCGATGATCGCCTGGAACGGCTCGAGCAACGAGTCGCGGCGCTCGAAGGACTGATCCGCGAGCTGTTGGCGAGGGAGAAAGTCGAGCCCCCCGCTGCGGCCCCCAGGCCGAGCACGCCTCCACCCCGCGAGCCGGCGGCTACCCCGCCGCACGCTCCTCGGCCGTCCCACTCTCCCTTCTGGCCCGAGCACGGAGTCCCGGAGCCGCCTCACCGCACTCCGCCACCTCGCCCGACCCCGCCGCGGCCGCCGCTCCCTCGGATGCCGCCGCCGCCCAGCTTCACGATGGCGAAGCCTCCCCGCGATACCGAGCAGTGGCTGGGCCAGCGCGGACTGCTCGCGATCGGCGTGCTGTTCGTGATCCTCGCGGCGGGCTACCTGCTCAAGTACTCGATCGACCAGGGATGGATCTCACCGCTGGTGCGCTGCATCGGGGGAGCGCTGTTCGGCTTCGCCGTCGGTGGCATCGGCTGGCGTCTGCACGACAAGGGCCTCCGGGTCTACGGCGCCGCCCTGGTGGGCTGCGGAGCCGCGGTGATCTACCTGGCGGTCTGGGCCGCCTCCTATCTCTATCAGTTCCTCCCGCCACCCCAGGGCATCGCCGGACTCGCCCTGGTCTCGCTGGGGCTCGCGGCCATCGCCTTTGCCATCGACGTGCAGGCCCTCGGCGCCACCGCGGTGCTCGGCGCCTTCTTCGCGCCGATCCTCCTGGGGCAGAAGGCCTCCAACGCCGACGCCCTGCTGATCTATCTGGGCTTCATGGCGCTTGCCATCGGCTGGGTGGCGGCCCGGAAGCGCTGGCGACTGACCGCCGCCCTCATCGCGGTCGCCTACTTCAGCCTCGGCGCAGGTTCCGATGCCGCCGAGCAGGCACGGCCCTGGCTCGCGCTGCTCTTCGGCGTCGCCGGCGGCAGCTTGGGGCTCTACGTCGGCCTCCGGGAGAAGTGGTGGGAGACCCGGTTCCTGGCCTTCACCGGTGGCTGGAGCCTGGTCTGGATCGCCAGCGAACGGGTGGCACCCTGGGGCGTGGTGCTGGCGGCGGTGGTACTCGCCATTCCGGTCTGGCAGCACGCCCTGACCGCGTCCTCCCACTGGCCCATCCGCCGAGCCCAGGGCGAACAGCCCGGTCCCTGGTCGATCGGCGAGACGCTCTATTTCTACGCCACGCCGCTCCTGCTCGGCTGGGCGATTCATGGATTGAGCCCCGGACTCTTCGATCGGCAGGCCGGCCTGGTCCCGCTGATCGTGGCGGCCCCCTACCTGCTGGCCGGCTACGCGAGGGTGCGTCCCGAGTTTGCCCTGGTGGGGACCACGGCGCTGGCCATCGCCGCCCTGCTCCAGTGGGGCGGGCTCCAGAGCGTCTGGGTGCTGCTGGCGCTCTCGCTCCTCTGGACCACTCTCGACCATGTCCTCAACCGCGACGACGGCCGCTGGTTCGGGTTGGTGGCGCTCGCGATGGGCCTCTCCCATCTGCTGCTCCGGGATCTGGTCGCTCGCTCCGACGTCACCCCCGCCTTTGTCGATCAGTGGGCCCTGACCCTCTGGAACGCGATCGCCTGCATCGCGATTCTGGCCCGGGGACTCTGGAAGACCGGCCCCGAGACTCGAGCGGTGATCGCCGTGCTCTGGACCCTGGTGGGGATCCTGGTGTTCGGCGGGGTGACCCAGGAGCTGCCGAGGTTCTTCGGGGCCCGGGGCTATTCGGAGGAGACCACCCACTTGCTGCAGAACGGGTCGCAAGCGGTCTGGTGGCTCTTCTTCTTCGCCACCCTGCTGGTGATCGGGGTGCTCCAGACCCTTCCGCTCCTCCGGTCCCTGGCCGGCATGGGGCTTTTCCTGGCTGCGCTCTACCTGGCGGACGTGGCCGTCTTCTGGCGGGGCAATCAGGACCCGGCGTTCTGGGGACTCTGGGCCTGGACGCTTTGGCTCTTCATCGCGACCCTGTCAGGGCTGGCGGTATGGGTGTCCAGGCGAGAGGCGCTCAAGGTGCAACTGATCCTGGTGGGGCTTTGGGTGGGGGCCGGGGCCTTGTTGCTCTTCGGGGTGACCGGCGAGCTGGATCGCTTCTTCTCCCACCGGGATCTCGCGGGCGACACCGCGGCGCTCTGGACCGGGCTTTCGATCAGCGTCTGGTGGATCCTCTTTGCCTTTGGGCTGGTGCTGCTGGGCTTCCGCCAGGGGATTCGGATCGTGCGGCAAGCGGGGCTGCTGGTTGCCGCGATGGCGGCGGCCAAGATTCTCCTCTACGACCTCTCCTCGCTCAACGCCCTGTATCGGGTAGGGTCGGTGTTCATCGCCGGTCTGGTCTCGCTGCTCCTGGCCTACCTCTATAATCGAAAGGCGAGGGACGCCCGCAGCGCTGCCTGAGCCGATCACCTGCAGGAAACTCGTTAGCCGCCTCGGCACATTTCTCCATGTAGTCCTCCGTCCGACAGCCTGGCTCCGGTTACTTCCCGCCGTCAACGTCGCCACTCCTGATAGGTGCATCGGGGGCCGATCGCTAAGGTTCCCCGCAGTGGATCTACCTGCATTCACGATGGAGCCTGCGAATGGAATCGACGGTCTTTGGCACCTTCTCGGCCCGGGTCAACAGCGCCATGCCAATAAGAGGCGCGGTCCTGATTCTGCTGGCGTTGGTCAGCGTCACGCCCGCCCTGGCCCAGGCGCCCGCCGCCGGATCCTGGCGCGATGAGATCCAGCGGATCCGCCAGGCTCCCCTCCTCCTGGGGGCGCGTCGCAGCGCAAAGAGTGGCGCGAAGCTGACGAAGGGGGGCATCAAGGTCCGTCTGGTGCAGCGGCGTGCCGCGACGACGTTCGCCGCCATCCTTGGCGAGAGTGAACCCAACGACAGCGTGCGCACGGCCGACAGCATAGCGCTGGGGGACCAGGCAAGCGGAGTCGTGGATCCGGTCGGCGACGTGGACACCTGGTTCGTGGACCTGACGGCGGGGCAGTTCTTCAGCGTGGATGTGGATGCGGCTGAGGCAGGGTCGCCACTGGACCCGGAGCTCGCGCTGATCGCGCCCGACGGCAGGACGGAGGTGGCCTTCAACGACGATTTCGACGGGTTGGACAGCCGCATCTCCTACCGGGTCCCCACCAGCGGTCGCTACTACGTGGTAATTCGCGCCTTCGGGCCCGCGGGAGGCCCGACACTCAGGTACGCCATCAACTTCGGGACGGTCACCTGCGGCGTGGTGGGGACCGAGCTGGAGCCCAACGACACCCCGGGCAGCGCGACACCGCTCCTGAACAACGATACCGGCGCGGGCGAGCTGTGCGCGCATGACCAGAACCCGGCAGGCGACGTGGACTTCTGGGCCTTCACAGCCCAGGCGGGGACCACCATCGAGCTGGATGTCGACGCCGCGCAGCTCGGCCTGTTCAGCGATCCATTCCTCGCTCTGTTCGCGAGCGACGGCATCACCCGGCTCGCCTTCAACGACGACGCCGACGGTGCCGATCCTCGCCTCCAGTACTCGATTACCACGACGGGCACCTATTACGCGGCGGTCTCGACCATCGCCGATCCCGGCGGCAATCCGTTTGCCTACGAGCTACACGCGCGTCTGGTCGCCCCGGGACCCGGCGACCCGATCTCGGTCCGTGCCCAGAACCTCGGCATTCCGCTGGGCCTGGCCGTTGGAAGGACGGGGGACCTGTTGGTTGGCGACGTGACGGGGAATCGCGTCGTGCGCGTGTCCAGCCAGGGCGTGGTGACCACCTTCGCGGCCGGGATCCCCGGCCCGGTGGGGCTCGCGTTTGACGCGTTCGATCACCTGCTGGTGGTATCCAGTGACGGTGCCGTGTATCGGGTCACGCCGGAAGGGCAGTCCACACGCTTCATCACCGACGCGGGCTTCCCGCTCTGGGTGGCTGTGGCCTCGGACGGTCGCATCTGGCTCACCGACCAGTCCGATCGGTCGCTCAGGCGCTACAGCCCGACCGGCCAGTTCGAGGCCAGCTTCGACGCCATTGCAGTCGGCGGCTTCGGACCGGGTCCGCTGGCCATCGGTCCCTCGGACGAGCCGTACTTCTCCAACGGCACCGAGATCTGGAGGTTGGTCACAGGCCAGCTTCAGCGGGTGCTTCGGGATGGGGTCGTGATCTTTGCCTTCGCCTTCGACGTCGCCGGCAACATCTACGCTCCGACCCCCTCCACCGGGCGCATCAAGCTGTTCGATCCGACTGGGGCGATCCTCGCCGATCCCTTCGCGGTAGGTCCGGACGCCCCGCAGGTGGTGGCCTTCGGGCGGGACGGGACGGGTACTACCGTGGCGCGGCTGTTCGCCACTGATCCGCGGGTCGGCCAGCTGATCGAGATGAACCCGGCCGGCGTGGCGCATCCCGGGCTGCCGGTGGGGTTCAGGCCACTGCCACTTACGCCGGATGCCGCCGCAGTCAGCCTCCTGCTTGGGGGCACCCTGAGCGCGGCGGACATGCGGTTTCTCGATGAGCTGGGCAACCGCAACGGGCGCTATGACGTCGGGGATCTTCAGGCCTACCTCAGAACGGTGGGCGCCCTGGGCGCCGCCGCGGCCCCACAGGGGTCGGGGAACGATCGATGAACACCAGACGCTGGATTTTCGCGATGGCGGCCCTCCTGTCGGTGAGCGCGGCCTGCTCGAACGAGCCGACCGCCGGCGCCCCGCAGGCCGGCACGCTGGCTCTCCGGCTGACCACGCCGCACGCCGATGATGGCGCCGTGCTGTTCAAGGTGAGCGGTCCAGCGATCGACACTGCGATGACCGGCGACGCGTCACTCCGACTGTTCACGGCGCGCGCGGACCAATCCACGGTCGTCGGGGTGGTGGTGGGCGTCGTCGACAACGGCACCGTGATCAGGCTCCAGGTGCGGGACGTCGGCCTGGCAGCCGCGTACACGGCGCAGGTGCTCGAGGTCGCCGATCGTCAGAGCGCTTTGCGCACCTCGCTCGCGGGCTACGCACTGACGGTGGCCCGGTGAGGGGCGTCGCCGGTCTGGTCCTCCTCCTCTTCGCCTCTCTCTATATATCGAAAGGCGAGAGAAGCCTAGGATTCCAGCGCCTCGGGGAAAATGTCTCCTCGGGCCACGAGGGTGACGCCACCGGTGAGCCGGACGTCGAGCTGGGGCGTCAGCTCCACCTTGGCTACTCCTCCCGGCATCTCGATCGCGATCTCGAGGTCGCAGCGCCCCAGCCGGAATGCCACGGCGGCGGCGGCGCAGCTGCTGCTTCCCGAGGCCAGGGTGTAGCCCGATCCCCGCTCCCAGATCTCCAGCTTCAGCCGGTCGCGGGCCAAGACCTGGACGAACTGGACGTTGGTGTGTCGGGGGAAGAGGTCATGCCGCTCGATCAGGGGCCCTAGGCGACGAGCCTCCTCGGCGGACACCTGCTCGCGAAGGATCACGCAATGCGGGTTGCCGATCGTGGCGGCCGAGTACTCCAACTTCTCTCCCCCCACCCAGAGGGTTTCCTGGAGCACTTCACGCGGCGGTCCGGCTACCGGGATCGCCTCGCTGTCGAAGCTGACCCGTCCCATATCCACCGACACCTGGTGTCCCTCCTCCAGCACTCGGCAGGCCACCACACCGGCGGCGGTCATCACCGGAAAGGACTCGCTCCCCACGGCGCCCTGGTCCCAGAGGTAGCGCGCGAAGATACGTAGCCCATTGCCGCTCTTCTCCGCTTCGCTCCCGTCGGCATTGAAGATCCGAAGCCGGTGCCCCGAGGGGTCGGGTTCCCGGAGCAGGACACCGTCGGCCCCGATCCCCCGGTGCCGGTCGCACAGCCGCCGAACGATTTCCGGCGACGGAGGACCGTTCAGGTTCTCCCCATCCAGCAGCAGATAGTCGTTTCCGAGGGCGTGGTACTTCCAGAACCGCATGACTGGACTGCCGATTGATGATTGTCGATTTCCGATTGCCGATTGAAGAAAATGGGGGAATGGGGGAATGGCTTCCTCAGGCTGTCATTCCGAGGGCGTCCGACCGAAGGGAGGAGCCCGAGGAATCTCGGTTCAGGCATCTCGGACCCCGAACCGAGATCCCTCGGGGTCGTCGCTTCGCGACTATGCCCTCGGGATGACAGCTCGGGAGTGCTCTTTCCGTTCCCCGTTCTCCCGTTCCCCCGTTCTCCCGCTCTCCTATTTCGCGGGCTTGGCCGACTTGAGTTCCGCGACTGCCAGAGCCCGCACTGGTCCACCATCGCCGGTGACGATCCGGCGGTGGTAGTCGATCTGGCCCAGGTGATAGGTGAAGTGGGCGGCCAGGTGGATCAGGAAGTCGCCGGTGGTGAGCTCGACCGAGCCGACTGGTTGCCGGTAAGGGCGGATCAGGTCCTTGTCGCTCATCTTGGCCAGAGTCCGCTCCACCGCCGCGCTTGCGGCCTCGATCTGCTCCAGGATCTCCTTCCGTGGCACGTCCTTGCGGCTGAATTCCGCGTCCCGGTTCCGGACGTACCCGGTGCCACCCAGCTGAGCCCCGATGAAGTACAGGAGGTTCCCCGCCAGATGCATGGCGAGGTTGCCGGCCGAGTTGGTGATCCCGGGCGGCACTTGCCACATGTCCTGCTCGTTCTTGTAGGCCTCGAGCTCGTTTCGGAGGGTCTGCAAGTCCCGGGTGAGGATGCCACTGATGTAATCGAGCACCATGGGCCGGCCTCCGTCTGGTGTCCGCTATCAACATACCTTGCGCGAAACCGTGGGGCGACCGGTCACTCCGGGCCCTGAAGGGCCCGCTCGGCCGTGGCTGGCTGAAGCCAGCGGCATCCGCTCTTATCAGCGGAGCAGGGGTCGCTTTAGCGACCCACTGCCGAGCGGGGGCTTTAGCCCCCGGAACGCGAGGTGTCTCCTCTCCTACCCGGGCCCTGAAGGGCCCGCTCGGCCGTGGCTGGCTGAAGCCAGCGAATTCCGTGGAAGACCAGCGTCGCTTTAGCGACCCACCGCCGAGCGGGGGCTTCAGCCCCCGGTCGCACTCTGCTGATAGACCGCATTCACCCAACGCCCCTCTCGCAGGAGGTAGAGCGATCCGGCCCAGGCCGGGCTGGGGACCGGCTGGCCACCGCACTGGGTGTCCTGGGCGGCGTGGTAGGTCAGCAGGGCCGTGGTGGGGCTCAATCGGGTGAGCGCGAAGTGGTCGACCTCGTAGTGACTCACGACGCAGGCCGGACTCTTCACCCCGGCCACGACCAGGGCCTTGTTGCCGATCCCCGACGCCCCGATCTCCACATGGTCGTCGGAGAGGAAGGACTCGAAGAAGGCTCCGTCTCGCTTCTGCCACGCGACCCAGGACCGTTTCTCGAGGTCGACCAGGGTGTCCATGAGCGCGTCCTTGTTGAGCGGGACGGTCGGGACGGTCCCCCGGCCTGCCGTGACGGCCATCAGGACGAAAGCGGGGGCAGCGAGAAGCACCAGGGATCGGGTCATGACACGCCTCATTTCAAAGGAGCCTTGCATGCCGTTGCGCCTGGCCAGGCCTGACCTGGCCCCAGGCTGCGGGGTGAAACGGGATTTATGGGTCCGGGGCGTCGTCACTACGGCCGGTGACCTCCAGGGGTGTCCAGGGGGTCACGGCTCCGTAACGGAATACAGCATCCGCGCCCCCCCCGGCTTCACAAGTTTCCGGAACCGCTCGGTCCGGTCTGGCGACAGCGCCGTTTGGCCGTATATTGGCGGGGGAATTCGTCCAACCGGATGATGAAAACAGATTTACGCCGCCTCGCAGCGTGACCAGCAGGACCGCAGAACCATCTCGCCTGATGCTGCGGCGCGTGGCATATATTGTCGAAGTTTGCGACCTGACTGGGACGATGCCAGAACAACGCTTGGCATGGGGAACGCGTGGCGGAGCTGCTTGAACGGGTCGGGTCGGCGCTAGCCAACCGCTACCAGATCCAGCGCGAGCTGGGTCAGGGAGGGATGGCCAAAGTCTTTCTGGCTCGCGACCTCAAGTACGAGCGCGAGGTCGCGGTCAAGGTGCTCAGGCCCGACATCTCCGCTGAAGTCGGGGCCGTACGGTTCCTGCAGGAAATCCAGATCGCCGCCCGTCTCCACCACCCGCACATCCTGCCGCTCTACGATTCTGATCAGGCCGACGGGCTGCTCTATTACGTGATGCCCTTCGTCAAGGGCGAATCGCTCCGCCAGCGGCTGGCGCGGGACAAGCAGCTCCCGGTAGACGTGGCCCTCCAGATCGCCCGTGAAGTCGCGGACGCCCTCAGCTACGCCCACAGCGTCAACGTGGTGCACCGGGACATCAAGCCGGGCAACATCCTGCTGGACGCCGGACACGCTGTGGTCGCGGACTTCGGTATCGCGCGGGCCATCGGCGAGGCGCAGTCGTTGACGACCAAAGGCACCGTGATCGGTACCCCGACCTACATGAGCCCGGAGCAGATTGAAGGCGCCGAACTCATCGACGGCCGGAGCGACATTTTCAGCCTGGGCGCCGTTCTCTTCGAGATGCTCGTCGGCCAGCCGCCGTTCCGGGGATCCACGGTGACCGCGATCATCGCCAATCGATTGAGCGGCCCGGCACCTTCTCCCCGGGCCTATCGCGACCTGGTCCCCGAGGCGGTCGACGCGGCGGTGCGTAAGGCGATGGCCACCCTGCCGGCCGACCGGTACCAGACCGCCGCCCAGTTCGCCGAAGCGTTGGGGACCTCGGCCACGGTGGCGATCGCGGTCGGGGCCGCCCAGGCGATGGTCCAGGAAGTGAGCACCGCCAAATCGGTCGCGGTGCTCCCCTTCGAAAACATGAGCACCGACCCCGAGAACGAGTACTTCAGCGACGGGATCACCGACGACATCATCGCCCAGTTGTCCAAGGTCTCGGCCCTCAAGGTGATCTCTCGCACCTCGTCCATGCAGTACAAGAAGACCACCAAGAAGATCAATGCCATCGCCGAGGAGCTGGGTGTTGGCGCCGTGCTGGAGGGCAGCGTCCGGAAAGCCGGGTCCCGGGTCCGGATCGTGGTGCATCTGGTCGAGCCCAAGTCCGAAAAGCACCTGTGGGGAGAGACCTTCGACCGCCAGTTGACCGACGTTTTCGAGGTCCAGAGCGAGGTGGCCCAGCAGATCACCGGCGCACTCTCGGTCGCTTTGTCCCCCGAAGAGAAGGAGCGGGTCGAGAAGAAGGCGACCGGAGACGCGGAGGCCTACAACCTCTATCTCCTGGGCCGCTTCCATGCCAACAAGTGGTCCGAGGCGAACGTCCAGAAGGGCATCGAGTACTTCCAGGAGGCCATCAAGAAGGATCCCAACTACGCGGTCGCCTACGCCGGCCTGGCCGACGCCTACGAGCTGCTGAGCATCGGGTTCGGCTCCAAGCCCCCGGTCGAGTACCTGGCTCAGGCCAAGGCCATGGCCCTCAAGGCCCTGGAGATGGACGACACCCTGGCCGAGGCCCACACCTCACTGGCCTATGCCCGGTGGCTGGGTGACCTCGACTGGTCGGGCGCCGAGAAGGGTTTCAGGCGGGCCCTCGAGCTCAAGACCAGTTACGTCATGGCCCACGAGTGGTACGCCGAGTATCTCGCCGCCCTCGGCCGCCAGGACGAGGCGATCGCCGCGATCAAGCGAGCGCAGCAGCTCGACCCCCTGTCCGTGCCGGTCACGCGAGCCGTGGGTTGGGTGCTGTACTTCGGCCGCCGATGGGACCAGGCCGTCGAAGAGCTGCAAAAGGCGCTGGCGATGGACGCCGGATTTGTGGGCGCCCGCCTGGTGCTCTGGTGGGTCTACGTCGCCAAGGGCGACTACGACGCGGCGATCAGCGACATCCGTCGGGAGCTGGAGCGTCCCGGCTTGAAGACCGTGAAAAAGCTGACCCTGGCCTATGCCCTGGCCGCCTCGGGAAACAAGGACGAGGCGAACGGACTGCTCTGGGAGCTGGAGCCCAAACTGGCCGAGGAGAACCGGTTGGCCCTGCTCTCGTCCCTGCTGTTTTCCGCCCTCGATATGAAGGACCGGGCCTTCCAGCAGCTGCATAAGGCGTTCGAGCTGCGCGAGCCCGGCCTCATGTTCCTCAAGGTTGCTCCCTGGCTCGACCCACTGCGATCAGACCCCCGTTACGGTGCTCTGGTGGAGAAGCTGGGCCTCGGTTGATCTTTCTCTTGGGTTCCGTCTCCCGACGGGGCCCCCGCTCTCCTTCGTCGAACCCTGATCATGCCCATGCGACGCGTTCCCCAACGTGCCGGAGCAGTCGTTGACGGCTGAAGCGGAGCAGCTGGCCCGCGTTCTGGGCAGCCGCTACACCGTCGAGCGCGAGTTCGCGCAGGGCGGGATGGCCACCGTCTACCTTGCCCGAGACAACGAGCAGGGTCGCCAGGTGGCGGTCAAGGTCATGCACCCCAAGGTGGCGGATGCCCTGGGGGCCGAACGCTTCCTCCGCGAGATGGAAATCGCGCGGACCACGGTCCATCCGCTGATCGTCCCGCTCACCGATTCCGGGAACACCGATGGACTCCTCTACTACATCATGCCGTTCGTCGAAGGGGAATCACTGTTCCATCGAATGGAGCGGGAGAAGCAGATCCCCTGGCCGGAGGCGGTCAAGATCACCCGCGACGTGGCGGAGGCCCTGGGGTACGCGCACGCGCGGGGGGTGCTGCACCGTGACGTGAAACCCGAGAACATCCTGTTGGGTGGAGGCCGCGCTCTGGTCGCCGATTTTGGACTGGCCCGCGCCATTGGGGCCGCGGACTATCAGAAGCTGACCCAGACCGGAGTGATCGTGGGGACCATCTTCTACATGAGCCCGGAGCAGCTGCGGGAGGACAAGGATATCGATGGCAGGGCGGACATCTACAGCCTGGGGTGCATCCTCTTCGAGATGCTGACCGGGGCACCCCCGTACACGGGAGCCTCTCTCAAGGACCTGGTGACCAAGGTCCTCCGCGCCGAGATCCCCTCGGCACA
>Ga0210139_1000244_pt1 | contig 11018 bp, 10 predicted proteins | sample Browns_TuleB_D2_FD_184855 | JGI IMG/M metagenome (GOLD analysis project Ga0210139, IMG submission 184855) | Wetland microbial communities from San Francisco Bay, California, USA, that impact long-term carbon sequestration - Browns_TuleB_D2 (SPAdes) | ecosystem: Environmental > Aquatic > Marine >... | reverse complement strand
AGCTCATCCCGCGGGATGCGGGCGCTAGAAAGGGTAATGCAGCAAACGTTCATGTGCTACAGGACACTAGTGATGGCCGTGTGATCCGGTGCGGATGCGCAAGTAGAAGAAAACACCTTTGGGACTGGTACCGTAATACGGATCAAGCTCAGATGCAGTTGAGTAAAACGTAACATTCGCGCCGATTCCCGTTTGGAAACGCGGGATCCACGTAAAATCATGGGCGTAACCAAGCGTTAGAGCCTTAATCTGAAAAACTTGACCGGCGAGCGGATTTTGTTGACCTGCGAACAGTTCCTCTTTGTCCACAACTTCCAGACGCGCAGTCGCGTAGTTCTTGTGTTTGAACTGATAGAGAGTTTCAAACAAATAGGAATACACATTCAGGTGATCCGCGATTTTGTCGTTCCATCCCCAAATAAAACTGGATGCCCAGAATCCGGCTGCCACGGGGCGATCGTATGTGACGGAAGCGGTCGTACGTTGCACATCTCCCGGTTCCAGTTCTTCCGGTTTTTTCAACCTGCCTGTAGACATTTGTGCAGCCCAGCGACTGTTCGGTGTAAAAGTAGCTCGCGTGGACCAGGAGTCGATGGCTCCCTGATCGAAGTCCCAGCGGTGCCCGTCCGGTTCTGCTCCGTGAAATCCGCTGACTTCGAGACGAACGAATTTGTATCGAATGCCTGCAGTCAGCACATCATCCGCTATGTGTGTGGAGTCCTGGAGATGATGAGACAATGTTGCCTGCGGCAATTCCTGCGCAGAAACGCGGTGCGGGTAAGCAACCGGACCGAGCGCCGGATCTCCCCGCACTCCCGCATAGAAGTAGATCAGAGTATTCCGGTTGAGTTGAATCGCATACTGGGCGCTTAACTCCATGAAGAGATCGTGCGGATGCTGCCCATCGATGATCGGTACTCCGTTAGCGACTTCGCCTGTTTGAAATAGAAGTGGATACAATCCGTCCTGGATCGTTGCGGGCTCCAGACTAAACATCCCCCGAAGCAGGAAACTGGATTTTTGATTCGGCTGACGTTCGGCCATCAGCATCAAGTGATTTGTCGAAATAACATCATCCTGACCACGCGGCCCCGATTGCTGAATAAAGTTCAAGAAAGCATATCCGTGTGTCATAAAGTTCCAGCCGCCAATTGTTTTCATTGACATGGTCATTCCGGTCGATGCTGGGTTCACAGCGGTACCTGCGCCCTGGCCCATCAAAAAAGTAGAAGCCGGATTCGTTTCATGATCCATATCCTTCATGTCATGCATGTGTTCGTCCTGCGGCGTTGTGTTTGTTGCAGGGTTATTGTGTTCGTGTTGTGAAAAAGCAAAATTTGCAAAGAGTAGAAAAAGGATCGACAAAAAAAGATTTCGATAATGCATCGTATACACCTTGGTCGCGAAATTGAATTTCAGCTTACGGGAAAATCAGTTGAGGGAGTTCCAATCTAGATGCGCAGAACTGCGTAAATGGGTGGATCGACAGCGGCGTGGAAGGCCCTGGCGGCAGGGATTTCATCAAACACGTTGCAAGCAAATGAAATTGTATCCCGTTGGTAAACACCCGGACTTGCAGGGGGGATGAGCTGAGTTGTGTAAGCCAGAGTCCCTTTCGTAACGCAGCACTGTATCGTTGCTCGAGCGCCGGATTCCTTCTGCTCATGACAGCCCATCGATGACTTTTGCGGATTTGCCTGCGGAGCCATGCAGATGTTGAAGCAAAAGCAGATCGCGATGATCGAGACAATCGAAACTGAGACTCTTCCAGGTCGGGCCATATTCTTATCGACTAGGAATTCTAAGTTTACTTACGTCGTTTTGCAACGTAAGGTGATAACACCGTTGCTGTATTAACAACTCAGTTGATGGCATAAAACATGGCGCTCGAGGAATGCGGTGTGGCATGTCAATTGCTCCTGGCATTCAGGGGTGAATGAAACATGTTAAAACAGCAAACACTTTCATTAGATCCGGCCAGACTGGTTCAACGAGAGAAGCAGTTAAGGGACTATCATGTGCGCAACTGGTTGAAGTCAACAAAGACATCCAAAGAGCTGATGGAACTTTGTCTGAACCATTTTTATTCAGATCAGCCGAGGCTGCTGGGCTGGAGTCTGGATATGATCGACGGCGATCCGAAAGGTCTCGTAATTGCTACGATCGTGCGCGAGAGTAAGCTCAACGCAGCTCAAGCAGAATTAGTGTATCAACAACTCGAAAATACATTGCAGTTATCGCGAAGGCTCGTTGATGAAGTTTCAAGGAACGCGAGCTTGAGTCAGGATGATGCAGCCCGTGAGCTTCGTACCAGATTTGGAAACGTTGAATCACCCGGGCAGAGCTTTATCATTGTGAACCGTCCCACATCCATTTCTGTATGCGCAATCCTGCTTTTTATGTCTGTTGCATTGACCGCGGTATTTTTTATCGGAAATTTTGATGGCATAGCTCCCCTGAAGCACTGGCTCGGAACTCCGGGAATCATTTTCGCGCTTGCGTTTACGTTACTTTGCGGTTGGGGCTACTGGAACATGAGGCGCTGGGCGGTTTTGCTTTACGCCGTCGAACCGGTTCTGCGTTTGTGGACTGGCGTCCCCCAACCTTTGATTGCTGTGCCCGTGTTGATCGTTATTATAGGGCTAATTAATTTTTCGGATATGACATGGAAGTGACCGGGAAGTGCTGAGCCATGAATGCTGAGTGGAGTTACAGTGTGATACTCGACGCTATCCCACATCCAGCGTGATTTGAGCCGGTTCAATGCTGATCGTTGCACCGGCATTTTGGCCTGCCTCGCCGAGCGCTTTGTAGAAGATATTTTTTACATCGGGGCCGTTTTCGATTCTGCGCATGATGGCTTCGCCTGTTTTATCTCCGATTGTGAGAGTGATTTTCAGGCCCCGTCGCCTGGCCAGCATTTTTCGTCCGTCTGTCAGTGTAAGTTTAAAATTCTTCAAAATTTGATCAGCATAGTTTATACCTACGCCGGATCCGTCGGCTTTTGCTTCCGGTAAATAGGCATTAGCCTGTGCTTCATCGATTGGTATGGTTACTCTCATCTTATTACTCCTTGCTGTTGGTCAAGAATTTGACGGAAACGGCGTATGTGATCGGGAGTGCTGCCGCAACAACCGCCAACAATGCAAACTCCGGCATCCAGGAGCGGGAGTAATCCTGCCGCCATTTCATCCGGAGTTTCTTTGTAAAGCACCTGCATGTTTTCCAGAACAGGCTGTCCCGCGTTCGGTTGGGCCATCGTAGGCAAACCGCTGATGGCACGATAGCGCCGAATGATGGTGGCGGCTGTTTTCATGTCGATCAACGTTCCGCAATTGAGAGCGAGAATATCGCAGCCATGTTGGACCATGAATTCCGCCGCCTGTTCAGGACTCACTCCCATCATGGTGCGAACGTCATCAACATCCACCATTTTGTCGAAAGCAATCGAACCGATGACAACAGGGGCGCCTGCTTCTTTTGCGGCCGCAATGGCAATCTCCAATTCTTCCAGAGCGGTTTGTGTTTCAATAATGATTGCGTCTGCTCCTGCATCCACGAGTGCGCGAGCTTGCTCTCGGAAAGCAGACTCTACATTAGCCCGTGGGATCTCCCCGTAGGGCTCCATCAATCCGCCGAATGGGCCAATATCACCAAGTACAAAGCCGCGTCCGTTCAGTGCCTTGCGTGCAATGGCTACCGCGGCACGGTTGATATCAACCGTGCGATCGGCTTCGTCATGCCGGTTCAGCATAATGCGGCTTGCTCCAAAAGTATTCGTAAGAATGCAATCGGATCCGGCCTCTGCGTATGCCTGCTGAATCTTCAGTATGCGGTCCGGATGATCAATATTCCATGCTTCGCCGCAGTGTCCGGATTCGAGTCCTGCCAGTTGCAACTGAGTGCCCATGGCGCCGTCGCTCAACAGCACGCGCTTTCTCAATTCATCCAATAACTTTTTCATAAGCCGTATACCATATCATATTCAAGCAGAGTTGTAGGGGCGCGATTCATCGCGCCCTGCACAGCCGCAAAACGGGTTGCGCAGGGCGCCATAAATGGCGCCCCTACAAACTTTTCTTGTATTAAAAACGACGAAAATCTTCCCTCTGCGTTCTCTGCATTGCATTTGGTGCGCGCCGGAATGCGCACGGATTCAGATCACAACCGCGGCAAATGTCCTTTGGGGTCGCCGCGAATTTTCTGCGCGTAACTCCCAGAGCCGCCATCACCGAATGTTGAGGGTGCAAAGCGCCCGAAGGCAGCAATTGCAACGGGCCAATTTCCGTTTTACCGTCAGCAAGTAGTTCCATCAGTTTGTGCTGATCCTGCAGGTCCCAATTGCCGCAGCCCGGAGAAAGATGGGGCAACAATGTTTCTTGCTGCGCCTCGGAATCACGGCACAGGGCAGTTGAGGACCATCGAATCAATTGCTCCGTAATTGCAACAGCAAAACGATCGAGAAAAAATGCTTCATCCGGCCGCGCTTCGGCCCAGTATCTGGATACTTCATTTGCAACTTCCGGCCCGGCGCCGGCAGCAAGCACAACCAGCGAGCGCGCTTCACCGGCAAGAAGTCTCTCCGCCAGTTGAACGGAATTCAAGTCCATCTCATTCGTAAGACGGATTAGCGGAATCGCAATCTCGCGAATTTCTACGTACCGATAGGCAACAAACGGACGCCCATTTTGCGCATACCAGTTGCGCGCCCCGTTTGCGCGTTCCAGAAGATCGCCTTCCAGATCGTGGGAACGGGGGAGTTGCAGCAAACGGTTGTACTCTTCCTTTGGAACCGCTGCGGCGAGTTCGGCACCGTTTACCTGGAGCAGGGAAGTCGGATTCATTCGCTACTCCCAAAAGATTCAAACTGGCAGCCTTCCACAAAAAAGTCGAAGAAGTGCGGACTCGTTTCCAATCTCACATGCTCAACCCGTTTCACCAATTTTTCGAGTCTTTCGCGATAAGGTATGCAGAGCAATATCATTGAAGCGCCTTCAAGAGCTGCGTTGCCGACTTTCTGTATTTTTTCTCTCGACAGATCCGGCACCAATCCGATCCGACAGGATGCGTCAACGTCGAGGTGACGAGAAAATCCTCCCGCCAGATACAAGCGATCGATCTGTGACATCGCTATGCCATATGTTTCTGCAAGCACGCGCAAGCCGGCAGCATTTGCCCCTTTCGCCTGCGCCAGCTCATTCACGTCTGCTTCGCTCAAAAAAATATCATGCGAGGAATCGACCATAATCGGTTCGCCTTCATCCGAGAATCTCCCCTGTTCATTCATCCGGCCGGTTCGAAGCAGTTCTGAAAGCAAATCGACAAGACCTGATCCGCAGATTCCCGCCGGTTCACAATTTCCAACGACCGTGGTTTCTACGGAATTTCCATTCAAACGGATTCGTTCAATGGCGCCATCGAGCGCGGGCATTCCAAAAAGAACTCCACCGCCTTCAAATGCGGGTCCGGCCGGACAAGACGCAGCAATTAAGCGATGTCGATTTCCTATGATTGCTTCCGTGTTGGTACCGATATCCAGAATCGCGCAGATTTCGTCGCCGTTCGCAATGCCCGTTGCCATCAAACACGCGGCAGCATCCGCGCCCACGTGGCTCCCGATCAAGGGCGCGCCGTAAATCCGGGCATCCGGATGAAGCGGCAAACGGAGCTTCCGCGCCTCGATATTCAGGCTCGTTGTTTGCGCGCGTCCTTCGCTCAATGCTGCTTCAGTTAAAGAGCGATAGGGCATAACGCCGATCGTTTGCACATCCAGACCAAAAAAAAGATCGCGCATTGTCGGGTTTCCAACGACTACCATTTCGCTGATGGTGGCGGGATCGATCGGAAGCGCACTGATCGCACGCGTTAGATAGCCCAGCAGCGTCCGCTGCAACAAGCGTCCTCGGTTGGTACCGTCAAAATGAATCCGCGCCATGATGTCGGATCCGCCAAAACGTTGCGGATTTTCAAAAGATTGCGTTGCAATCAGATGAGCATTGCGCAAATCGTACAGGCGCAAAGCAACAGTAGTTGTTCCAATGTCGATTGCGATTCCGTGATATGCGGTAGGATGTTCCCCGAAATGGTTCGTGGGTTGGAAGTCGGAGTTCCACTGATCCTGAAGGCCGCTGGTTTCCGTTTCAATGCGGAGGGAACCACGGCGGAGCGTATGACATCGAACTTCGCCCGATTGCGCAAAACGCGTTCTGCAAGCAAGCCGGAAACGGCCGCCTAAATGGCTTTCCTGCGGAGTCAGATCTGTGAGCAACTCCGCGCCTTCTTCAATTTCAACAAGGCATTCACGGCATTTCCCTTGCTTGAAACAGGAAGTGGGCACAGTCACGTTGATCGATTCTGCACATTCGAAAATGCTGGCGCCGATGGATGCATTGGCCTCATGGCCATCGATGATTAGCATGATTTCATTCATGAAATTTGTAGCGCCAGCCTCTCCCACAGGCTCCGGAGCCCGAGCTCGGCCCACGAGACGCGGGCGTTACAAATTAAGAGGCGGCCTTACTTACGGCTCGCTCAGCCTTTTGATCCGCGACTAATTTGTGAAACAGTTCAACAGCACTGGAAGCATCAGCCGCATATCCATCAGCTCCAATGTCGCGGGCGTATTCCGCGCTTGTCGGCGCGCCACCGATGCAAATTTTGATGTGATGAAGTCCGGCTTCTTTGAATTTTTGAACCACCGTGCGCATATAAATCATTGTGGTTGTGAGCAGAGCGCTCATGCCCACAACTTTGGCGTTATGTTCTTTTACGGCCGCCATGAATTTTTCTGCAGACGTATCGGTACCGAGGTCTACAATCGTGAATCCTGCGCCTTCCGCCATCATCCCTACAAGATTCTTCCCGATGTCATGTAGGTCGCCTTTGACAGTTCCCATAACGATCACTGCAGAGGAGTTTGCCATTTCCTCTTTGCGTTCTGTCAATAGAGGTTTGAGCACCGTCATTCCTGCTTTCATGGCGCGAGCGGCCAGCAGAACTTCCGGAACAAAAATCCTGTTGTGCTTGAAGTCTTCGCCTACGACACGCATTCCCGCAATCAGGCCTTCGTCCAGGACTTCCATCGCCGAACGGCCTTCTGCAAGCGCATCTTCCGTCATTTTCTTTACGGGTTCATGTTTGCCTTCGAAGAGAAGCTGATTCATGAGCGCATAGTCGATCATACTTTTTCCTCCGTAAAAGAAGGCAGGACTACATCGGGATCACTACACGTTGTTCGGAAGAGTTCCTGAATTTCCTCGTGGAGTTTGTCTTCCAGAGGTTCGACCTCGTAAGTGCTTAGGAGCTCATCGATGATCTGGTTCGCTCTGGACCGCCAATCGTGTGAGCCTTGATCTTCCCATTGATCCCAGTTTGTGCGATCCACCATCGGTCCCGGCTGATACAATTCTTCAGGCCAGTGTTGAAGGGTATGTTCTGAAGTCAGCAAGTGCTTGTCGCGAACGAGTTCTTCGATCAACTCGGATGCCGGCAAATCTTCACGAACCTCAACCGGGCGTATGAAACGCTTCGCGTGCGCAACAATTTCGTCATCAAACACAAGTTTTTCCAAGCTGAAACAATTCACATAATCCAGCATGCCCGGACCTGAAATCGAATTGAACCCTACCGATGCCGCAAGGAAAGCTCCGACGCCTGATTCCATGCCCGACTGCGGGTCATTAAACTTAGAATCGGACAAAGCCATGTATGCCTGGCAGGGGAGTTTCAGGTGTTTCGCCACTTGCGCATAGCCACAATACATTTGCAACGCTTCGACTGCTGTCATCGGGTTTGTCATCAAGCGCATGTGGAAAGAAGCAGGAGCGCCTCCGAATATGACCGGCGTTCCCGGACGCACCGCCTGAGCAATCGCAAGTCCTGAGAGCACTTCGGCCGTATGCTGCACAATTGCGCCGATTGTAGTTGTTGGGGAGATCATGCCCAGTAAAAGTACAGGAATAATTTCAATCGGAATTCCCCATTCTGCGCAATCGATAATGTTGGAAACAGGATCTTCGCCCCACCGCAACGGCGTATTTGGACAACATGTGAAGATTGCCATGGGTCTGCGAATTAAGTCCTCTTTACCTTCGCGAAACATCTGCAGGATCTGTCCCATCCGTGGAACGCCGTATGCTGTAAAAGCTCCCGAAACAATCGGTCGCTTCGAATGGGAAAGCACAAGATACAGGCGCCAGGCGTCCGCCATATCCTGCGGAATATCTTTGGGAATAAATGCGGTTGAAAGATAATCAATATTCTTCAATCCGTCAGCCATCTTGACGTACTCTACAAAATCACACGTCCGTGGATTTCGATGCTCTTGTGTTTTGCGATCCAAAACACGCAAGGCAGAAGATGCCGGCACAAAATGGACATTATCGCCTTCCAATACGGCAGATGGCTCGCCGTCGCGATTGTGCAGTGTGATGGACGAAGGAGCCTCTTCAATTGCTTTCTCCACCATAACGCGCGGCATCCGGACGCGATTGTCCGCCGGATCTGCCGTGATTCCCGCTTTCGCAAGCCGCGTCAATGCATGGGGATCTTCAATCAGTACGCCGCTTTTTTCCAACACAATGAACGCCTCATCCACGATCTGTTCAATGATCGATGGTTCCAGTACGGAGAGTCTTGGTCTCATATGCGCCGTTAATAATGTAGCGCATATGCAGTTTTGCGCAAGAGTTTCACAATGTGAAACGCAGAAGATGCAACCGCCAAGGCGCTAAGAACGCCAAGGAAAAAATATCTAAGTCTGATCTTGGCGACCCTGGCGTCTTGGCGGTTACAGGGCGGCTACTTCAACGCGGGAGTCGTTGAAGCAAGCTCCGCCTGCTGTGCCGAGTGTATCGGGTGCGAGTGCTGTTGCGGTCTGTCCATTTCGCGAGGATTTACGCCAGGCGCCTTTTGGAATTGCTACTACGCCGGGCCGAATCGAATCCCGCACCTTTAATTTGCAGTGCACTTCGCCAAGCTCATTATGAACGCGAACCATCATTCCGTCAGCCAGAGTGCGGGCGGCAGCATCCGCGGGATTCATGGTTGCGAATAATTCGGGCATATTGTATTCGCCCATCGTAGAACTGATCATCTTGCTTGTGGACGGCGAAATGAGTATGAGCGGATAGTGATTCCGGTTCGGAAGAAATTTGTAAGGTTCATCACCCAGAGCCGAAGGCGTCAGATTGATTTTGCCGTCTTGCGTCCAGGGAAATGTCGTACCAAACTGAATCGGCGTGGACCCGGGAAAATCCAGCGGCACCGCGCGTTTCTCTTTCAATTGCTCAATGGTGAACGGTCCGCCGGGCGCACGAATCGCATCAGCGGCTCTTCGCAGGTAATCTTCCGTTGTGTCATGAAATGCGGCTTCCTTCCATCCCATCGTCCGGCCGAGCATGGCAAAAACTTCCTCGTTCGGCTTGGATTCACCGCATGGGTTGATCACAGGCGCAAGATATTGCAGCACATAGCCACCATAGGACTTTTTGATCTCTTGCTGCTCCAGGAAGGTGACCGCCGGAAGTAGAATATCCGCATACCGAGCCGTATCCGTCATGATCTGCTCAAAGACAACGGTAAATAAGTCCTCCCGTTCCAGCCCCTTCAAAATCGCGTTTTGATTTGGAACGGTAGCCGCAGGATTGCAGTTGTAAACAAACAGCGCTTTTACAGGCGGATTCTGCTCGTGAAGAAGAACGCTCCCCAGCAGATTCATGTTGATTTCCCGAGTGTCCCCGGCGGGAATGGACACTAATCGATTCGAAGCCAGTTTCGTTGCGCTGCTATTGCTTAATGTATAGCCGCCGCCCCGCACCCCGAACTTGCCCATCAAGGCGGGAAGCGCAAGAATCGCGGCAGCCGCCTGGCCTCCATTCCGGTTTCTCTCAAGGCCCCAGCCGACGCGGATTAATGCGGGGTCTAATTCGGCATAAAGATGCGCGAGTCTTTCAATATCTTTTGCCGGAACTTCTGTAATTTCTGAAGCCGTCGTGAAATCGTATTGAGCAGCTTGTTTCAGCAGCGGTTCTGTTCTGATTGCATGCTGATTCAAAAACGATTCATCCAGCAAATGGTTCTGATGCCAGTACCGGATGATGGACAGCGCAATGACAAGATCAGTTCCGGGAAGCACAGGTAGATGCAAATCGTATTCACGTTTTGAAAAATTCAGGCAGGGATCAACAATTGCGATCGTTGCGCCTGCAGCTTTTGCTCTCTTGAGCCATGGATTCAGGTGAATATTGGAGGCTTTGGGATTGGCGCCCCAGATTATGATCAGTTTCGCATGTGGATAATCTTCAAACGCCACACCGGGCATTTTCCCATACATACCCTGGCAGGCTGCGGAGGTGGGCGCTGCGCATACCGTTGTGGCTAATCGTGAAGCGCCGAGCTTGTAAAAGAAAGCCCGATCAACCGTTTCCTGGCCCAGAATTCCGTTTGATCCGCCGTAGTAAAAAGGAAGGATTGCTTCGCCGCCATAATCTTTGCGGATCTGTTCGAATCGCAAACAGATGCTTGCACATGCTTCATCCCATGTTATTGCCTCAAACTGCGCACTGCCCTTTGTTCCAACCCGCTTCATGGGATGAAGCAAGCGGTCGGGTGAATAGACGCGCCTGGTAAAGTTCGCGATTTTGGAACAAATGAATCCTTCAGTGAGCGGATTCGTATTCGAACCGCGAATTGCGGTAATGTTCCCGTCCTGAACTTCGACATTCAGGCTGCAGGTATCCGGACAATCCATCGTACAAACGGAAGGAAGTATCTGCTTTTCCATAGTTCAACCGCCAAGGCGACAAGAACGCCAGGTTTTAAGTTTTCCCTGCGGCAAGTTTTTCCAGGGATCGTTTGAGCATGATGCCTATGATATGACGACGGTACTCCATGGTGCTTGCTGATGTTTTCAAGGGCTTTGCTGTTCTGGTTACAAGTTTTTGTAATTCATCACGATTGTGAAATAGCGTTATCGGATCCTTGAGAAGAATGGGAAGAGGATTCACGGCCGTCAGCGC
>Ga0210139_1000242_pt1 | contig 11136 bp, 10 predicted proteins | sample Browns_TuleB_D2_FD_184855 | JGI IMG/M metagenome (GOLD analysis project Ga0210139, IMG submission 184855) | Wetland microbial communities from San Francisco Bay, California, USA, that impact long-term carbon sequestration - Browns_TuleB_D2 (SPAdes) | ecosystem: Environmental > Aquatic > Marine >... | reverse complement strand
TGGAAGGAACGCTCCATCGTGATGATCTCGTGCCGGTCGGGACCGTGCTTGTCGTGCGAATATTTTCGCGCCAGTTTAATGGCGGCCTCGATCGCCTCGGTCCCGCTGTTGCAGAAGAAAACCTTGTCGGCAAAGGAATGCTCGACCAACAGGCGGGCCAGACGAACTTGGGGTTCGGTGTAGTACAGATTGGAAACGTGTACCAGGCGCTGCGCCTGCTTCTGGAACGCAACGGTCACGCTGGGATGGCAATGACCGAGATTATTGACCGCGACGCCGCCGACAAAATCCAGGTACTCCTTGCCGTTCGGATCGTACACCCGCGTCCCCCGCCCCTTATGAATCACAAGTGGCTGACGGGTGTAGGTATTCATTATATAGCGCTGGGCTTCATCGATCAGGTGATCCATGAGTCATCTAACCTTCTGATTTGAAAACCTATTTCTAACACATCGGGACGTGAAATGCAACCCGAAAGGCCGGCAGGGTTATGAGGATCCGGACGGGGAGTCACCGGCGCGCGAAAGGAGATCCTTCACCGTGAAAAGGGATTCCAGGGCATATCCCGATCCTTCGATTTTCTCCCGGCCGCCTTCTTCGCGGTCGACGAGGGCCAAGACCTTGAGGATGGTGCAGCCGTGCGCCTTCAGCCTTTCAATCGCCTTCAACGCCGATCCCCCGGTGGTGACGACATCCTCCACCACCACGACCTCGGCGCCCTCCGGGAGGTTTCCTTCGATCCAGGCCCGGCTTCCGTGGCCCTTCGGTTCCTTCCGGATGATGAAGGCCGGAATCGGTTGACCGTTGAGGTGGCTGGTCAGAGCAACCGCCAGGGCGATGGGATCGGCGCCGAGCGTGAGTCCGCCTATTCCGGTGGGGCGGAGGGACCGAATTCGCGCGAAGACGACCCGGCCGATCAATGCGGCGCCCCTGGGATCAAGCGTCACTTTCTTGCAGTCGACGTAGTATTGGCTCATCCGTCCCGAGGCCAGTTTGAAGACCGCACGGTCGCTGTAACGGAACGATTGACGGACCAGCAGATCGCGGAGCTGATCCCTATCGTCCTGCTCGGACGGCGCCTGATTTTTGCTCCGGGGCGGCATCGCGACTCCCGATTTCGCGGATTGTAAAAAACGAGGAGTTAGTATACCATATGGTTCAATCATGTCAAAGAACGTCGACGGGCCGGCCGAACGGAATCTCGGCCGGGGCCGAGCCGAACCGTAGCGGAGCTCCTCGGAACCGAAATGATGTATTTAAGAGTGATCGGATTTGTGATCGGTTTTCTTTTGGTCCTGACGTTTCTGTTTTACGTGATCGGCATCTACAACTTTCAGTAGGAAACCCCGGGCGATGCATCGTTATCGGTTCATGATCGGTGTTGCCCTGCTGTCGGCCTGGATCGGACATCCATCGATTCCACCGACGGTTGCCGGGGACTCCGCCCCGATTGATCGCGCGGTGGGTGCCGTTCAGCTCGGGATGACGGTCGAGGCCTTTCAAAAAGCGGTCAAGGGCGCCGACCAATCCGGCATGAATCCGGGACTGATCGAGGGGGAGCAGTCCTTTGAGGTTTTGAGAGAATCCCTTCCCGCCGGTATCCGTCTGATGGGGTGCCGTTTCCTGCATCGCCGCCTCTACCGCATCAGCGTCGAGTATCGAGAGGGGACCTTCGATGAGGCCCGCTGGGACGCCCTGATCAAAACAAACATGGAACGATACGGGAAAGTCCCAATCGAGACGAAAATTCTGGGCGAGCGGCCCTTTGAATTCGTCGAGTGGAACGATTCCCGGACGCGGATGGTTCTCCAGCGGGAACTCCGGATGCGGTTGGAATCCAACCGGTTGACGAAGCGCTACCGCGTGGTGATGATCCTGTTGGATCTCGCCCTCTGGAACGAGCGTCAGGAGGCCGAGGGATCGCTCTTCTGAACGACGCGGTTGACGGAGCCGAAACGGGTCGGGAGAACGGAAATGGATGACGAAATAACGGCCGGGTCGGCCAACCCGGCCCGGCGCAAAATGGACTGGGTCAATTACCATCTGGCCTGCCTCGTGATCATGGCCGGACCGAGATCGGGCGAGAAAATTCCGCTGATCAAGGAACACACCGTCATCGGCCGGCAGCAGGACGTCGACATTCCGATCGAAGACATCCTCATCTCGCGAAAACATGCCGAGATCACCCGAGACACCCAGGGCGCGACCGTGCTTCGCGATCTGGACAGCAAGAACGGAACCTTCTGGAACGAAGAAAAAATTCGCGAGAAACGTCTGGGAGAAGGGGACCTCATTCGGGTGGGGGGTGTTATTCTACAATACGTGGGCCCCGACCGGCCCGAAATCGGGGACCCGGCGGAGAAGCCGGAACCGACCCGACGGGATGCGCTGACCGGACTGCTCGATACGCGCTCCTTTTCCCACCACCTCGGGCGCCACCTGGTCCGCTGCAAGAATCTCCATTCTCCTCTCTCCCTCGGCCTGATCGACCTGGACGCGTTCGGAAAGATCAACGAGGTCGGGGGCCGGTCTGCGGGGGACCGCCTGCTAAAGGAGGCCGCGGGCGTGTTCAAGAATGCGATCCGCCCCACCGATCTGCTGTTCCGGTATGATGATGACGCTTTCAGCCTCATCCTGCCACTGACCAACCTTATGGGGGCCCGCATCGTCGGGGAAAGGCTCCGGGGTCTTCTGGCGAGTCACTTGTTTCAAATTCAAGATCGGAATTGGTCGGTGACAGTCAGCATCGGCATGGCCGAACGACGGGGGGGGATTGAAGACGCCACGGCGCTCATCGGCCGCGCCGAAAACGCCCTCGGACGGGCGAAGCAGATGGGGCGAAATCTCACCTACTGCTTCATGGATCCGGTCTGAGAAGGGCCGCCGGCTGTCGGCCGTTTCAAATTGATACACGCCGGACGGATCGAAGGCGCTGCCGGTGGGCATCGAGGGCGGGGGCCACGCCGGCCGGATCGGTGACAGGCGCCTGGCAGGTAAAGCGGTAGCATACATACAATGCCGATTTACCATGGACGGGCGTTTTCCCCTCCAGCAACGGAAGGGGGATGGGAGTCGGGTCGTGTCCGGTCGGGTCGAGGTGGGCCAGGATTCGATTCGGCAGGAATTGCGCGGATACCTCGAGGCGGAGGGCCTCGGTGTCGGGATCACCGGTTTTCCCCACCAGCGCAATCTCAACCGGTCCCTCCAGTAGAAAATCCACTGCGGCAAGCGATTTGCAAAACGCGCGGGGGAATCGATCGATGACCCGTCCGTAGGCCGTCAGCGATCCGATCGCGGCCTTCCGAAAATCCTCCCGGTCCAGATGATACGACAACCGGGTCAGCGCCATCGCCGCCGAGGCGTTGGCATTGGGGGTGGCCCCGTCATGGCCTTCCCGCTGGCGGAGGATGAGACGCTCATGATCGCGTGACGTGTGGTAGAAACCGCCGCCGTCATCTGCCCTGAAATCGGTCATCATCCGTTCGCCCAATTCCGCCGCCCCGATCAGGTACCGCACCGAACCGCCGGCCTCATACAGATCGATCAATCCCTCGCAAAGATAGGCATAGTCGTCGAGATAGGCATTCAGGTGCGCCTTGCCCGCGCGGTAGGTGCGTACCAGGCGGCCGTCGGAAGACCGGAGTGTCTTCAGGATAAAGTCCGCCGCACGCCCGGCGGCGGCGAGGTACTTCGATTTGCCCAACACGCGGGCCCCTTCGGCCATCGCGCCGATCATCAATCCGTTCCAGGCTGTCAGAATCTTGTCGTCCAGCCCGGGCGGGACCCGTTTTCGCCTCGCTTCGTAAAGTTTGCTGCGGGAGGCCTCCAGTGAGGCCTCCAGAACCTCGGGTCCGATTCCGAGCCGAGAGGCGACCGTTTCGAGCGGGCGCGGCACGTTCGGGATGTTGCGACCCTCCCAGTTACCGGCATCGGTGATATCGTAGTAGGCGCAAAAATGCCGGGCCTCCTCCGCTCCCAGCATGGACTCCACTTCCCCTCGCGTCCAGACGAAGAACTTGCCCTCGACCCCTTCGGAGTCTGCGTCGGTCGAGGAATAAAAGCCCCCTTCCGGCGAAATCATCTCGCGGATTTCATAATCCAGCACTTCGGACGCGATCCGCCGGTAAAATGGTTCCCGGGTGGCCGAATAGGCCTCCAGGTAGATGCGGGCCAGCAATGCGTTGTCGTACAGCATTTTTTCAAAGTGAGGCACGAGCCATCGCTCATCCGTGGAGTACCGTGCGAATCCGCCCCCGATCTGATCGTACATTCCCCCCTGCGCCATGGCATCCAGCGTGGCGCGCACCATCTGAAGCCACTCGGGATCGTTCGTCCGCTGATATACGCGGAGCAAAAAGGCGAGGGCGGTGGACGGCGGAAATTTGGGCGCCCCACCGAACCCTCCGTGGACTGTATCGAATTCCCGGGCGAGCTGGGTGGCGGCCCGGTCGATGGCCTCGTCTCCCACGGTTTGGGCCGGAATCGTGGCGGCCTGCTGACGGAGATGCTCCGTAAGATTCGCACCTTGACGGAGCAGCGCAGTCCGGTCGGTTTTCCAAAGTTCGGCGATTTTCAAAAGGAGCGGGCCAAAGCCCGGGCGACCGTACCGGTCCTCGGGCGGGAAGTAGGTGCCGGCAAAAAAGGGCTGCTGATCCGGTGCGAGAAAAACAGTCATCGGCCAGCCGCCCTGCCCGTTGTTCATCGCGACGGTGGCCGCCATGTAAATTTCGTCCAGATCCGGTCGCTCCTCGCGGTCGACCTTGATACAGACAAAATGCTGGTTCATGATCCGTGCGGTCTCTTGATTCTCGAAAGATTCACGCTCCATAACGTGACACCAATGACACGCCGAATATCCGATGCTGAGCAGGATCGGCCGGTCTTCCTCTTTCGCCCTCCGGAGCGCCTCCTCCCCCCACGGATACCAATCGACCGGGTTACCCGCATGTTGGAGCAAATAGGGGCTCGTTTCCTGGATGAGCCGGTTGGTGTGCCGTTTCATATCCTCTTGCGTCATATGTATTAGAATACGCCGCGCCGATTTGCTTCGTCAAGGCAAGATCGTCGTCGGAAGAAGGCACATTGCAACGTTTGACATGACTGAACCGGGGGTTCAACCCCGGGGAGACGCCTCCCGATCCGGGCCATCCGGGTGGTTCCTGTCGCCATTGAGTCACCTTGATCGCTCCCATTCCGTCCCCTGTTGTCTTTTCCCTTCATGCCGTTTAAATACAAACTTGTTGCGGTCCTTACAAAAAAGAATGAAACCGGACCAGAAATGTTGAATCCCTCGGCCGTTTCAAAAACCCCAATAGATCAGTCTAAATAAACACTTATCGATTCTCCGCGCCCTGGTCATAAACCCTGGCACGCATGTTGTAATACGAATGAAGCCAGAAGCCCCACGGGTAACGAAACCGGGATAGTCATGGGTAATGGAAGGAGGTTACGGTCATGAATACGGTCCTGCGAGAAATGGAAGTTCAGCGGACAGTCTACCTATCCCTTGAACAGTCGGCGATCCGGCTCTCAAGCCATGATCTGCTGAAAATCGCCGAGGTGGCGAGTCAGTCCCGCGGGGAGGTCCGGATCCGTCCCGGTTCCTGGCAGGTCCTGGTGGGCGCACCGGAGGCACATTATCGGAGGCTCGGAAACGAGCTTTCCGCGATCGGTTACCGGAATGGCAACTGCATCGGAAAAATCAATGAACGATCGACCTTTCTGGTGGGAGGTGTCATGAATGAAGCCCCATTATAAGACGGTGGGTGAAATCATTATTACGAACACGTTGTTCGCCTTGGAGGAGAGTCCCGCCTACTCCGTTGCGATGAAGCTCCTTTCAAAAAGTTTTCAGGGATTGCCCGTTTTGGATCGTTCGGGAAGGGTTGTGGGAAAAGTGACCGAGATCAATTTGTTGAAGGCCCTTAAGGCCGGAATGAACCTGCACAAAACGACCGTGGAGGAGATCATGGGTGAGGCCCCGCCGGTCGTTGGAACGGAAACCCCGCTCGAGCGCGCGGTCGAGATCATGGAGGTCAACCGGTTGGTCCGATTGCCGGTCTTGAAATCCGGCCACTTTATCGGGAGCGTTTCGCGCCACGATCTGTTGCGCGCGTGGCTCGGAGTCTGGATGGATCATGAAAACGGAAGCTATGCCGAAGTGATCGGTTAGAAATTCAGGCATGGCCGGGCCGTTCTTCTGTATACACACTCTTGGTCAAAAAGCGAGTGGGGCCCAGGTCAGTTATCATCCCCGCGAGGGGGAACCCGGTCGCAGCGGTTTACCGGTTCCTCCCGCGGGGCTCCGCCCGCCTTTTCCGTTCGCCTCGACTCCTATTCACCATCGGTGTGCAGACTCTGGTCCAGGCGCATCTCCTGAAGGTCCAGGTCCAGTTCGATCATTCGGTGAACGCTGTCGCTGATCCGTCCCTCCTTGTGGATCTCCTGGATCTTCGAGCGTTCCGTGGCGAGCACTTTTCGTTGCAGCTCGAGCTCTCTTTTTGTGAGATTTCCGAACTCGCCATCGCTGTCCTCGTCCCGATGCCGGTTCAGGTTTCGTATCTGCTTTTCATATTGCTCCCGCAGGTGTCGCGCCATATCAATCGTGCATTCCCCTTCCTTGACCCATGTTCCAATCTCGGCCAGGGCGGCCTTGGCCGCCTCGATCCGCGCCAGGGTTTCCTCGTAATGCGCCCCTCTTCTTTCGAGCCGGCCGTCCCGGTCCACGTGCAACCAGCGAATCAACGGGGGAAGCGTGATTCCCTGCAGGACGAGTGTCCCCAGGATGACGCAAAAAGTGATGAAGATAATCAAGTGGCGGTCCGGGAACGAGTTCCCGGCCGCCGTCATCGCCGGGACGCCGAATGCCGCCGCCAGGGATATGGATCCCCGCATTCCGGTCCAGGACACGATGAATATGTGTCGCCAGGCGGGAAGGGGATCACGCCTTCGGATGCGCGCGCTCAAGGCGCGAGGGAGCACAGCGGAGGGATAGACCCAGACGATCCGGGCGATGATGACCGTGACACTGATCAGAAACCCGTAATAGAGTAGCGCGGCTGGGGCCAGACCGGAGGCCCCGTCGAGCACAGAGCTTAGTTGGAGGCCCGTGACCAAGAAGAGAACGTTGTTCAATATGAACACCAGCATCTGCCAGACGGGGACGGCTGCCAGCCGGACCCCGGGGCTGGTGAGCATGGAAAGGTTCCTGCCAATATACAGGCCGACGACGGCGGTGGCCAGTACACCCGAGCCACCCAATCGCTCCGGGGGGAGATAGGCCAGAAACGGGGTGAGGAGCGACACGGTAATTTCGAGCGCCGGGTCCTTCAATTTCTGCCGGATCTTCGAGACGGCCCAGCCCAGCAGAAGTCCGTATCCCACTTCACCGAGAACAACGGCGAGAAAGGACCACAGCGCGGTATTAACCGAAAAGGATCCGACGACCACGGCGGCCGTGGCGAAACGGAACGCCGTGAGCGCGGTGGCATCATTCAACAACCCCTCGCCTTCCAGGATGATTACGATACGGTGGGGAAGAGAAAGGCGGCGAGCGATAGTGGCGGCGGCCACGTCATCGGTCGGGGCCACGATGGCGCCCAGCACGAAGGCGACGGGCCAGCTTAAACCGGGAATGAGGAAATGCGCTACGACCGCGACGATTCCCATGGTGAAGAGGACAAGCCCCGAGGACAGGGAGAGAATCGGGCGGAGATTTTTTTGAAACGTCTGCCAGGAACTGAACGCCCCGCCGATATAGATCAGCGGTGGAAGGAAAACCAGGAGGACGAGATCGGGATCCAGCTCGATCCTCGGAAACCACGGCAGGAAGCCCAGAACCACCCCGACCGGAACAAGCACGAGGGGTGCGGGCAGCGACAATCGATTGGCGAAGATCGTGGATCCGATCAGTGCGGCAATGAGCGCGAGGATGACTTCGATTTGACTGACGACTTCCATCGGGTACCGATCCCGCAGGATTCTCAATCGTGGATCTGTTTGGAGACCCGATCCCGGGGTCCCGAGGTCCCTCGTCTTCAATCGGGGTTGCTTCGGCGCTACCCATAATAGGGCGGTGTGGGTGGATTAATCAAGGAAAACATGGTCGATCGGATTCCGGCGGAGCGTCCAGGGGTCCTTCCCTATATCCGGCATCGCTTACGCAATTTCCAAAGGCCGGGGGCGTTGCCACTCCGGATCCAACATTGCGCAAGGGGGACTCCCAATCTCGTCCGGAAGCCCGATTCGCAATTGACATATAGAATTTGTCGGCTATCTTTTAATATAGAATTCAAATATTCCCGCTTCCGGACCATTCTTCCGGAAGTGGAAAGAAATCAGGTGGTTCTGCGGAAGCCAACGCGGGTGTTCCATGTCCTCCGATCAGAAACTGGCTGTTCGTTTCCAGAATGGAAGAGTCTTGAAGGGAATTTCCCACGATTTTTCCGCCAACAAAGACAGTTTTCATCTAACCCTGATTAATCGATCCTCTGCGCAGCAGTCGGTCAAGATCTCGTTTCGGGATCTCAAGGGGATATTCTTCGTAAAGGATTTCATCGGTAAGAAAGAGTATCAAGAGGAGAAAGGTTTTGCGAAGCCGGGTAAGACTTTTTACGGGAAAAAAACCGTCGTTCATTTCAAGGACGGCGAAACTCTCTACGGATTCACCCAGTCCTACGCGCCGGATCGTCTGGGATTTTTTCTTTATCCGTATGATTCTCAATCGAACAACGTCAAACTGTTCGCCGTTCAATCCTTTGTCACCAAAGTTGAGTTCTTTTCCCAGTGACCTATCCGTAGGGCCACCGCCGGAACGGCGCAGCCGTCACGCCATACGATGAATCCTTTTAACAAACCCATCTCCGAGCTGAAGAAGGAAGACATCCACGAACTGAGAAATCGGGAAGTGGCCGAATCGCTTTTTATCGAGTACAAGGCCCATGTCCCAAGCCACCTGGGGAAGCATGTGGCTGCTTTCGCCAACACCCGCGGGGGATGGTGCATCCTGGGCGTGGAGGCCGACCCGGACACCCACCTTCCCGTCGAGTTCCACGGGATTTCAAAGTCCGAATGGCCCGTCGAAAAAATCATCGATCTCGTACAGGCCTCTATGGATTCGATGCCGTATATCCACACGCAGGTCATCGATGTCGACGACCGGAGCGCATTTGTCGTACTGGAAGTGGGGGCAAGTCCGGCGCCGCCGCATGTCTACAAGGACTCCAGAATCTACGTGAGGAACCCGACCGGTTCAGATCCAATTGTGGAAGAGGATCGACACGCGATTAACGAAATGTATCAAAAGGCCGAACGCGCCGCGGCGGGCGTAATGGCGGCGTTGGATGCGACCCTGTGGCGGACACGATTTTACCCCGGAAATCCAAATGGGGACGATCCAACGGCCAAAAATACCGGATTCCATTTCGGTCTGATTGCCTGCCCGAAGCTCATGAATCCGGGACTGATCCCGGTGTTCGATGACGAGCATTTTCTAGTCCGGAGCGGCTTCGCCCACGGAGGCAGCCCCCGACGGCGCCAGCACTCGATCACGATGGAAGACGAAACACGGAATCACCAGAAATTTACCGAAATTTCATCCTGCGGGTTAATCGAACTCAATATCCATACACGGTACCGTCCGCAGGAAAGCGGACCGGTCAGCCTTCAATGGGTTCCCTTAATCGTCAATTTTATGGACAGGGCCTACCGGATATACGACCGCGTTCAATATTACGGCCCGGTTCTGTTTCTTGTGGGACTTTCAGGCGTCGAGGGACGGTCCATAAGCGGACTGGAGACCGGCCGGCAATCCGAGCCTTCCCGTCGGAACGGCTACGAAATTTTGAGAGAATACGAGGGTACGTTCAGGGGGTCCGATAACAAAGGAAGGGCGGAGGAGATTCAAGGCGAGATCTATCGATGCTTTGGAGAGCGAATTGACTGACGGTCCCGGACCAATGGCCTTCCGAAAATAACCTACCGAAACCCGCCGCGCCCATATGCCGCCGTAAAAAAAAGGCCGCGTTTCCGCGGCCTCGTTTTCTTAGATTCAGATGAATGAAGTTGGTTGCGGGGACTTGCTCCTTCCAGTGGGAATCAAGAATTGAATCTATTGTTACCGAACTGGATTTTTATTAAGAGTTCTCTTCTATCGAAAGCTCCATGTTGACGGCAGGCCAACTTGCCCCTGGAGGTGGAACGATATACAACGTAGAGACGAATGACGATCCAAAAGTATTCCAGTTCCAAATTGGATCTTTTAACGGAGAAATATACGTTTAAAGCTGTATTCTTTTTTTAGTTGAATGGTGTGAGGGGCTGTGCTATAGATGTGCTAAAACCAATGGAAATAAATGGATTTAAATAACAAAAAATGCCAATTTTATATGTTGGGTCAAAAAAGACCTGTTTCCTACAAAAAAGGAGGGACTTCCATGCATAAGATCATGAACACGGGTAAAATGGTTTTGTATTTTGGTCTTGTGGTTCTTGGTTTAAGTTTGTGGGGTTGTTATCAGAAAGGGCCAGGGCAGAATGAAGGCTCTAAACCGGCTGGTGAAACTCCGGCCATGGGTACCACAGAGGGTGGAGGATCCATGGGTAATGAGCAAATGAAAGAAGGTGGACAGATGCAAGAAGGTGAGAAGCCGATGAAGAATGAGGGAGGGGGGGACTAAAAGGAAACCAGGTTAGGTCCGCGCGAGAGAAATAAAAAATATTTTTCAGGGCGCGGCTATCCTTTTTACGACGTAGGATATATACTATTTGTTATGATTGGAAAGCGGCAGGGCCGGGCGATACCCAACCTGCCGCTTTCTTTTCTTCAGTACTGCATTCCAAGGTCTTTCCTACTCAAGCCTCCGAGCAATGAAGTTTCGAGGTCGGTTTTCGTTTTCTGCCCTTTATGCGAGAGGAACAAGGAAATGAAGACGGCAACCGCATTCACCTTGGAACCAAAGGCGCAACGATCCATGTGGCTTTCCAGTTTTAACCGGACTGTGGAGATACATCCATATGGGTGTACCTCACCGAAAAAATGGGTTAGCTCAAAATGAGCTAACCCATGGATAAGGCTGGTTGCGGGGAGAGGATTTGAACCTCTGACCTTCGGGTTATGAGCCCGACGAGCTACCGGAC
>Ga0210139_1000241_pt1 | contig 11139 bp, 9 predicted proteins | sample Browns_TuleB_D2_FD_184855 | JGI IMG/M metagenome (GOLD analysis project Ga0210139, IMG submission 184855) | Wetland microbial communities from San Francisco Bay, California, USA, that impact long-term carbon sequestration - Browns_TuleB_D2 (SPAdes) | ecosystem: Environmental > Aquatic > Marine >... | reverse complement strand
CAGAGATTCGGATTGCGGAAACTCTCGACCCGCTGGCATCGATTGCTTATTCTGTGCATGGACTCATCCTGTATTACACTCGTGATTACACACAAAGCCTCCGAGAAATCGAGACCGCAATCGAGTTACAAGCCGAATTCGGTCCCGGCCCATACCTGAAGGCGAGGGTTCTGGCAGTTCAAGGTAAACACGCCGAGGCAATTGAAGTGATAGAGCCGATCGCATCTCGACCAGGCGCTCATCCAAGACTGAAAGCCGGACTGGCCCTTGCCTATGTCGCTGCCGGAAGAAACGACGATGCAAAGACAATCCTGATGGAACTGGATGAATATTCCAAACAGAATTACCAGCCCGCACTGATGGACGGCGGACTTGTGTACGCTTTTCTTGGAGAGAACGAAACCGCATTGGAGTGGCTTGAAAAAGCTTATATGGAACACGCAGCTGTTCTTGTCTGGTTATTTCCTGATCCGCTTGCGGATCCGCTCCGATCAGACCCTCGATTTGATGACCTGATGCGCAAGATCGGCATCAACCGATCCTGAGGCGGTAAAAGCGATTTCAAATTCAGATTGCGAAACACCCTCCGGCTGAAAATGTGTACCTGGCTAACCGGGTATGGAAGTCTTTGACGAGAATTGCCTCACACGTTATCCTTGAAGCATGCGGCAACGGTTACCTTATGTTTGGGATTATGATATTGATGAGGGAGCATTCCTTGAGATCTTGAGAGGCAGAAAAACCCTCGGTCACCTGGATCAGAAATGGGCCGTCCTTCGCTTGATGGAACATGCGCCGTATTCTGAAATTGTTCGTCTAGCTGGTTTTAAAGAAATCGTTCGTTGGTGGCCGGTGTTAAGAAGCCAAATTCGCTCAGCCGGAAGAAAAAGAGGATTTGACTTCCTTGTAGACTGGTTGCCGCGAAATCACCCTGAATTACTGCATGAATAAGGAGTTCTACTTTCATCACCTCTACCCGCTGCAAGACGAAATCTTTGTAATTCTCAAGAATCTCGATACTTCTTTCTATCTCACCGGAGGGACAGCATCCTCTAGAGGCTATCTGCAACACAGATTTTCTGAAGATCTGGACTATTTCGTCAACGATCGTCCCGAATTCAATCTTTGGTGTGACAGGGTAATTCACGCACTTGCTGAGAATTCATCATGGAGCCTTGAGATTGTCCAAAGGGAAGAACGCTTTGGCAGGCTATTTCTGAAGAGAGGAGATCTCTCATTGAAAATAGAACTTGTCAACGATGTTCCTTCTCATGTCGGCGTTTTACGAAAACATGACTTTCTTGGACTGCTGGATAGTCCGGAGAATATTCTGGCGAATAAGGTCACGGCGGCCATTGGCCGCGAGGAACCCAAAGATCTGGCGGACATCTGGGGCTTTTGTACGAAGATGAAGCTTTCGCTGGCTGATGCATTGGAGAATGCCGGCAGCAAAGCGGCTGGAGTCTTTCCTGCGGATTTGGCGCGAGTGCTTGCGTCCGTAACTGCCGCTGATTGGCAATCGATTCTCTGGATCGATGCGCCACAACCCGAGCATTTTCTACGTGATCTCAAAATACTCGCTGAGACTTTACTTCTCCCCTGAAGCAATTCAGCATCACCCAACTGATAGTGAACCAACACCTCGCCTCTGGAGCGTCGGCTTTTTTCAGTCCCTGAAGAAGTTTCTATCAAAACACGGCAACTGATTTTGCCAAGTCGGCAAACTTTCTTACTTTATCCAGATCCTTGCGATGGGTTCCCGCTTTGTCCGTTAACGTTTTTGAATCAACGCCGGCAGGACCTACTTCGCGGATTGCCTGCGCGACATTATCCGGACCCAATCCTCCAGCGAGGATCACAGGAACGCGAACAGTCTCAACGATTTTCCGGCTAATTTTCCAGTCATGAGCGACACCTGTTGCTCCGATCTGGTTGTCCTCTCTGTTGTGACTATCCAGTAGCAAGAAATCCACCGCAGTTTCATATTGCTTTGCCCATTGGATACTTTGCTCGCCTGTGACAGGGATGCTTCTCATGATTTTGATCGAAGGAAAGTTTTGCTTGAGAAAACGAACATCGTCAACGGAGATTCCTTCCAGCAATGACCCCAGATGAAGGATATCCGGCTGCAAACTTGCCGCTATCGCTTCAATGGCGATCCTGTTACTGGATAGTGTCAGTACTACTTTTCTGGAATTTGAGGGAATCACATCCAGAATCCCATGCGCTGCACCAATCGGAATTTCACGCGGAAATTCCCCGTTGCCGACAAGCACTCCAATATGATCTACGCCGGCTTCAGCAACTTGACGGGCCTCAAAGGCAGTCTGGACTTCGTAGATCTGAACCAGCATTTTCCCTCGATTGTAACGCAAGAAGTTGACGATTGTTTTCTCTTCATAAAGGAGAGAATTACTGGCCAAACCACTGTTACAATCCACCAGACTCAGTGATGGGCTGGGGATTGCAACTCTGCTTTCTGTTCATCAAGACCAGCAAATTGGACGCCCTTTGTTTCAGGGCCCGTCCACATCAGGATCACCGCTAGAAAGTAAGAGCCTCCCATACAGCAGCCCATGGAAACGTTGAGCATCATGCCACGATCTCGAAGTGCGCCGATGAGGGTAGGCGCAACAGACCCGATTGCCGCTCCGACGTGATAAGCGAATCCGGCGCCAACGCCGCGCGCAGCCGTCGGAAAGCGTTCTGAAAGATATGTAGGGATCACACCCCACATTCCCGTTCCACCAAAACCGATCAGCAATGCTCCGATGAATGCATAAACGGGATCCTTCGTTAGAAGATAAAGTGGAATGGAGAGAACTCCGATCAAAGCCGCAACGGTTACCGCGCCGCGTCTACCAAGCCTTGTTTCCGAAACACGTCCCCAGGCGGATCCACCCAGAATTCCGCCTACATTCAGAGCGATCAGGTACCAGAACGGGTGAAATCCTATCTGCCGCAAGTGAGTCGCGTACCAAAAAGTTGTTGAGTGATAGGAGATCATGAATACCGCCAGTAAAATGGAGGTGTGGATTGTGATGCCCACCAGATCCCGTTTCAGTATTCGAACGAGTGAAATCTGATCTTTCTTCCTGCCTTCACCCAGGTGTTTCTGCCGTTCGAGCCAGACAGGGCTTTCGGAAACCCCCGTTCGAATCCACAAAACCATCAGCGCGGGAATCACTCCGAGCCAGAACATTACGCGCCAGCCAAGATCCGGCCGGGAATGGAAAAGCGGATAGACATATTGAAACGCAAGTGAGGAAAGCACAAAGCCCCAGGCGAAGCCGCCCTGCAATAAACCGGAGGCTGTGCCGCGCAAATGCGCCGGCCAATGCTCCAACGCCAGCGGCATTCCGGCAGCCCACTCGCCACCCATCCCGATTCCAAAGAGCGCACGAAACGCAAACAGCATCGCATACGAAGTGGAAAATCCGCTCAGAAAGGCGAAGATTGAAAACCACAAGATGGAGAGCATAAGGGGTCCCTTCCGACCCCATCGATCCGCTGCGGTTCCCGCTGCGATGCCGCCGACTAAACGCATGCACATCGTTACTGTGCCGAGGGCGCCTGCAAGAGCGCTGTCTATCGTAAAGCTTTTCTGAATATCGATGATGATGAAGGTCAGGATGGTGAAATCGAATCCATCGAGCACCCAACCCAAAAAGGTAGCGAGGAATGCCTTCCATTGTTCGCGATTTACTTCGCGATACCACGGAAGCCTTGCAATCAAAAAATCACCACGTTCTGGTCCACGAAAAGCATCGAGACATTCTATACGAATCTTTGCTGATCACTAGTCGTCCTGGTATTCGAATGGTGCTTTGATCGGTTCTCCTTCCGCAAAGCGGCTCGGTCGAAACGGACGAATGTCTACGGTGATACCCTTTCCATCCAGAATCAATTCCGAAAACACAAGTCCAACTGCAGGTGAAATTTTGAAGCCCATGCCGGTAAATCCAACAGCAACATACAAACCGGAAACTTCCTTTGTTTCGCCTAATAATGGTCGCGCATCCGGCGATACATCGTACAATCCGGTCACGCCGCGAAAAATGCTTGCCTCCTGAATCGCAGGGATTCGACGGGAAAGCCCAAGAGCCATCTCCAGCAGCGTTTCTTCTGAGGCAGACTGCGGAAATTGATCGGGATCGAATCCGCGCGGACCATAGAATCCCCCGACCAGAGTAAGGCCTCCGGTCTCAGAGCGGTGGTAGAGATTGAGTATGGAATCAATACAAGCGCAAGACCATGGCTTCATCCCTGAGGGATTTCGAAGAAACCCTACCTGATGATATTCGGTCTGAATCGGAAGCTCGATTTCGATATCCTTAAACAGTGGGACACTCCATGGACCGATCGCAGAAATTACGATCGGCGAAGCAACCGTCCCCGCACTTGTTTGAACTCCCTGGATTTTGCTGTCTTGAGTCAGAAACTTCTCCACGCGAATTCCGGGAAAATATGTGACGCCCATCTCACGAGCTGCCGCTAGAAAATCATTGGCGACTCCGGCGCCGTCACCATATCCGGAATCAGGCTCATATGCTGCAAAATCAACGTCATCAAAATTCCATCCCGGTTCGATTTCCTGCAATTCCGCGCGACTAACCACGTGCGCATTGATTCCCAATTCACGCTGCATGGCCACGTTGGCTCGCAGTCTTTCGATTTCATTTCCAGGCACGATCCGTATGAATCCAGTTTTGCGAAAGTCCCCTTTTGTGCCGACCACCTGTTGCCAGTTCTGAAAAAATTCAAGACTCTTAGCCGCGAGCTGGACCTCTGGAGGAAAACTGTAATGCATACGGATGAGAGCGGAGGATCTCCCACTTCCCCCAAAAGCAACTTGCTCTTTCTCCAGGAGCACGATGCGTCCTGCTTTGCGCCGCGACAGGTGAAATGCAATGGAGGTTCCGATCACGCCTGCGCCCAGGATCACGATATCTGCAGTACCGGGAAGTTGTTTCACGCGATTCTCCTTTTGCGATCGCGAAGCACCTGGCGCGCCGCATTGTGGCCCGGCGCTCCCGTAACTCCCCCGCCCGGATGGGCACCGGCTCCGCAAAGATACAGGCCGCGAATGGGTGACCGATACTGTGACCATCCCGGCACGGGCCTCCACGAAAATAGCTGATCCAGGGTGAGGTCGCCATGAAAAATATTTCCTTCGGTCAAACCGTAGGTTCGTTCCAGATCCAGCGGCGTTAGTACCTGTCGCGCAAGAATTGCCCCCGGAACATTCGGCGCATATTCCGCAATTTTTCTGACTACACGATCGCCCAACAGCTCGCGGTTTTGATCCCAGTTGCCGTTTCGTAATTTGTATGGAACGTACTGCACAAAACAGGTCATGATGTGTTTGCCTTCCGGAGCGAGTGTCCTATCAATATGCGAAGCCACAACGCAATCCACCCAGAGTTGCTCCGGAATTTCTCCATGCTTGGCGATATCGTAGCAGCGTTCGGCAAACTCCAGGGAAGGAACAAGAGTAAACAAGGATCGTTGTCCGGGTGTCGCGTCAGCAGGTGTTCCAATAAATTTCGGCTCCTCGCCAAGGACCATATTCACCTTGGCGCAAGGACCGTCCATCTTGATTCCTTGAATTGCTTGAACAAAATCCGGGGGTAATTCCTTCAAATCGACCAGAGTCAGGAATGTACGTTTCGGATCAGCATTGGAAACAACTACTGACGCCTTGAATTCCGTGCCGTCTTCTAATACCACTCCGGTGGCACACCTGTTCATCACGATCACTTTTGCAACGGGACTGGAAATTCTGATTTCTGCGCCGAACTTGCGAGCCGCGGCAGCCATTGCCTGCGTGATCGCTCCCATTCCTCCGATCACATTTCCGTAAAATCCCTGCAATTCCTGTTCACCCCCGGACAACAGATGAAAGAGCAGTCCGATGGCCGTCCCCGGTTGATAAGGTCCTCCGTGTTTTCCGTAAACATTGTTCGCGAGAATGAGTGTTTTGATTTTTTCCGACTCGTAGTTCCGATCCAGAAAATCACCGAGGCTTCCTGTGAGAAAGGAAATCATGCGTTCAATTTCAGGGCCTGAGATCTGTCGCATCCGCCGCGCAACGCGTCCCATTTCAGTTAGGCGATGAAAACCCGTAGCGCGCAAATCCGGCGGAGGTTCCAGAAAATAAGGTTGAAGGTAGCGCGCAAGCTTTTTCAGGTCGGCATCCACGCGAGCAAATGTGTTCGCGTCAGCCGGTGAAATACGGCGAAGCTCACCTATCATTCGCTCCTGATCGGCCCACCATGGAAGCAAATGGCCATCAAGAAACGGTACTTGCAGGTATGGATCGCATGGAACCATTCTAAGCCCATGGGAGGCGAGTTCCAGATCGCGGATCACTTCCGGTCGAAGCATGCTTGCGATGTAAGAGGTTGTAGAAGCGCGGCATCCCGGAGCGATTTCTTCCGTGACGCAGCACCCGCCAACAATTTCACGCCGTTCCACAATCAGTGTCTTGAGTCCTGACTTTGCCAGATAGGATGCCGCCGTCAGACCATTGTGTCCGGCGCCGATTACGATTGCATCGTATGTGCTACTCATAAGCAGCGATTATGATAGCGCAGGGAGGGCTACTGTCGCAATGAAATGCGTAGCGTCTCAGAACGCGGGCTGAGCTCAAGAGCCTGCTTGAGGCGGGTGGTACAAACTTACTGGATCGTAGATTGGCGAGCCATCTGACTGCGGCGTGAGGCTCCGATCGCACTGATGATCTTGTCGGCTGTTTTTGCCATTCCTACATTGTAGAAGGCGCCCAGAACTTTGCTTGCAACCTTGTACTTGGTATCGAGGAACCAGTACTTCTTTGGATCGTCAGTAAAATACCTTCCTTCCTCGGGTAACAATACGAGACTCACTTTCACATTCGGCGCTACCCCAATCGGAAGACGCCGGTGCATGCACGCTTCATAAAGATGCCGGAATACCGGGACCATGTCTTCGGTTTTTGGTGGAGCAACATCTTCATAATCGGTTCCTTTTAGCGGCCGAAAGACACAGACCGTCGGAATTGCGCCGACACTGGTGATCCAATCGATGGCTTCGATGGAACTTTCCGCCGGCTCCAGTCCTGCAATGATTTCGCCGTTGCAGGTATCGAAGACTTTTGCGCAATACTCAACGGCATCCAAATACCTCTTGAGTCCGTACTGTGTGTGTTTGCCCGGGCAAACTTCAACAAATCGGTCCTGATCGTAGATTTCAAAGCAAAAGGAAACGCGATTCACCCCGAGCTTCTTCAGGCGATCATACCGTGTGAGATCATTATGAGGCGGGGCCTGCACACCGATGAGTAATCCAAATTCGTTTTTGATCGCCGTAATGTACGGTTCAAGAATATCGAGGTATGTTTCTCCGGGATAATGCCCTGTATTGAAATCAACATAAGTAATCCCGGATTCTTTCACGGCCTCCCGAACGGTTTCCACAACATCTTTCAGAGATTTTTCATCTGCGTCATCCGCGCCGAGATTCAGGCCAACGGAGCAAAACTTGCAGTTCACTTTGGTTTCGCGAATCCAGTACTCGCAAACTTTCGCGGGATAGATACCCAGGTAAGTTCCCTGCAAGGATCCAACGCGTTTCATGATCTTCCCTGAACTCGTTTTCCTTTCATACCAGGATGGCTGTGGCGATAGACGGATATCCGTAATGAATTCGTTATCCTTGTAGATTTTGTATCGGCCCGATTCTTTGTGCAGCGTGTAAGGCGAATCCTTTACGAAAAATTCGACGACAGGAATGTTGGTCCACAGATTACCGGGTAGGATTGCTTCCAACCCGCTACCCAGGCCGGCGCGAGTACGCATGATTGCGCGTCCACCATCCTGTTCGATGTAACAGCTTTCATCAATATTCATTCCTTTGCAATACAAATCCAGCTTTAACAATCCAGGATTTGTTTTAACGTTTGTATCCATTGGCATCGCTCCTGCTATGAATAATTATATGATTTTCCTATTTTCTCACAATTTCTTACTTTTTCCGAACTTCAGGCAAATGGCATCCAAAACCTAAAAAGCGCGAGAGACCTTTGTAATCGTCATGACTTCTTCCCCGAATACTTTGCAATCAACTGCTCATAGCGTGGAAGTTTTCGTAACGGATCCCAGGTTGGATCTAACTCGATCTTTGCAACCGAGATCCAGGAAGGAATCGCAAGTTCCGCGTTCAGTTGGTCAAGCGCCAGGTCATAATTCCCTGTCATTGTATAAATCGCAGCGAGATCTTCCATGTAACTGGGCGCCCTGAAAGGGTCTCGCGAAAGCGGAAGCATTTCGGTGGCCAGTTTTCCTTCACGGATAGCATCCGCTTTTCTTCCTAATCCGGCATAGGTGAAGCCAAGTGCCGAATGAAAAGCGGGGTTGGAAGCGTTTTCCGCCTTCTTTTGTTCCAGAAAACTATTTGCACGCCGGTAATACTCAGCCGCCTTTTCAGTTTGATTCATCAACTGATAGACCTGCGCTTGAAGGAGGGGCCGTGGAATATATTGGCCTTCTTGCTGAAAGAGGTCCACCGGAATGCTTTCGAGCCGATCGAGCGCTTTCTGATAATTCCTTTCCAAAATCTCCTGCCACACCCAGGCGTTGTGAAAGAAAGGAAGTTCCTTTTCCGGCATTTTTTCCAGGATGGAACGACCTGCTTTTAGATCCCCTTTCCAAAGAATTATGTTTGCCCATCTCAACGTGTATCCGTAAACCTGATCCGGGTCGAGTTGCAAGGAACGGTCGTAATACATTTGCGCTTCTTCGTATTTGCGAAGCCGTGTCAAAACAACACCGACTTCTGACGGCATATCTGCTGCTCTTGGATCAAGCTCCAGTACAGTTTTCATATGTCGCAGGAATCCTTCAAATTTGCCTTGTCTTCTTTCAACAAATGCGATGGCCGACAACACGTCCGCGTCATTCGGCGCCATGGCTGCGGCTCTTGTAAACGCTTCCAGAGCGCCCGCATAATCACCCAATCCGTGATAGCGGTAGTAGCCGAGAGCAATGGAAGCTGCGGGCGAATTGGGTTGCAATTCCAATGCCTTGTCTACCGCTGTTTTCGCGAGATTTAATCGGGTCGGCGTTGAATCATAGCCTTCATGAAAAAGGTGTAAATGCGATCTCGCAAGGTAGCTATACGCCAGCGCGAAAGAAGGATCCAACGTCACAGACCGCTGGTAATCGCGAACAGCTTCTTGCAGCGTTTCCCGGTCATAAGAAGCGCGTAAGAAATGCTCGTTACCATGCAGGAAAGCCTGGTAGGCTTCCAGATTGCTCGTCGGGGCTGCGCTGATAGTTTTCTGGCGCGATTCCCCAAGAGTGACGCCTAGTTGTGCGATAACACCCTGAGCAATGTCTGATTGCACCTGAAATACATCGTTGATCACCTGATCGTAAATGTTGGACCAGACTTGCGTATCATCAGCAACACGTATGAGTTGAGGTGTGACGCGGACGCGGTTATTTCCCGATGAACGGCTCCACCGGATTGTGCCTTCCAGCAAATAATCCACACCAAGCTCCTGGCCAATCTGCTTTGTGGACTTGTTGGTCTTTTGATATTGCATCGCACTGCTGCGTGAAACTACGCCTAACTCTTTTACCGTAGCAAGACGACTTGTAATTTCATCGGTCATTCCTTCGGCAAAGTATTGCTCTTCGGCGGCTCCAAGATTTTCAAAAGGAAGCACCGCAATCATCTTTCGTTCTTGTTCAGCAGGCTCCGTGGAATCAGGTTTGTTCGTGCGGGTTCGCTGAAAGAAAAGGAATAGGCCAATACCAATGAGTACAACGGCGCCTGCTGCTGCCGGCCACCAACGTCTTGAAGCAGGTTTTTGAATGGTGGCGGTCGTGCGCATTTGAGTCGTGCCGGATTCCGTATCGCGTTTTAAATTCTTGAGATCAATCAGAAGCTCATGCGCTGATTGATACCGGCGGTCCGGGTCCTTCTCGAGACTTTTCCGGATCATGTGCTCCAGTTCCGGCGGACAGGAATAGTTGTAGCGCGCAACTGCGTCGGGTGGATTGTTCACGATACGATTAATCGTTTCTGTTGCAGATTCTGCAGAAAACGGTAATCGTCCGGTAGTCATTTGATACAAAACAATGCCGAACGAAAAGAGATCCGATCGATGATCGACAGTTTTGCCTAATGCCTGCTCCGGACTCATGTACTGAACCGTGCCCAGCACAAGGCCCGGTTCCGTTCCAGTTTCGGTTGCAATTTTGCTGAGATTCGAGTCCGATGAAGAAGATGACATCACCTTTGCGAGGCCAAAATCCAGGACTTTCACCTGCCCTTTTTGAGTGATCATGATATTCGCCGGTTTGATGTCGCGATGGATCACTCCTTTTGAATGCGCTTCCTCCAGCGCATCGGCGACCTGAATCGCAAAATCGAGAATATGCGGAACATCCATCGGCTGGCCTTTGACACGAGCGTCCAGCGTGTCTCCTTCCACAAGCTCCATCACAATAAAAGGAAGTCCGTTCTCTTCACCAAGATCGTAAATACCCGCAACGCTTGGGTGTTTTAGCGACGAAGCGGCTTTGGCTTCCTGAATGAATCTACGCAAACGCGTGGCATCCGCGGCAACTTCCGAAGGTAAAATTTTGACTGCAACCGTGCGACCGAGATTCGTGTCTTCCGCAAGATAAACTTCGCCCATTCCTCCTGAGCCCAGCTTTTTCAAAATCTGATAATGCGAAATTCGTTCCGGAATCATTTTGTCACTGCACATTGTATCGCATTGTTTGTCGCGCCCACTCGATTATCGCCACAAACTACCCGGAATTATGGCATGATGGATGCTCAGTTCTATGCACTATCTCGCAGTATTGTTCATCTTTCTGGTTTCGGGAGTTATTGCTCTTGGCTATCAGGTTTTGTGGAGCAAATACCTGCTCGACTTCATCGGTATCGGCAGCTATTCCTACGCAACCATTCTTGCAACCTTCATGGCCGGCCTTGCGATTGGAAGCTGGTCTCTCGGCAAACTTGTGGATCGCGTGCGCTCACCCCTAAAGATGTACGGGTATCTGGAACTGGCGATAGGGGCCTATGCGATAGTTTATGGTCCGCTTTCTACCGCTGCCGCATCGGTTTATGCAAAACTAGTGC
>Ga0210139_1000239_pt1 | contig 11174 bp, 12 predicted proteins | sample Browns_TuleB_D2_FD_184855 | JGI IMG/M metagenome (GOLD analysis project Ga0210139, IMG submission 184855) | Wetland microbial communities from San Francisco Bay, California, USA, that impact long-term carbon sequestration - Browns_TuleB_D2 (SPAdes) | ecosystem: Environmental > Aquatic > Marine >... | reverse complement strand
TAGCTCGCGGACGAGACGTCCGCGCTACGTTGCTCGCGGATTCTTGATCTCCTAACTCAGTTTTTCATCGAGGATGAAGTATCCAAAGGATATTTGTTAAGCTATTGTACAATCTGCAATAACTCTGCGGTCTTCACTGCGTGCAGTTCGCGGTAAGGTTCGCTGTTTTGTCGACAACTTCCGCTTCATGAAAATCAAAAGTAATGAAAGCGTATCCATGCTGCCGGTATGAGGGCACAGTCAGAGCATCGAAATCGTAAGTTCCGCTCTGAAGAAATCTCTTGGTCAATCCATAGCGCGCGACCATTTCATGCGACTGATACTCGCTCATGTAAGCGTTGGCATCAGGGACCGTCATAGCGCAGGTAAAGGGCTTTTCCGGATCTCTTGTCCGGACCTGAAGCTCCACGGTTTTGTCATTTACGACAGGTAGTTCCTTACTGAACGTTAGCAAATAGTTAGACCCTGTTGCCGGATCTTTCGACGTCATCAAGAAAATGATCAATCCACTGGCCACATCCGGATATGCATTGAGAAAAAGTGGCTTCTGTTCCGTTTGGAAAATTACGCCCTGGTAGTCGTTGTCCAGAGCCTTTAACACTCTGTCATCCAATCTCTGGACCGCTTCCAGGTAAACTTTCATATCCTTAAGAATTGCCGATACGGTTTGTTCATTGAGTTGCTGAATTGAATCCTTAGGAAAGGAAGGCTTCGAATATCCTTTCTGGGCATTCTGACCGTCACAGGAGATCACAGACGCAGCGAGTAAAAGGACGAACGAAAGCTTCTTCATGGTTGCCTGATTGTTGATCCTACTATAATCTAAACGGCACGAAGAAAAAAACCATGGCGGACTACACAGAACAACACGCACAGTCCGGAATCGAAGTGGAATTGCCGGAAATTGAATGCTGGCCAAATCAGTTTAACGGATACGAAATCAGCATTGAAGTTCCGGAGTACACAGCCGTTTGTCCGAAAACGGGGCTGCCGGACTTTGGAACAATTTACATTCAATACGAACCGGACAAACTCTGTCTTGAGCTCAAATCACTGAAAAGTTATGTCAATGCCTATCGGGACGTCGGTGTTTTTTATGAAAATGCCGTCAATTGCATTTTGCGCGACGTCGTCAAAGCGTGCCTGCCCAAATGGGCGTGTGTTCGCGGGGAATTTAACGTTCGCGGCGGAATGAAAAGTGTAATCGAGGCCCGGTACTCTGCAAAAAAATAGACACAATCCGCCCTATACTCGAAATCGATTCAAGGCCTGCGAGCAAAGCGGACGGAGACTATGTAGCCCGACGCTTGAGGAATCGACCGGATGATTGCACCATGGGCTTTGAGCTCTGTTTTGTTCAGCTTGCTGGCAATGGACTCCGTTAGCCGGATCCGGAGCTCGACGCGTCTTCCTACCGGTAGGTTTCCACGATGGTAGAACGCGCATCCACCTCTGGATAGATCGTGCAAACGGCCCTGGCTCTCGCCGGCAACTGTGCGATCATCGTTAAGGAGTGTAATGTCGACCTGTAAGTTCAGCCGAACTCTCCGCCCATCCCTGATAATATTCATGGCCTTTGTCTATCACTTCTATTGTACAACTCAGGAACGATCCCGCGTCAAGAATTCCTGAACACCGCTAATCCATTGAGGAATACCGCGCCAACCCTGTTTCCACCGAAAGAGATACAAGAAATTACGAATGACCGCGTTCGCAAAACTGGCGGGACTCAACAAGCTGCTTCTTTCAAGGGACAGCAGATGATTCTTGATTGCATATTTCGGCAAAGGACCCTCCACGAAATTCTGTCCCGACTTCGTTTCGTGCTGAACAACCACACGTCGCGCCTGGTGAAGCGTCAGGCCCGCGCGCCGCACCCGAATGCAGAAATCGCGATCTTCGAAATAATGGAAAAAGCTCTCATCAAGACCACCTACCTTCTTCCATGCTTCCATGGACACCAGAAAACACGCGCCGGAATACCACTCCGCATCCGGCGTACGCAACAGTGTTCCGAGACGGCTGAAACGGTATCCTTCCAGTAGCCGGCCTCGTTCGGAAAGAACAGGGAAAGTGCATGCAGCACCCGACGCCAGATGTGCCGCATGAAGTTCCTCAACGATTTTGCAATTGATTATCACGTCCGGATTCGCCGCAAGTACCGTGCGGATTCCGGAATTTGCCAGCTCCCCAATCGCGCGGTTCAATCCTGCAGCGTAACCGCGGTTGGGTTGCTGAATAAATGTGACCTTTCCCTGCGACGGCAACAAGAAAGAATCATGAGAAACAACAACGATTCTTTGAACCGGGGAGCAATCCTCCATCGATTGTACGAATCGTTGAGTGAACTCGGGATTCCGGTAGTGAACCGTGACGGCTGCCAGGCTCATGCGTGAGCTTGCTGCAGAAGGCTCTCGTAGAACTTTGTCATCTCACGCGCAATCAAATGCCAGTCAAACCGCGTGCGAATCTTTTCCTGCGCGGCATGAAGCTCCGAAGGCTTTTTCCCTTCGATCAGACGTTTGCTCATTGCGTAGGATAGGGCAGCCGAATCGCCCCACGGCACCAGATCTCCAGCTCCCGTATTGCGAATAATCTGTCCGCAGCCGTCATCATCGCAAACGATCACAGGAGTTCCGGACAAAATCGATTCCAGAGGAACAAGCCCGAATGCTTCATTTACAGAAGGGTAGACGGTAAGATCCGCATCGCAAAACGCCTCCAACTTCCGATCATCGTCCAGAAGGCCTGTCCAAAGAACGCGGTCCTGCAATCTCAATTCTTCAATCAACCGCCGGATCTTTGACGCGTAGCCCATATCATTTCCCGCGATGACGAGCCTTGCTTGATCGCGAATGCGGGAAAACGCCCTTACGAGATGTTGTACGCCTTTCCGTGGGGTGATTTTCCCAAGAAACAAAACCATCTTTTCTTCCGGAGCAAAGCCCCATCGTTTGCGAAACGATCCCGGATTTGTCTTACCGATCGGGCGGATGCCGTTGGGAATCACTCGAATCTTTTCTGCCGGCAGTCCCAGCCGGAGCATTGCCTTGCGCTCAGCAGGAGATACGGCAACGTATCCGGCAGCATTATTCAGTTGCCATTTTCCGATCATGAAATCGTACACTCTCTTAATCACCTGAAAACGTTCAATACGCGGAATCGTACCGTGCCCGCTTAACATGAAAGGTTTCGCCTGTTTGACGGCCGTGCGCGCCAGCAAATCGTTCAATAGATTTCGGAATGTGTGCAAATGCAAAATGTCCGATTCGGCGAGAAGCCGTTCCGCATGTTTGAGCGCGCCCATGGGGGTGTAAAATTGAAAATAATACGCAAGCTTGTTGCTGAGATTGGGCACCCGCACCACTTCAAACGGAGGAATTGCTCCGTTTGCTGAAAAACGCTTTCCGGCATCCCATACATCGGTAGTCAGAACCGTAACATGATGGCCCAGATCGTGCAGCGCGCACGACAATTCATATGCGGCTCGCGCCGCTCCGCCGTAGCTTAAGGCCGGGTAGAAAAAGGGGATACCCATCAAAATCCGCATGATTATTCCCTGGTTCCTTTTTTGGCAGTCAGCAAAGCCATTTCGTGCGCCAGATTTTTCACCTGTTCGGAAAGTTCCGAAAGTTTTACCGAAAAATGCAGATTCAGAAACAATAAAAACATTAAGCCGAACAGAAATAATGTGGTCGTCGGAAGAACGGCGCCAATGGCTTTTGTAATCAGAAGCAGCGAGTCATACCAGAAGACCAGGACCACGATAACAGCGGCCGTAAAGCTCCAGAGGATGGAATACTCCACCCTGAGCTTTTTTCGTCTCGCGAGATCCATCACAAAAACAAAAAACAGGATCGCCAGAGACGAGGCAAAAATTTTCTGATTGAGCGGCATTTCTCAGGACTTTCGCAGCATCATTACAAAAATGGAAAGAATCATCTTGAACGCATAATACCAAACCTGCAAACCTTCATGCATCCCGGTTTTGTCTGCCGATGGATACATTGTCACCGGAATCTCAACGACTTTCAACCGAAAGCGGTGCATCAAAATGAGCACATCGAGATCCGGATAGTCCATCGGATAATAGTCCTCAATCGCGAGGCTGAGAGCCTTTCGGCTAAGAGCCTGGAAACCGGAGGTCGGATCGGTGATACGCATCCCTGTCAACGACTGTCCGATTCGGGACAGGAGCCGGCAGCCAAGCCTGCGGAAAAGCGTCATGTGATAATCGTTCTTTGCCAGGAAACGGGAGCCCACAACCACGTCGGCGGATTGAACATTTTCGATCAAAGCAGCGATGGAGCGGGGATCATGCTGTCCGTCAGCGTCCATTTGAACTACCGCGTCATAACCATTGCGGTATGCGTACTTGTAAGCCGTCTGGAGAGCGCCGCCGTAACCCATCCAGAAAGGCAGACGAATCATGCTCACCTGGGGATATTGTTCCACAACGCAGGCAGTGGAATCCTGCGATGCGTCGTTCACAACGAGAACTGGAACAGCCGGATAAAGCGAGTCGATCTGATCCAGCACACGCCCGATGTTCAGCTCCTCATTGCGCGCAGGGATTGCGATCAGGACTTTCATGAGCGTTTCACGATGTAAAAGTCAATTCACGAAGGGTCAATCGGTTGGCGAGAAAGCATTCATAGAAGCGTTTACGCGTCCAGTGATATTTACGAAAAAGTTCGCGCCTTTTCCGCCAGAACTTTGGGGCCGACTTCCAGGCGGAAATCTGCGCACGGAACCAGAGTTTCACAAGGTGAAATAATGTTTCCTGTTTTGAAAATTCACCGGAAACTCCTTTCCCTGCCGCGAGCGCAAATGCATGAAAGAGCCAGCGCGCTCCGCTGAAAACGGGATTCAACAGGAGCAGTTCTGCGGGAAAATATTTCAACGCAACCCAGAAGCGATTCCGTTCCACAAAGAAGAATTTCATCGGATCATAAGCGTTGCTGGACGCGGAATAGCGATGATACGCAATCGCTGATGGAATAAACGCGCAATCCCAGCCTGCGAGGCGGGCGCGCAGTCCGAGCTCGGTATCATCTCCATAAAGATAGAAATCTTCATCGAAACAGCCGATTTGTCTGAGCATCTCCGCCCGATAGAGACATGCACAACCGCTGGGAAACAGCGCTTTTTCGATGGAATCAAATTGCCCTTCATCTTTTTGCATGCGCCCACGACCGCGATTTACACCATCCCAGTAAAGAAGGTGTCCCGTGTTGTCGATGATTTCGTGATGAAAATACGACAAAGTCTTGCCTGCGCACATTCCTACTTCCGGATTTGTTGTCATTGGCCCAACGATGCGTGCCAGCCAGTTCGGCTCGAGCACGGTGTCATTATTTACAAACGCAACCATTTCGCCATGAGATTCCGCAAGCGCCTGGTTGTTTGCTGGTCCAAATCCGCGGTTCGTGGAATTCCAGATGATCCGGATTTGCGGATAACGATTCAGTACTTCGCGCGAAGAGTCGGTCGATCCATTATCCACAACAAGAATCTCAACGGGCGCGTAGGTTTGATTCTCAAGAGAGGAAAGACATTCTTCCAGATAAGCTCCTCCGTTCCAATTAACAACAATGATGCTTACAAGCGGAGGCATAAGGATGGAAGCCATTTTACCACTTTGCAAAGAAAGCCGGCATTTTTGATTGTGTAAGAAGGAGCGATGTGGAGATGAAGGAGAACAGGAGATTCAGAAATATCTCCGTATCCCTCTATCTCCTTATCTCCTTTTCTTACACGAACGGGTATTTGTGCAGGATATAATGGCGGAATGCAGAATGAATTCCCGAATGCGAGCAATGTCTGTTACCTGAACTCTGCGTCCGAGGGTTTGATGCCGCTACGTTCGATGCGCGCGCTGCAGGAAGCTGCGTCCATGAAACAAAAACCGCAGCTGCTCGGTGATCCGCAGTATTTTGAAATGCCGGCGCGATGCAGGTCGCTGCTTGCAAAAATGCTTAGCTGTTCGCCGGAAGAGATCGCATTGATCCCCAGCACAAGCTACGGGATGGGAATCATGGCCCATTCACTGCCATTGAAATCGGGAGATGAAGTATTGGTCGTCGATCGCGACTTTCCTTCCAACAACTTCGCATGGGAGCCGCTGCGACAACAGGGCATTGCCATTCGGACAGCGCCGTTTCAACCGGATACCGATCAGCCGGCCAGAGTCCTCGAATCCATAACCCCGGCTACCCGGGTCCTTTCCCTAAGCATGATTCACTTCTATACGGGCTTCCGGTACGAACTGAAACTTTTTTCGGAAGTTTGCCGGCAGAAGAATATTTTCTTCATCGTGGACGCAATCCAGGCCGCCGGCACCCTGGAAATCAACCTGCAAGAAACACCGGTCGATGCGATGTGCGCCGCCGCTCACAAATGGCAACTCTCACCATCGGGTACCGGCTTTCTCTATGTCAGCAAAGATCTTATTCTAAAACTGCACGCGGCATTTAGCGGATGGATGCACAACAAAAATGCCACGCGTTTTGCGAACACAGACATGTTTGAGTATGGGCCTTCATCACAAGCGCGTTGCTATGAGCTGGGCACGGCTCCGATCATTTTGTTATCCGCATATGAACAAAGCCTCAAGCTCTTACTGGAGGCAAAAATACCTTATGTCGAAGAACACAATATTCGACTTGCTTCGCGTCTGAGAACTTTTTTCCGCGAACTGGATTGGAAACTCCCCGAAAATCCGATCCCTTCTCCGTTTTGCTCGGTTCAGCCACCGCAAAAATATGATGCAACTCAACTTTTGAATTCTCTTGCCGATCGTGAAATATTTGTAGCCGTGCGCGCAAACTATTTGCGCATGACGCCTCATCTTTACAATGATGAACAAGATGTAGAGCGCTTTTGCGAACAGTTCAAAACGTGCTTGTAGCTTGCATTTTCAGCGAAAACACATAAAATGCTTTTAGAGTCGGGAACAAACCGACCATAAGAAATACAAACTCCTGCCCGCACTAATACACTGGAGATTGAGTCGATGAACCGATGGAGTTTGTTGTTTTGTTCACTATTGTTTGCTTACAACAACTGTGCGATAGCACAAGAAGCAGACATGATTTCCCCCGATGACCGCTTTTCCACGGCGGATCTGGAAGCTTTCAGGCCTGCGGGGGTGAACCAGAATTCCCGTGCGTTGGAAGTCTTGCCGCAACGTTACGGGGACATGATTCTGGAGCTTTCTGCCAAGTATGAGATCAGCTGGCAACTTGTTGCTTCTTTGATCCAGGCTGAGTCCAATTTTAAAGCCAGAGCCACGTCGAATCGCGGGGCGTGCGGCCTGATGCAGCTTACTCCGCAAACTGCATCCCGTTATCAGGTCTCGGAGCAAGAGCTATACGATCCCTACAAAAATGTAGAGGCGGGCATCAAACATCTGAAGATGTTGCTTGATCGCTACTCCGGTGACCTGGAACTTGCCATTGCAGCTTACAATACCGGTGAATTCGCCGTAGATCGATATGGTGGAATTCCCCCTTTCCCAACAACACGATCATTCGTAAAAAAAGTGCTGCAACAATACCTCGCACACATTCTGTAGGGGCGCGATTCATCGCGCCCTTCACGACCGGATAACGGGGCACACAGGGCGCCATAAATGGCGCCCCTACAATCTTTGCGTCTCTAAGTTGAAAGAGTTTCTTGACAAGCGCAATAGCGTTGAGTTATGTTTCTCGGTGAAGGTCAGAAACAATGATTCGTCCGACAACCAACCGTTATTACTGGTGGTACCGCTGAGGCGGGTTGTTGGGCTTCCTCTGACCAAAGCGAACGATTAAGGAATCTTAACGACCCACTGATTCGAAAGAGTCAGTGGGTTTTTTTATTTGGGGATGAGTGTGGGCATGAGAAATGAATTTGCGGCAGACCTGGAGACGCCGGTTTCAGCATTCTTGAAACTGACTCCATTGCAACCTTCGTTCTTGCTGGAAAGCGTGGAAAAGAACGAAACGATGGGGCGCTATTCGTTCATTGGAATCCTGCCGTCGCAATACTTCGTGCTGGAAGAGCCGACGCAATTGGATTCTTTCTTCCAAACACTCGAAGCACAAATTCAAATACTGCCGCAAAAAGAAAACGGACGTTTATCTTCGGGCTTGATCGGTTTCTTATCCTATCCGCTCAGCTCTTTGCTGCATCCGAAATTGCATTTCAAGAGATCCGCCGATCCGCTTGCAGGGTTTGTATTGCCTTCCGCGATTCTTTGTTTCGACCATCTAAAAAACAAGATTTATCTAAACTCACTGCTTGGGGAAAACGAAGAACAGGACCTCGCAAAGCAGATTCGTTCGTGCTTGAGAGCTGTTTTGCCTTTACCTGCATCCGGTAAATCCAGCGAGCCGAAGTCGAACCTGACGCACAATGAATTTTGCTCGATGGCTGATCGCGCTCGTGAATTCATCGCGGCCGGTGATATTTACCAGGTTGTTCTTTCGATGCAATTTGAAGGTGAAACAGAAGCACATCCGTTTCAAATGTACCGTACACTGCGAATGATCAATCCTTCGCCCTACATGTTTTATCTCAATTTTCAGGACCGTTTTCAGTTTTTTGGATCGAGCCCGGAAACGATGGTGCGAACCGAGGGCCCGAAGATCATTCTTCGGCCGATTGCGGGAACACGCCCGCGGAGTGAGGATGAAATCCTGGACAAGAAATTTGAAACGGAATTGCTTCAGGATGAAAAAGAAAAGGCAGAACACCTGATGCTTCTCGATCTTGCGCGAAATGATCTCGGACGTCTCGCGTCACCTGGTTCCGTGCAGGTCACGGAGTTTATGAAAGTAGAGCGTTATTCTCACGTAATGCATCTTGTATCCACGGTGGAATCAAAAGTGCCTGCAAGCCCGTCTCTGCGGAATTTACTTTCTTCGGTATTTCCTGCCGGCACCGTGTCCGGCGCGCCGAAGGTCCGCGCGATGCAAATCATCGACGAATTGGAACCACACAGCAGGGGGCTATACGCAGGTTCGGTCGGATACTTCGGAAGTCAGGGCGTTCTGGATCATTGCATCGCCATCCGCTGCTTACAATATCAGCAGGGCCGCTACCGGTTCACAGCCGGAGCCGGAATTGTGGCCGATTCGGTTCCAGCGCGGGAGTTTGAGGAAATTAATAACAAAGGGATGGCGCTTCGAAAAATGCTAAAAATGGCAGAGACGCCGTTATGAAACGCATTCTTCTCATCGATAATTACGATTCTTTTACTTACAACCTGTATCAGGCATTTCTGACCCTCGGCGCGGACGTGATCGTAAAGTACAACGACGAGATTGGCAGTGACGAAGCTGTGAGTCTGCATCCTACGCATCTCGTGATTTCGCCGGGGCCCGGCACTCCGCTGGATTCAGGCTGCTCCATCGAAATGATTTCCCATTTCCATCAAAAAATACCGGTGCTTGGCGTATGTCTCGGGCATCAATGCATCGGACATCTCCTGGGTGGAACGGTCCAGCGCGCACCCGTTTTGATGCATGGAAAAACTTCCATGATCATTCATGATGGCGCGGGAGTATTTTCCGGATTAACCAATCCATTTGCTGCTGCGCGTTATCATTCGTTGATCGTAGCTGAGGAAGCACTGCCTAAGACTTTACACATATCCGCGCATACACCCGCGGGTGAAATCATGGGATTGCGCGTGAAGGGAACGAAAACAGAAGGAGTTCAATTTCATCCCGAATCGTACATGACAAAAGAAGGAATGCGATTAATGAAAAACTTTTTGGATTTGTGACGCTAAACAATTATGAGTTTTAGGGAATTGTTTGAAAAGCTACAACAGCATTGCAATCTCACGCGTGAAGAAGCCAAACGCTCGGTGTTTGCGATGATGGAAGAGACGTGGAAACCCGAACAGACTGCGGACTTCTTAAAAGCGTTGCATGTCAAGGGTGAAACGTCAGAAGAAATCATGGGGTTTGCGCAAGCCCTGCGGGAAAAAGCTGTGACGGTGGATCTTAACGGAAAACGCATTCTGGATACTTGTGGAACCGGTGGAGACAGGAAACAAACGTTTAATATTTCCACAATCGCGGGATTTGTTCTCGCGGGATGCGGGATACCAGTCGTGAAACACGGCAACCGCGCCGCATCTTCCGCTTGCGGAAGCGCCGATCTACTGCAGGCGCTTGGTATATCTTTTCGTCTGAAGCCGAGGCAAGTTGAACCAGTACTCAAGGAAACATGTTTCGCATTTCTTTTTGCGCCCGATTATCATCCCGCGACAAGGGCGGTTGCAGCCGTAAGAAAACAACTGGGAACACCAACAATTTTCAATTTGTTGGGTCCGCTGACAAATCCTGCATCGCCGGCGGCTCAGGTGATCGGCGTCTACGATGGAAACGCCCTGTCGCTTTTGGAAGATGCGTTGCGGCAAATGGATCCTCAGAAACGTGCTTTTCTCGTTCATTCAAAGGAAGGCCACGATGAAGCCACACCTTCGAGCGAATTCCTGTTGCATTCGACATTTGGAGAAGCCTGTACCCGGAATGCGCGCGCTTACGGTTTTGAGGAATGCTCCGGCGAAGAATTGCGCGGTGGGTCCCCCGCGGAGAATGCCGAAATAGCAATGAATATTTTGAACGGTGAGCGCGGAGCAAAGCGCGATACCGTCTTGTTGAATTCCGTACTTGGGTTTGTTGCCTTTTATCCGGAAGTTTCGATTGATGAAGCTCGCGCAGCAGTAAGCGAAGCCATCGATTCGAAAGCGGCATTGCGCGTCGTAGAGAAATGCCGGGAGCGGTTTCCGTCATGAACCCTATTCGCGAGTTGCTACAGCGCAAACGCGCCGATGTGGATGCGCGGAAAAAGGATCGCCGGCCTGTAGTCCCGAAAGGTGACCGTCGAGTGAACTGGGACCGCAACGACTTCCGGATCATTGCCGAAATTAAACGGTCATCGCCTTCCGCAGGCTCCATCAGGAACATTTCCGACCCGGTTGTTCTTGCAAGAGCCTACGAGGACGCCGGAGCGGATGCGATTTCCATTTTGACGGAAGAATATTACTTTCGCGGCTCCATCGAAGATTTGCGCGCGGTTCGCGGCGCGGTGCAGATTCCGTTGCTGCAAAAAGACTTCGTTATTGATTCCTATCAGATTCTTGAAGCGAAGGAAGCAGGCGCCGATTTTGTGTTGTT
>Ga0210139_1000238_pt1 | contig 11191 bp, 8 predicted proteins | sample Browns_TuleB_D2_FD_184855 | JGI IMG/M metagenome (GOLD analysis project Ga0210139, IMG submission 184855) | Wetland microbial communities from San Francisco Bay, California, USA, that impact long-term carbon sequestration - Browns_TuleB_D2 (SPAdes) | ecosystem: Environmental > Aquatic > Marine >... | reverse complement strand
ATGCGGCAGCAGCCGCGACATGAGGGGTCGCCATGGAAGTGCCCTGGAACAGGAAATAACCCTGCTTCGAAGGGTCCTGCGGGTTCAAGGTATTTTGAAGCACACCATCCATAAGTCCGTCGCCATTTTGATCCACGTTCATGTCTCCGCCCGGGGCAGCGATCGTAAGGCCTTTCCCGTAGCTCGAGTACCAGCTCAAAGTGCGATCATAACGAACTGCGGACACTGAAATGCATTCAGAATAAGCAGCAGGGTAACTCAGGCCGGAGCGTCCTGAATTCCCGGCCGCACAAACAATCACAACCCCTTTCTCTTTGGCGTATTGAATTGCTTTGTGCAAAACGAAACTCGGGAATGGTCCGCCGAGACTCATGTTGATTACACTCGCGCCGTTATCGGCTGCGTACCGGATTGCGGCAGCAATCGCCCCGTAGGTCCCGTATCCCTGGGAATTCAACACTTTCAGCGGCATGAGTTTCACAAAAGGCGCTACGCCGGCAACACCCACACCGTTGTTCGTTAATTGCGCGATGGTCCCCGCAACGTGAGTTCCATGCCCGTGATCATCGTTCGCATGCGTGTTCCCAGCGACAAAATTGTACGGTTTTACGAATTGAGACTCGCCAAGATCTTCAACCGCAAAGCTGCTGCCATATTTTTCAAAAGCGATACCCGTATCGATCACTGCAACAATGACTTCTTTCCCGGGTGGAAAATCCCATGCTTTGCTCATCCCAATCATGTCGAGATGCCATTGATACTTGTAATAGGGATCGTTGGGGATGTACATGGCCGAAGCGTAATAATTCGGTTCCACTGCTTCAACATCGGTCCGATTCCTCAGGTCGCTGAGGAACGACGAGTATCGCTTTACTACCAACCACTTTTCATCTATCGACAACCACGAATAGTCGCCGTTTTTCAAGCCAAAAGCAGAGAGAATTCTCCCAATCTCCGCAGGAGAATCGTCATTCTTGAAATCTACAATGATTTCCCCGTTGTCGACTCCCGGCATCGGGTATTCTATCTGCGGATCGCTGAGGATCTGTTGTGCCGAGCAAACCAGAGGAAAGAGAAGAAAGGCAAAGACGAAGAGCTTTCGGATCATCATATTTAATATAACGTTTTCCTCACAAAAAAGATCCCTTCCTTAAAAGCCCGTGGATTTTTGTAGGGGCGCGATTCATCGCGCCCTTCTCGACCGAATACAGGGCCTTGCAGGGCGCCATAAATGGCGCCCCTACAAGCGAACCGAGTTGGAGGAGGTTTTTTCTCGGTGCACCTGTTGACCCGTTGAAGCAAACCTTGCATCGAGAGGGCATTTACGCTAGTTTAGAACGGAACAAACCGATGGTGGCGGTGTGAAATGAAAGTAAAGATAACTGGTCTGGCTACCTATGTCCCGCCGAAGTTACTTCGGAATTCAGACCTGGAAAAGATTGTCGAAACAAACAACGAGTGGATTCTGGACAGAACTGGAATTGAAGAAAGACACATGGTCGAAAAGGGTGTTGCAACTTCGGATCTGGCCAGCGAAGCCATCAAGAAGCTTTTACGCGAAAAGGAGCTCACACCGGACGACATCGAACTCGTTATCATTGCCACCGTAACACCCGATATGTTCTTCCCTTCCACCGCGTGTCTGGTCCAGCACAAGATCGGGGCAAAAAAAATGTGGGGATTCGATCTGTCGGCAGCATGCTGCGGATTCGTGTACGCACTTTCAACGGGCGCACAGTTTATACATAGCGGTACGCACCGGCGCGTTATTGTCGTAGGCGCCGATGTGATGACAAGCATCATCAACTATTCGGACCGCACTACCTGTGTTTTGTTTGGGGATGGAGCGGGCGCCGTCTTGCTGGAGCCCTGTGAAGAAGGCGAAGGGATCATTGATTTCATGAATGAAATTGATGGTTCAGGTGGGGAATTCCTGAATATGCCTGCCGGTGGCAGCTTGAATCCTGCATCCCATGAAACGGTCGAAAAAAAATTGCATTATGTCCATCAGCAGGGACCGCAAGTATTCAAATATGCCGTGAAAAAAATGGGAGAATACAGCCAGAGGATTCTTGAGAAAAATCAAATTCCATTTGATCAGGTCGATGTATTCATTGCCCACCAGGCGAATCTCCGAATCATCAATGCCGCCGCAGATCGTCTGGGTCTCTCCGATGACAAGGTGATCCGAAACATCCGGAAGTACGGAAACACTACCGCTGCAACGATTCCTCTTGCAATGCAGGATGCAATCGCCGAAAACAAGCTCAAGAAAGACGGCTTGCTTCTTCTAGCTGCTGTTGGCGCGGGCTACACAGTCGGCAGCATGGTCCTGAAGTGGGCCTACTGAGAAAGCATCAAGAGCTTAAGGGTTCCGGGTTCCGGGAATTAGTATTGCGAGATCTGTGAACGGTAATAATCAAGAGCGGCGAGGAGTTCTTCGAGGGTATCGGAAGAGAATTTCTCCAGTAACGCATCGGTAATTACCAAAGCCATCATTGCTTCGGCAACGACTGCTGCAGCGGGTACAGCGCAAACATCGGAACGTTCCACAACAGCTTCTTCAGCTTCTTTTGTCAGCACATCGACGGATTGGAGGGGCTTCATCAAGGTTGACAGTGGTTTCATGAAGCCCGTCACACGGATTTCCTCGCCGTTTGTAATCCCGCCTTCTAATCCACCTGCTCGATTCGTATTACGGAAAAAACCGCGTTTGGCTTCGTAGAGTATTTCATCATGAGCCTGGCTCCCCGCGGAGCTTGCCTGCTCAATCGCATCACCGATGGAAACAGCTTTTACGGCAGGAACAGAAAGAACGCACTGAGCGATTCTGCCGTCCAGTTTTCGATCCCATTGGATATGAGACCCCAGTCCCGGTGGAACATTTCGGACAACAACGTCGAATTCGCCGCCAAGCGTTTCTCTTTCCTGTATCGCAGCATTTACCTCTTCAATCATCTTCTGCTCGATCAGCGGATCGACACATCGAAACTGCTCGCTGTCCTGGACCTTTTGAATGTTCTGCCAGGAAACATCCCGTTTCTGCAAACAAACGGAGCCGATCCGTGTGACATGGCTGGCTATTTCTACGCCTACCCTCTCCAACAATTGCCTGCAAACGGACCCGGCTGCGGTGCGCGATGCGGATTCCCTTGCGCTGGCCCTTTCCAGAATGTTCCGCAGGTCCTTATCTCCCAGTTTCAAACCACCGGCCAGATCCGCATGACCGGGTCGAGGCCGATGCACGGCGCGTTTGGATTCAACGGGTTTTTGCCAGATGTTCATCGTATTTTCCCAATTTTGAAAATCACGATTGTGGATGTTGAAAGCAATTGGGGAACCGAGAGTTTTCCCAAATCGCAGTCCCGCTGTAATTTCCACTTCGTCCGTTTCAATTTTCATCCGGGCGCCGCGGCCGTACCCGAGTTGCCTTCGCCGCATTTGATGCTGGAGCTTTTCCCGCGATACGGGAATATGAGCAGGCAAACCTTCTAAAATCGCGGTTAAAGCGGGACCGTGGCTTTCCCCTGCCGTCAAAAGCCTGATCTTGTAAAAACTCATTCTCGATCGCTGATCTTTTCCATCATGTCCAGCGCTTTTTTATTCTTTGGATCGAGAGTCAGGATCTGTTGAATGTGCACCCTGGCTTCGGCGAGTTGCTGATTGTCCGTGTAGATCTGTGCAAGCTGCAGGTGGCTGTCGATATTATCCGTACACCATAAAGAAAATTCCAACTGCGGAATTGCAGCCGTTCGATTTCCCTGTTTCAGAAGGGCAGTTCCCCACAGGTAATTCAAATACGAATCGAACGGAGCAAGTGTCAATCCTTTCCTGATCTCCTGAACCGCCTGGTCGGTGTGATTATCGTGAAGCTGTTTATCCGCACTGCCCTGATAGGTTTTTACATATTCATTTCTTTGTTTGATCAGCTTCGAGCGCGCGATCATCGCGTAGCTTTTTTCTTCTTTGGAAAGATAGACGTAGGAAGCACGCAGAGCGCTGATAACGGTGGGGTACAAATCCGGAAATTTTCCTTTCTGGTCGCCCGGCAGGCGATCGAGATAAAATGCAAGGACCTGTTTGGCTTCCGTTTTTCCGGCGCGTTCGAGCGTCCTTCCGAGCCAGTAGAGCGCCTGGTAGTCATTGGGACGCAAATCGATTGCTTCACGAAAATTGCGAATCGCCTCGTCGTTTGCTTCCTTCTGCGCGTAGCAGGCCGCGAGATTAAAACGAAAATCGGAATGCTCCGGATCCAGTTCCACCGCCCGGGTCAAGTACTGGAGGGCATCGTCCAGTTCGTCTCTTCTGATCAATGCGATTCCAATATTGTTGTATAGTTCTGCGGTTGGATTCGTCTTAGAAAGTTCGTACCACTTCTGGACTGAGGTTTGGTAGTCGCGCAGAAAAAAAGAATTCAGCCCCAGCAAAAAATCCGTGCGCAATCGGAAAATGCCGGTGACCGTAATTTTAGCGAGCGAATCATTTGCCTCTTTGTAGCGGCCAAGCCGAAATAGCGCAAGCCCGAGCCGATAAATGGCTTGTGAGTACTCGGGATACGCTTCAACAGCACGCTGAAAGAAGGATACCTTTTCTTGATCTGAGGACTCGAGCAAACCTTTGATATAAAGTTCGTACGCATGCAAGGGAACCGAGGAAGGCTCTAACTTTGTTTCCGCAGATAACAACTTTTCGCTCGTGAAATATTGCAGTAATCCGATCTTCAATGTGTGCTGAACATCGTAAAGGCGATCAAGAGAGCCGGCCGCCTGGATGGGCGCGCTGAGTTTTGAAGATGTAGTGCGAATCACTCTTGCCTCTACTTTGAGACTGTTTTGCTCGAGTTTGTAGGATCCGAAAACAACATAGTCGGCGCTCAAACTTTCCCCAATTTTCAACATCGTCGCGCGACTCAAATGCCCTACATAAGGCAGCTTCAAAGCATTGTACGCAGCCAACCGTTCGGGGCGCTGTATCACGTAAACGTCTTTCAGAAGCATTTCTTCGCTCAAGGATTCTGCAAATCCCTCCCCGAGCCAGTAAACTTGTTGAGTTTCGCTTTCATTGCTAAAGGGTAGAAAGACGAGTGATTGAAAAGCAAGAAGAGGTGTCGTGACCAGAAAGAATGCAACGAATAGAATGTTTTTCAAAACCATCTCCTTTTTCAACAGATCGCGTGAAGCAAACATCAGGGGAGTAGCAGAAATCCCGGGTCGTGCTACTCTGCGGTCTCTGTTTGAGAAGTTATTATAGCGCATCAAGGCGTGCTTGCCTGTTCTTGTAGGCCGTCATACCATAGAGTTCCCGAGTAGGTCATTATCACGAATGAAAATTCCGTTATCAGTGATCATCCCGACATTCAATGAAGCTGAAAATATTGCGGCTTGCATTCGATCAGTCGAAGACATTGCAGAGGAAATCCTTGTGCTGGACAACTTTAGTGAAGATGGAACGCCGGAACTGGCGCGAACAATGAACGCTAAAGTGCACCAAAGAGTATTTGATGATTTTTCTTCAAACAAGCGCGCGGCAATTGATCTCACAAAATCGGATTGGATCCTGATCCTGGATGCCGATGAACGTTTGACCCCTGCATTGCGGGCCGAAATTGAAACGGTTTTATCTTCTCCAAACAAAGACGCTTTTGCTCTTAAGCGCGAAACCTATTTTTGCGGAACAAAGGTGAGGTGTTGGAGCGGCAAATCGGTGGTGCGGTTGTTCCGAAAGCAAAAAGCAGAGTACGATTCTTCCAGGCTGGTTCATGAGGAGCTGATTGTTCACGGCTCCACGGGCACCCTTGAGAATTCGCTAGAGCATTACACTTTCCGGTCGTTTGATCAGTATCTGCCAAAAATCCACGCCTTTGCCTCCCTTGCCGCCCGTGAGGCATACCAGAAAGGACAGCGAACAGGATGGCTGTCCTTGCTTTTTTACCCTCCATTGCGTTTTCTAAAAACGTATGTGCTCCGCGGCGGCATTCTAGATGGGATACCCGGACTGCTGATAGCCTCCATGGCCGCGTATTCCGTGTTTTTGAAAAATGCGAAGCTGTGGGAACTACAGCGGCCCCATGACTGAGAAAGTCAGAAGTCTTACAAACTCGACCGGTAGAGTTGCAGGACTTTCCGGACGTACTGTTGTGTTTCTGCAAAAGGAGGGATGCCGCGATAACGATCTACAGTTTTCTCACCGGAGTTGTATGCAGCTAAGACCAGTTCCAATTTGTTATCGTAACGGCCCATCAATTTCTTCAAGTACTTTACTCCGCCTTCGATATTCTGTTTGGGATCGTACGGATTTCGAACACGGTACAGTTTCGCAGTATCCGGCATCAACTGCATAAGGCCAAGAGCGCCCTTTCTGGAAACTGCGAGTGGATCAAAGTTCGATTCGACTTTCATAACAGCCGTCACGAGGCGCCAGTCCACGGCATATTTCCGCGAGGTAGATTGCACGTGGTACTTGAACGCGGAATCGAGATTCAAGTCGTAGGACATTTCTTGACCATCAATCAATGCCGGTGGTGGCGAAGGTGGGTCCGGCTCATCGCGAATTTCTTTCACCCATTCCAGGGGAATCACCATGTCGGCATGGTCGCTTATCGCGATTTCCATGTTGACCCCTTCCACGCGGTAGGAGTGGATGCGAAGCGTTTTCCCGGTGTTCAGAACCAGCACATCCGCGGACGCAAACGCGGCGGACAGCCAGATCAATACCAGGGCGATTCGTAAAATACTCCTAACCATAGTTGCGTTAATCATATCATGCGCCGTTTTTGTAGGGGCGCGCGATTCATCGCGTCCCTACGGAGTCCGATTGCTTTACCCTAGTAAATCGCGACGAAGGGTCAAACCGCCATCATACAAAATCATTTGGCCGGTCATATAAAGCTCGGGATCCAACAAAAACAACACGACTTTGGTGATATCGGATGCCGATCCGTATCGCGGGATAATTTTTTGATCAAGGTACTTTTGATATTTTCCTTTTCGGATACTCTCTTCTGCCATTCCCGCTTGATTCACGCCCGGCGCAACGACATTCACCCTTACAAACGGATCGCCTCCGAATTCTTTTGCAAGGATCTTCGCGCCATGAATCAGCGCAGCTTTGGATGTCCCATAGTACAGGGAACCTTCAAATGGATACACACCCTGCATGGAAGAAAAGAGCACGACAGAACCATCTCGAGAAGCAGATTTCATGCGGAGTCCAAACTGTTTGGCGCTGAACAAAGGAGCGGAAGCGTTCCGCAAAAATGCGTCTTGCATATGCGATACTTGCCCCTGCTTCCAATCAATCCGAGCCGGATCCCCAATAAGATTGATCAGCCCGTACGGTTCTTTTTCCTGATCAAAAAAGATATTGATCGCATCCTGAATCTCTTCAGAGTCATTAAAATCGCATTCGTAAAAATTCGCGCGGGCGCCTTTCAGGCGCTTCTTTAAGCGGGCCGTTTTTTCATCTTCATTACTATACACAAGCATCAGGGAACAATTCTGCGCGGCAAGCTGTGCACAAATCTCCTGTCCCAAACCGCCGGTCGCGCCCGCAACAAGTATCGATTTACCTACTAACACGTCATTAATGTATCATGGAGCCCTTCATCTCCGATGCCCGTATATCCATAGAATCTCCTTTTCATAACACAGTAAACTCAAACCGCTGGAAGCGGGCGGTACAAATGGCTATGATACTTCCATGCCTTATCCGACGCTGTTTTCACCAATCCAAATTGGTGAGCTTCAACTTCCGAATCGCATATTGATGGGCTCCATGCATCTCGGTTACGAAGGAAAAGAGAATTCCGCTGAAAGAATGGCTGAATTTTATGCGGCACGGGCACGCGGCAGAACGCCGCTGATGATTACCGGAGGCTGCGCAATCAATGAAGAAGCTATTGGCGGCAGCGCTTTCAGTTGCATTTATAACCCGGAAGATATTCTGACGCTTCGCGTTGTAACAACCAGAGTTCATGAAGAAGGAGGAAAAATCGGACTCCAGTTGTTTCACGCCGGCAGGTATGCCCGTCGCGAATGGCTCGGAGGATTACAACCCGTGGCGCCGTCCGCAATTCGCAGTCCCCTGAATCCGTCCACTCCGCGCGAGATGAATCCGGAAGATATCGATCGTACGATTCAGGATTTTTCACGGGCCGCTGTTCGGGCGCGGGAATGCGGATTCGATTGCGTTGAAGTAATGGGATCAGAGGGCTACCTGATCAATCAATTCCTCTCACCTGTCGCGAACAAGCGGCAGGACGAATGGGGAGGATCATTTGAAAATCGTGCCCGCTTCGGCGTCGAAGTCATGCGCGCAATCCGTAAGGCGTATGGAGATGACTACGCCGTGATTTTCAGAATGTCTGGAATCGACCTGATGCCGGAAAGCAATGAATGGGAAGCCACCTACCTGTTCGCACGCGCAATCCAGCAGGCAGGCGCAAACGCATTGAACGTCGGGATCGGATGGCACGAATCCCGAATCCCTACGATTTCCATGCTCGTTCCCCGGGCCTACTACAGTTTCGCTTCCGAACGTATCAAGAAGCATGTGGAGATTCCCTGCATCTGCAGCAACAGGATCAACGATCCGGCAGTCGCTGAGGATGTGCTTGCCTCAGGGAAAGCAGATCTGGTGAGTCTCGCACGTCCCCTGCTTGCCGATCCCGATTTCGCGGCGAAAGCGGAAAAAGGCAAAGCCTTTTTCATCAATACATGCATTGCTTGTAACCAGGCATGCCTTGATAATGCATTCCGAAATGAACCCACTGCCTGCATCTTAAATCCTGACGCCGGAAGAGAAAAACAGATGAAGATGCAGACGGCTCTCTACAAAAAGAGCGTAGCCGTTGTCGGTGGAGGCCCGGCCGGAATGCAAGCGTGCAAAACACTGGCTGAGCGCGGGCACCACGTGACGCTATTCGAAAAACAGGACAAACTTGGGGGACAGCTCTTGCATGCGGTTCTGGTTCCAGGGAAAAGCGAATTCCTGAATACCATCCGTTACTACCGCAGCTACCTTGAAGAATATGCGGTTGATATTCAGTTGAACAGCCGGCCGACGCAGGAAGATCTGGAAAAATTTGATGCTGTGATCATCGCTACCGGCGCGCGCCCCAAATCACCCGATATGCCCGGAATAGAGGAAGTTCGTTGCCTGAATTACGAACAATTCTTTGACAACCCGGCTTCGCTGAACAACAGTCGCTCCGTTGTGATCATAGGAGCGGGTGGAATCGGCTGTGATGTTGCCCACCTGCTCGCCGATTGCGGGCATCTCTATCCGCCGGCTTCCTTTTTCGAGCAGACGAACAACGTGGCCAAATACGAAGAATACATTCGATCTTTGCCTCGAAATCAAGAAATCACATTGACGCGTCGCGGAAAACGGATTGGCGAAAAGCTGGGACCAACGACCAGATGGGCACTGATGCAGCTACTGGAAAACCGCGGTGTCCGGATGCTGACTCAAATCCAGTACCAGTCCTTGAGTCGTGATGGCCTGAGAGCCATCGCGCGCAGCGGAAAAGAGATCTTTTTGCCTGCGGATACCGTAATCTTCGCGATCGGGCAGATTGCGAATTCGGAGTTTTTTGAAAGCCTGAAAGCCCGGGTTGATGCCGTTTATTTGATTGGCGCAGCACGCATTGCCTCTGAAGCAAACGCGCAGGCCGCAATCTGGGAAGCAGCCGAGGCTGCCGGAAACATTTAGATCTATAATGAAGGTTCCTTATGCTTGACGTAAATCAAATTGCCCCGGATTTCACATTGCCGGCGCTCGTGGGTGGGGAGCTACACTTGTATGCTGCGCCGGAAACATCAGCTCTCATTTTCTACAAGTTCAGCTGCGGCACGTGCAGGTTCACTTTTCCTTTTCTTCAGAGAATCTACGAAGCGTACAGTACCACATTCAACATTATGGCGATTGCGCAGGATGATGCGGAAGCCACGGAAAATTTCCGCAAAGAACTCGGAGTTACGATTCCGACGTTGCTCGATCTTACTCCTTATCCGGTAAGCGCGGCATACGGATTGGAAACCGTTCCTTCTATTTTTCTGGTGGATAGATCGCATAAGATAACATTCGCAACGTACGGCTTCGTGAAGCAGGACATTATGAACTTCGCCGACATCCTTGCAGAAAAAACCGGGCGGCCCCAGATCGACATTTTCGGCGACGCGGAAGTCCCGGAAATCAAACCAGGGTGAAAATCCCGCAATCGCTGAGGTCTTCAGCCATTTCTCTATGACGAAATCATCTCTGGAAAAAGAAGTCCGAGACCTGCGTGATGCATTGCGGCATCATGAGTACAAGTACTACGTGGAAAACAATCCGGAGATTTCTGATTACGAATTCGACCGGATGATGTCGCGCCTCAAAACACTGGAAGAAGAGCATCCGGAAATCTTGACACGGGATTCACCTACACAGAGGGTCGGCGAGCTTCCCGTAGATGGTTTCCCTTCCGCAACACATCGTTGGCCAATGATCAGCCTGGATAACGCCTACAACTTTGAAGAACTGGATGCCTTTCACGAGCGTGTTCTGAAGATCGTTGGGAGTCGTCCGGTCGATTATGTTGCTGAGTTGAAAATCGATGGCACATCCGTATCCATAGTGTACGAGGACGGCAAACTTGCAAGGAGCGTTACGCGCGGCGACGGAACTCGCGGGGATGTGGTGACAACCAATATCCGGACAATTCGTTCTGTACCTCTGTCACTGCCGAAACCGTGGGATCACTCCCCTTATTTTGAAGCGCGTGGCGAAGTTTATCTTGCGCGAACAACATTTGAAGAACTGAACGAAGCGCTGATAGACGAAGGCGACGAACCCTTTGCAAACCCGCGCAACGCTGCAGCTGGTTCGCTCAGACTCAAGGATCCAAAGCAAGCCGCATCCCGTAAACTCGACGTCTTCGTATACCAGTTGCTTCCGGAAGATCTTGCGACGAACCATTCGGAGTCTTTGCAAAATCTCAAGAATGCGGGATTCAAAGTCAATCCCAACATCACGTTATGTCATTCGCTTGAAGAGGTGAAGCGCTTCTGCGAAAAGATGGAAGAAAAACGAGATTCTCTCGATTATGAAATTGATGGAGTCGTTGTCAAAGTAAACGATTTTCGATTGCGGCAAATTCTGGGAGCCACTTCAAAATTTCCTCGTTGGGCGATCGCCGTAAAATTCCGGG
>Ga0210139_1000237_pt1 | contig 11191 bp, 8 predicted proteins | sample Browns_TuleB_D2_FD_184855 | JGI IMG/M metagenome (GOLD analysis project Ga0210139, IMG submission 184855) | Wetland microbial communities from San Francisco Bay, California, USA, that impact long-term carbon sequestration - Browns_TuleB_D2 (SPAdes) | ecosystem: Environmental > Aquatic > Marine >... | reverse complement strand
TCCTAATGTTACCAAAGATAATCGTGTGGTGAGTTGGATTTTTCCGTTTCAAAGTTTCATATGCCATAGGTGGAGGCCTTCTTATCCTTATGAATGCGTGGCAGGGCGTCGTATTTTCGATTCAAAAAAAGAAAAGAAAGTCATAACTATCCTCAATGATGATAAAAAAACGACCGTACGCGTAAGAAAGTTGAAAAAGAGTTTTCCAGTTGAATGGGATTCTGTTTACTCAGTCGGAGGGGCTTTGGATCCATTTAATGATAATTCACCATTGGCATTTTGGACGAAAGACGGTGTGGCCTATCTTCGCCAGCAACACGATGGGAAGGGTTATGAAATTAAAACTGTAAAAGCCGACAAGCAACTATGGGTCAACAAATCTTTGGTCAAGGCAGGAAAGACTCAGAGGAAGGATTTTTGGGAGTATTGGGGTTACCGCGAGGTCATAGGGTATGACGAGAAGCCAGTTTACCAGTTCCGCAGAGCCTATCTGAACGAGAAAGAAACGGAGCTGATAAATCAGGATATTTCTTTTCCGGAACATAGTAACTTTATAGGGATAGGTTCATTCGCGTTAGAAGATATTGATAATGATGGACTGGATGAAATCATTTTCATTGAGGAAACAGGGACAAGGAATTTCAAAAAGGAAACGGTCCATTACTCGGATGTGAGGGATTACATCAGAGTCCTCAAATGGATTGGAAAGGGATACCAAGTAGTATGGACCAGTCCACCTATAAACAAGCGCGGCAGCAAGGTGCTTGTGGATGATGTAATGGGGAATGGAAAAAAGCAGATCGTGGTTGGAACAGGCGATGGTAAAATTCTGGTCTGGGAGCGAAAATAGATCGTGTTAATTAGATTGAGAACACATATTATTCTGACTTTAATATTTTTTTGGCTCAGTTTGCCAATATCGGCTTACGCCCAGACAACAACCGACGCTATCACAAATGGGAGTCAATGGCTTATGTCAGTTCGCTACGGATTGGGATTTTGGGCCCTATCTGCCCCCCCAGATCCATTGCAGACTGAATTTACCCGAGATTCTTTTAAACCAACCTATATACGTGACAGCATTGAATCGATAAAGGCTTTACAGCTGATTGATTTTCCTGTAACTGACTATGAAAACTCGTATATTTGGCTTTCAAGATTTGCCAACCTCCCTACCGGGCAACTTGCAGAAAAAGCAATTATTCTTTCTAGAACTGCGATGGATTTCAGCGGAGATATTTCAAAACTATTATTGAATAAAAATCCAGACGGTGCGTTCGGCGGGGATAAGGGCTATTCCAGTAACATTCTTGATACGGCATTAGCTTCGAAGGCACTTGTGGTTGGCGGTGTGGATACAAGCATCACTGCAGGCACTGTGAGCTATTTGCTCGCAACCCAGAATACCGACAGTGGGTGGGGTCTTGTGGGGGGTAACGGGAGTCATGTTTACTACACCGTGATAGTCATGCAGGCGCTGGAGACGCAGGCACAGACGCCAACCATTGCTAACGCGCTATCTCATGCGACGGCGTATCTATTGTCGCAGCAACTACCCGACGGTTCTTGGGGCAATGTCCCGGATACGGCGCTGGCGCTGATGGCGATTGCAAAGACAACCGGCGATACAACAGTACGTCTGGCGGCTTTGAATTGGCTGATCAGCCAGCAGCTTCCGAACGGAAGTTGGAATGACGATGTATATTCGACTGCGTTGGCATTACAGGCGCTGGCGGTGTGGCCGTGACCGGCGGGGTGCTGGCCGCCATCCCGGGCTTCAGCCACGTCGGCGCGACGGAGGCCGTGACGCTCGCGGCGTCCTTGACCGACGGCTCAAACATCGCCGGGAACCTGACGATCATCTATCAGATGACGACCCCTTCCGGGGCGACAGTGACGAGCGGGACGACGACCGTGGCCGTTGGGCCGTCCGTGCCGACGGCGGATGCGACGCTGGCCTCCCTCAATTATACGTTTTCCGAATCGGGAAACTATCCGGTCCAGGCCGAGGTGTATAACGGCCCGACGCTGCTTACGACATTAAATGGCGCCGTTTCGGTCGCGCCACGGGTTCGGATCGAGCCGTCCCTATCTGTTACGCCGGACACGGTGCTTCCGGACGGGGATAAGCGCATTCATCTGAATATTCACCTTGAGGGTGTGGAGCAGACGCCGTGAAGAGGGTTTGGCTTATACCGTTATTTATTGCCTTTGTGCCCAGCTCTTCATGGGCGCAGAGCAGCCCCATTGCGGTCAGCTATTCCGTCAGCGGCGTGAGCAGCGACGGAACGACGACCACATTGGATTTAACGTTGACCGTGACCAACAACGGAACCGGTGATATCAGCCAGGTGTCGGTCATGCTCCCCGGTCCCACCGGCGATGATACCGTGATTCAGGGTGAGATCGACTTTGCCGCAATTGCGGCCGGGCAATTACAGACGGCCGCGGGGCAGTTCCTTGCTCCGCAAGACCTGTATGAAGGCAGTTCACTTGATGTTTTGACTTGGAAGATTGAATATTTGGATGCGCAGTCCGTAAACCAGACCGTCATGATTCTGGGGCATAAGCAGCCGTGATGGACGGCATGATGCAACAAAAGCGGAATTCTAATCTTGCGCACCGGGCAGTTGTGTTCTTGCTCGCGTCCGCGCTGATTTTGATATTCGGAGGCCGGTCTGAAGCGCAAGAAGCGGCGCAGGTTGGCACCGACTTCTGGCTGGCCTTCCCCGAGCAGGAAGGGAATAATTCCTTCGAGGATTTCGAACTCGACATCCTGAGCGAACAAACCGCCAATTACACGATTACAACGCTAACCCCGGCTTCCACGGTTACCGGCACGGTAACAGCCAGCACCCCCAAACACATCGTCATGAACCGCTTGACGCAAATTACGACAAACCAGGTGATCGAGGGCCGCGGCATTCATGTGACCAGCGATGCCCCCATTTCGGTGATTTTCAAAAGCCCGTCCAATGCCACCGTGCATTCCGATGATGCTTATCTGGTTCTGCCGACACCGACATTGAATACGGAGAACATCGTGGTGGGTCATCAGGAGACGCTGAGCGCGCGGGGTTTCTCACCCACGCGGTATCCCTCCCAATTCGTGATTTTGGCGCCTAATGACGCAACCAACGTCGTCATCAACACAACCTGCACCAGCCTATCGGGCACGCTCGCGGGCGGCACGGTGGTCCTGGCGCTCAATGCCGGTCAGACCTATCAGTATCGATGCGGTAATGCGCAGGATGTGACCGGAACGGTGGTCACGGCCGACAAGCCGGTGGCGGTCTTCGGCGGGAACCGCTGCACCGACATCCCCGCCGGCTTATCGGCATGCGATTATGTTGTTGAGGAGATGTTTCCGGTATCCATGTGGCGGAAGGATTACCTCACCTTTCCGCTCAACAATGGGACGGCCGATCTGTTGCGCATTGTTGCGAGCCGGGACGGGACCGTCGTGACGATCGACGATGGGACTGCTACTCAGACCACGAGCCTGAACCGCGGTGGACAGTTCAATCTCACGACGGGCCTGCCGACGCATATTGCAAGCAACCAGCCGATCAGTGTGGCCCAGTACAGCCGCGGCGGGGAAGTCGACCCCTACAATGCCAATCGGGATCCAATGGAAATGTTGATTATTCCGACGGATCTGTATCTCAACAGCTACCGCCTATACACGCCGACCGGATACGCGCCGAATTACCTCAACATCATCGCAGCCTCTTCGGCCGTCGGAAGCGTTCAACTGGACGGGAACCCCGTGAGCGGATTTTCGCCGTTGCCCGGCGGGGCGTATCAGGGCGTCGCGGTGGTGGTCGGAGCCGGTCAGCACGTCGTAACGGCTTCGGGGCCGATGGCCGTCTATAGCTACGGTTTTGCCCTCGCCGCCTCCTATGGCTATCCGGCCGGGATCGCACTTCCCGGGGGATTCAGCACCGTTCGCGTGATCGACACGGTTTCGACCGCGAACATCGATCTGGACCAGAGCACGTTTTCCAAGCCGCCGGACAGCGTCGCTCCCGATCCGGGGAACAACCAAACCGTGATCGAATGGGACTATGACGGATTTGACGTCGGCCAGATCGAAGATCTCACATTCGATCTAATTTTAATGAATCCGTTTCCGGGCGAAGACCGGCTCGTGCATCACAAGCTGGAGCTGCTGTATGACGACGTGGACGGGAATCCGGTCCGGACCGAGATCGGCACCCGGACGGTTCATGTCCAATCCAGCGCCCTCGCTGCATCGATTGTAACGGACAAGTCCCAGTACGGGGCGGATGAAACGGTTCTGTCGGATCTGTCAATCACGAATCTCTCCGATTACGCCCGGACGATTGCGGCCTCGGTCGAGGTCCGGGATGGAGGCGGCGTGACGGTCGGCCCGGTGGCGACGCTCTCCGACCTGATCTTTGCGGCAGGAGAGACCCGGAGTTTCCCGGGCCTGACGTTTGATACGGGCGCGACGGTCTCCGGCAATTACGTGGTGGCGGCGGACCTCTTGGATTCGACCGCCTGGGTCGGCGCGGCGCAGGCGCCGTTCGTGATCACCGCGGTCGGCCAGCTCACGGCCGGGCTCACGGTGGATAAACTGCAATACGGGGCGCATCAGACGGTGGGCCTGACGACATCGGCGGCGAGCGGGACGGCCAACGCGACGCTGACGGGAGTTTCCGCGACCGTGACGATTACAGACGGCTCGGCCGCGACGGTATTCACCGAGACGAGGAGCCTTGCCGATCTGCTTCCGCTGGCCGGGACGAGCTTCCGGTCATTCTGGAACACGGAAACCTATCCTCCGGGGGCCTATGCGGCCTCGGTGACGGTGACGGCATTGGGCGGGTTGACCGCCACCGCAACGAGCGGATTCACGATCGTCTCCAGCCTGGAGCAGGCCCAGGCCCTGGCCGGGACGATCACGGTCGATCCGAATACGATCATCGAAGGGGAGATGACGCAGCTCAGCTATACGGTCCAGAACATCGGGAACGTGATCGACGTCCCGGAGGCCACGCTTGAGATCCTTGTCGTGGATCCGGATACTCAGCAAGCGGTGCGCACCCTGACCGATTTCGTTTCCTTGAATGCGCGCGAGGTCTTCGCCAACAGCGTACCGTTCGATTCGACCGGCCTTCCGCCGAAGGCGTATCTGTTCGCACTTCGGGCGGTGATCGAGGACGTGACCCAACCCTTAGCCGGGACCGGCCTGACGATCCAGCCGCGTCCGAACACCGCCCCGATCGCCAATGCCGGGCCGGATCAGATCGGCTATGCCGGGCAGCCCGTAACACTGGACGGGACGGGAAGCTCAGACCCGGAGAGTGATCCGATCACGTATCACTGGGCCTTCGTCTCGGTGCCCCCGGGCAGCGGGGTCACGAACGGAAGCCTCACGGGTGCCGACACGGCCACGCCGGCCTTTACGCCGGACATCAACGGCAGCTACCTCCTCGCGTTGGTCGTCAACGATGGTCAATTGGACAGCCAGGCGGATCAGGTCGCGGTCTACGTTTCCCCGCCGGTTCAAATTGATCTTCATCCGGAAACGATCAATCTGAAGAGCCACGGCGGATCGAATTCCGTGACGGTGGTGCTGTTCTCGCCGCTGCTTTCATCGTTCGCCCCGCTGACCGGCCCGGACGGTGTCACCGTGACGGCCATATTCAGCTTCACGCACACGTACGTCGACAAGAACGGGCAGACCGTTACGTTCACGACCCCGACGACCGATTATCCGGCGGCGCACTCCGTCGCGGCGGTCGATCTGGACGGTGACGGCACGATCGACGGCTACCAGCTCACACTGAAGATCGATCGTCAGCTGATCATCGATGGATTCACGGATTCGAACGGACAGCTCCGAATCACCCAGCCCACGCCTCTCACCTCGACCGCGACCGGCAACGGCCTGCCGATCGGAAGCGACGTCAATACCGCGATCGCTCCCGGGCATTAATCTGCAAGATAGTCAAGCCGGGGTTCGGTCGGGATTGGGCCCCGGGTCCTTCCGAGAATTGGTCCCGAGCTCAAAAACCGGACATTTCTATTTTGAGTTGAAATCAGGGTGGTCCTTCATTGACATTCCTCCATTGACCTGATATCCTCGATCGCTACGCATGGTCATTGGGATTCCAAGAGAAATCAAAGATCACGAGTATCGTGTCGGTCTGACGCCCAAGGCCGTCGGAACGATGGTTCAATCGGGACATCGCGTGCTGGTGGAGGAGGACGCCGGCCGGGGCAGCGGTCACCCGGACGAGGCATTTCAGGCCGCCGGTGCGACGGTGTACAAAGACCGGGCCCGATTGTTCGGCGAAGCCGAGCTCATCGTCAAGGTCAAGGAGCCTATCGCGTCGGAATTTCCCCTGCTGCAAAAAGGACAGATCCTCTTCACCTTTCTCCATCTTGCGGCCGACCGACCGCTGACCGACACGCTCCTCCAGCGCGACATGATCGCGATCGCTTATGAAACGATCCAGGCGCCAGACGGATCGTTGCCGCTCCTCCGTCCGATGAGCGCGATCGCCGGGCGGATGTCGGTTTTGATGGGCTCGTACTACCTGCAAAAGATCCACGGGGGCAGCGGCGTCCTGCTTCCCGGCCTGCCGGGGGTTCCCGCGGGACGCGTGGCTGTTCTCGGGTGCGGAACAGTCGGAAAGAATGCCGCTCAGATGGCGGTCGGACTTGGCGGACAGGTGACCCTTTTTTGTCACGAGACGGACCGCATCGAGCCGATGGAGGGCGCCTTCAGCGGAAAGGTCGTTACGCGGCTGTTGAAACCGGATCTCATCGAGCAATCGGTGTTAAGCTCGGATCTGGTGATCGGCGCGGTGCTCGTCACGGGTTCAAAAGCGCCTAAATTGGTTCCGCGAGCCTGGGTCGCGGGAATGCGCAAAGGCTCCGTGATCGTGGATGTCTCGATCGACCAGGGTGGCTGCATCGAAACCTCGCGACCGACGACACACTCCGATCCTGTCTATACGGTTGACGGCGTGATCCATTATTGCGTGGCGAATATGCCCGGCGCTTTCCCCCGGACCGCGACGTCGGCCCTGGTCAATGTGACGCTCCCGTATCTTTCGGAGTTGGCGACGAAGGGTGTGGAGGCCGCCTGCCGCGAGGACGCCGCACTGGCCAAAGGGGTGAACATCTATAAGGGGAAGGTGACGCATCCCGGTGTGGCCGAGGCCCATGGGATGAAGTTCGAAAAGTGGCCGTGAAATGTGAAGCGTGAGGAATAAGGAGTGAAAGGACAGGGTCGGCTTCTTCCGTTACTCCTTGTCGGTGTATACTTCAAAAACGGGGCGTAGCGCAGCCCGGTAGCGCGCCAGCTTCGGGAGCTGGATGTCCGCGGTTCAAATCCGCGCGCCCCGACCATTTTCGTATTGATTTGCGATGAACATGCCATGTTCTACACGAAATTTCCTTGCCATACGAGAACATGTCCACTAAAATAAATTCATTTAAGTTTTCGCGATTCGAACGCGTTGAAGTGGGCATCGAATCCGCTCCAGTCCATCCTGTCATTGGCACTAAAATCCGGGAGGCGCCGGCGCCGTTTGGAGATCGATCCGAATCAAACCGAGACGAATGGACGGGCCGAAGTTCGGGTCAGCGGCCGTGTGCAGGGGGTTCTGTACCGGGCGTTTGCGCGGGAGGCGGCCCGCCGGTTGGGCCTGACCGGCTTTTGCCGGAACCTTTCCGATGGGAGCGTGGAGGTGATCGCGGAGGGCGAGAAGGAGGCCATTGGGGCCCTGATTGAGCAGCTGCGTGCAGGGCCGCCGCGGGCCAAGGTCGAGGATATCCAGATTCAATGGAAACCGGCGGGGCGCCGGTTTACCGATTTTTCAATCCGGTATGATGAAAATCAAGGATAAAAAGGGGTTTCTTAGATGAGCCATCACGCGGATGAAGAAGAACGATCGGTCAGGGGAAGAGACGAAACAGATACGCCCACGGACGATCTGGGTATTGAGATTGAGGAACGAGAGCCCGAGGAAAAGGTCGAGGCCGAGCCGGCCGAGACGATGGACGCCATCAAAAGCTACCTCAAGGAAATCCGAAAGTCCGTCCTGCTGACTTTCGAGCAGGAACAGGACCTTGGAAAACGCATTCAGGAAAACGGAGACGAGGACGCCCGGACACAAATGATCGAATCCAACCTCCGCCTGGTGGTTAGCATGGCGAAACGTTACATCAACCGGGGGCTCCCGTTCTCGGACATCATCGAGGAGGGCAACATCGGGTTGATCCGCGCGGTCGAGAAGTTTGATTACAAACGCGGTTTCAAGTTCAGCACCTACGCCTCCTGGTGGATACGTCAGGCGATCGAGCGCGCCATCATCAACCAGAGCAAGATGATCCGCCTGCCGGTGCACGTGGTCGAGAAATTGAACCACTACATGGCCATATCGGAGCAGCTGATGCAGGAAAAAAACAACCTTCCCAGCGCCAAAGAGGTGGCCCGGCGGATGGCGGTCAAGGAGGAGGATGTTTTGGAACTCCAGCAGCTGATCCGGAAGACCTATTCACTGGACAGTCCGATCGGGGGACGTCCCGACACTTCTTTGAAGGATGTCATTCAGGATACGTCGCAGGTTCCGCCCTCCATGATGGCCATTGGAATTCGAAACCGGGAGGAAATTGAAAAATGGCTCGCGACGCTGAAGGAGAACGAGCGCAGGGTCATCGTGCTCCGGTTCGGACTGGCCGGCGAAATGTCGCGGACGCTCGAGGAGATCGGGAATATCTTCGGGCTGACCCGTGAGCGAGTCCGGCAGATCGAACATTCGGCGATTACCAAGCTTCGAGCCATCATCACCCAAAAGACGATCAAACCCGAGGAGCTACTCTGATGCGTTCCGCCACCCCGCAACGCGAAACAAAACTTCAGGCCCTTAAATCGGCCATCCGGGAGATCCCGGACTTTCCGAAAAAGGGAATCCTTTTCTACGACATCACAACCCTGCTCAAAGATCCGAAATCCTTTGCCATGATATTGGAGGAGCTGGCCTCCGAATACAGGGAGGCCGGCATACAAAAGGTGGCCGCCATCGAGGCACGGGGATTTATCTTCGGAGCCCCCCTGGCGCATATGCTTGGAGCCGGATTTGTGCCGATCCGGAAGCCGGGAAAACTGCCCGCCGATGTTTTTGAGGCCACGTATTCGCTGGAATACGGGAACAGTACGATCGCCGTCCATCAGGATGCGATTACTCGCGGCGAGCGCGTGCTTCTGGTAGACGACCTTCTCGCGACCGGCGGGACCATGGCGGCAGCGGTCGACCTGGTTGGCCAGCTGGGCGGGGAAATTATCGGCCTGGCCTTCCTGGTTGAGTTGTCCGGTCTCAACGGTCGCGATAAACTGAAGAATCATAAAATTCTGTCCCTCATCCGGTATTAAACCCCGTTGGTTCCTCCCGATCATTTGATTATGATAGAATAACATTCGATTCGAGATGAAAAAATGGAACCCCTCAGGATCGCTTTTCTCTGGCACCACCATCAACCCTATTACAAGGACCCTCTCTCCGGAGCATACTCCCTTCCGTGGGTCCGGCTTCACGCGATCAGAGCCTACCATGATATGGCGGCCCTCCTGAAGGATTTTCCGGAGATCCATTCCTCATTCAACCTCGTTCCCTCTCTTCTGAACCAGCTGCAGGATTATGAAGAAGGAAAGGCCAGGGACCTCTTTCTGGAACAATCGTTGATTCCGGCCGACGAGCTTGGACCGGCGGAACGGATGCTTCTGCTTCGGTACTTTTTCATGGCCAACTGGGAGACGATGGTCAAGCCATGGCCGCGGTACCAGGACCTTCTGCAACGCCGCGGCTCCCGGTCGGACGACGACAATCTGGCCGACGCCGCCGCGCGATTCGGCGTGAACGATTTTCGCGATCTTCAGGTGCTTTTCAATCTGGCCTGGTTCGGATTCAAGGCCGTCGAGCAATGGCCGGCCTTGCAGGAGTTGAAACGGAAAGGCCGCGGATTCACGGAGGCGGACAAGGGGGAGGTGATCCGGTGCCAGCAGGAGGTCATCCGTCGTGTGGTTCCGCTTTACCGCGAACTCGAATCCGCCGGCCAGATCGAGCTGACGACCAGCCCGTATTATCACCCCATTTTACCGCTGGTGTACGATACCGATCTCGCGCGGCGATGCATGTCTCGGGCGGTGTTGCCGGAACGCTATCAGGCCCCCGAAGACGCCAAAATGCAGATCGAGAAGGCGGTCGAGTCCCACACCCGCCGGCTGGGCAGAAGGCCCCTGGGGTGTTGGCCTTCGGAAGGATCGGTCTGTCCCGAAATTATTCCCCTGCTCGCCGATGCCGGGATCCGCTGGATCGCGACGGACGAGGAAATCCTGCTGAATTCGATACCGACCCAGTCCCGGATGGAGGCGATTTACCGGCCCTACCGCATCGGAAGCGACGGGAAGGAGCTTGCCATCGTGTTTCGGGATAAGGAACTTTCGAATTTGATCAGCTTCACCTTCGGGCCCATGGACGCCCGTGCGGCGGTCGACGACTTCATGAAGCGGCTTCAAACCATTCGAAGCGAGACGTCCGGTCAAAAAGGCGAGACCCTTGTGACGGTTATCCTGGACGGAGAAAACCCCTGGGAATACTATGCGGACGGGGGAAAACCCTTTCTGACCGAGTTGTACCGACGTCTTTCGAATTCGAAGGACTTCCGTACCGTCCGAATCACCGATGCCATTGAGTCCCATCCGCCGACGCAGCGTATCGGTCGGCTTTATACCGGTTCCTGGATCCATCATGATTTTGATATCTGGATCGGTTCCGAGGAGGAAAATCAGGCGTGGAGCTATCTGGATCGAACCCGCCGGTCGCTGCTTCCCCTCCTCAACGACCCTGCCGTCCCGGCGACGCAACGGGAGGCGGCCTGGGAATCCATCTACGCAGCCGAGGGCAGCGATTGGTTCTGGTGGTACGGGGATGATTTCACAAGCGCCCATGACGAGGAGTTCGACCGGCTCTTTCGGAATCATCTGGCCGGTGCATTTCGAAGTCTCGACCAGGACATTCCCGAGTATCTGTCGAGGCCGATCATCCACCTGCATCCGATCAAGCATGTGGCTGAGGCGGTCAATTTCATCCGTCCGACTCTGGACGGCAAACGAACCAGCTACTTCGAGTGGCAGGGGGCGGGCTGCTACCAC
>Ga0210139_1000236_pt1 | contig 11250 bp, 12 predicted proteins | sample Browns_TuleB_D2_FD_184855 | JGI IMG/M metagenome (GOLD analysis project Ga0210139, IMG submission 184855) | Wetland microbial communities from San Francisco Bay, California, USA, that impact long-term carbon sequestration - Browns_TuleB_D2 (SPAdes) | ecosystem: Environmental > Aquatic > Marine >... | reverse complement strand
CGATTGGACATAATCCCGCTTGAGATACCGGGCCTGCGCGAGGTAGTAGTAGGCGTAGGGATTGCTCGGATAGAGCGAAATGGCTTTTTGAAAAACCGAGGCGGCCTCATCCAGCCGTCCGGAAGTCAGGAGTTCGCGGCCCTCTTCCGTCAGTTGCAGCGAGGCCTCCTGTTGTCCCGTCTGCCCGGGGTCGGTCATCCGGCCGGTGATCGGGTTCAGTGGCGGCTCACCGGACGAAGGTTCTCCCGACGGGCCGATGCATCCCGCCAATAAAAGGAGTGCGGCCGTGATCGCCAACCACGGCCGTCCGGGGTCCATTCCGCGCCTCTTGTTCATCGCGATGAGATCAATTGCTTGAACCAACGGTAAAGCTTGTTCGGGACCCGCTCGGAATCCCCGCAATGGCGATCGGGTTCCGTTCCCTCAATGAAGGCCTCCTCGACCCCTCCGGGGCAGCTCCGGTCCGAGATTTGACCGGATTTTGGATCGATGGCTTCAAAAATAATACCCGGAGGCGCCTCAAATCGTGCAACGGGATAGCCGGCCGTGGCCCCCTTCATGAATTCGGTCCAGATCGGAAGCGCGGCCTGGGCGCCCGTCAGGCGGGGGCCGGATCCGGCGTCCGGGTTCGCGGTGTATTCATCCGGCGGAATCGGCTCCCCCTCGTCGTATCCCACCCAGACAAGCCCCAGCAGATCCGGGGTGAATCCCGCGAACCACGCATCCTTGTAGTTACTCGTGGTCCCGGTTTTTCCGGCAACGGGGCGCATCAGTCCGCGACTGCGAACGCCGCGGCCGGTTCCGTGTTCCACCACGCCCTCAAGGAGGTGGGTCATGAGGTAGGCCTGCTGGGGCGTCAGCGCCGATTTCATCTCAAACGTTCTGCGTTCAAGCACCCGGCCGTCCCCCGAAACCACTTCCTTGACGGCCAACGGGTCGACCTGTATTCCGCCGTTGGCGATCGTGGAATAACCGGTTGCGATTTCAAGAGGGGACACCTCGGAGGTTCCCAGGGCGAGGGAAGGGACATTCATGAGCGGGCTTTTGATCCCCATCGAGCGGGCCGTGGCCGACACGTTGTCGATCCCGATTGTATCGGCCAGCCGTGCCGTGGCCACGTTCAGGGAATTCTCGAGGGCCGTCCGGAGCGTCACGGTTCCGTAATAGGTTTTGTCATAGTTCTGGGGACTCCACACGCCTTCACCCGAGGCGATGCTGATGGGCGCATCATCGATCAACGTGGCCGGAGTATAGGGCGAGCCGTCGGGAGTCCGGGCCCGGGTCAGCGCGGCGAGATAAACAAACGGCTTGAAGAGCGATCCGGGTTGGCGGCGGGCCTGCGTGGCCCGGTTGAATTGACTGGCGGCGTAATCACGCCCACCGACCATGGCCTTGATCTGTCCGGTCTGGGGTTGAAGCGCGATCAAAGAGGCCTGCAGTGGCTTCATGGCATCATCCCGTCGAAGCCTCGGACTTTGCCGTTCGAGCCGTTTCAATCCCTTCGACACGGCCTCCTCCGCCAGCCGTTGCTCCTGAAGGTCCAGGGTGGTAAAGACTTTCAGCCCTTCCGAAGTGAGAATGTCGGGTGAATACCGTTCGGCAAGCTGCTGCCGCACAAAGTCGACGAAGTAGGGCGCGATACGCTCCTGCTGAATGGGAGGGCGACTCGGGACCGGCTCGCGATTGGCCTGATCGTATTCGGCCGATCCGATCATCGCCAGCGCGCGCATCCGGTCCAGCACGGCGTTCCGTCGTGCCGTCGCCCGCACGGGATCCCGAAACGGTGAAAGCATGTTCGGCGACTTGATCATACCGGCCAGAAGCGCCGATTCGGCCAGCGTCAACTCATGCGGGCGTTTTCCGAAATAATAACGGGAGGCCCTCCCGATTCCGTATATCCCCATCGTTCCGCTCTGGGCGAAATAGATCTCGTTGAGGTAGGCCTCAAGAATCTGGTTCTTGGAGTACCGAAGATCCAGGATAAGCGCCATGAATACTTCGTTCACCTTCCGAGTAACGGTGCGTTCCTGATTAAGATAAAAATTCTTGACGAGCTGCTGCGTGAGCGTGCTCCCGCCCTGAACGATCGCGCCTTGCTTGAGATCGATCCATAACGCGCGGGCCATGCTCCGGAGATCGATTCCGCCGTGCCGGAAGAAGCGGCTGTCCTCGGCGGCCAGGACGGCATTGATCAGATGCCGCGGGGCCTCCTCCAGGCGGACCAGATCCCGCTCCTCCCAGGACTGATCATAAAATGCCGCGATCAGCTCGGGCTCGAGTTCGGCCAGGGCCAGACGGTTGCCGGTGGAAACCTCGCGAATCCCGGCCAGACGGTCGTGATCCAGCGCAAGTTGAATCGGTGCGGCCTTAACGGAGTGATCGGGATAATCGAAATCGTGAAGATAGACGGTAAGGCGGTCCGGTTCGAAATGATACTCCCCGGGGCGCTCGGGAGGAACCGGGACCGGATGATAGTCCAGACGTCGGAGGCGCTCGAATAATCCGACGCCCTTGATGTCAAGGCCGGGATAGAGGATGAAGGAATCCGAATAGACCTTGGAGGGCAGCCGCCAGCGTTGACCTTCAAACCGGTGGGTTACGATCACGTACAGCACGGCGATGTAGAGAATGAACAACGCCGCCAGGGCGGGGACGACCCCGGCCAGAATGGGCCCGCGGAATTTCCACAAGGTGGAGGCCCCCCGGGAAAAACCTTGAAAAACGGTTTGAATTGCTTTACGAGACAAGAACTTCCAATCCTTCCTGGATGAAACGATCCCGATCGATCCGGTAGGCTTTTACGGTGGGCCGGCCGCGTTCCTCCATTGAAATAATAACATAAAGGGGCTCGGGTTGGTTTAAAACCTCTCGCGTGGAGGTAAAGTCGTTTGCCACCTTGATGTCGGTCGGTGACGGGTGATCCGGGCCGCGCGGATGCGAATGATAGACGACCAGAAGTTCGGTCCCGTTCGATCGCATCTCTTTTAGGGCCATGGACATCTCCCGAGCGTCCATGACGAAGGCAATGGCGGCGCGTTGTTCAGCCGGGAGGAGTCGCAGCTGAGCAGCCCTCGCATCATCGAAGTTCGACAGCTCGGCACCCTCCATGGCCACAATATTGGCGATTTTATACGCCCGGGTGACCTGTGCGTCTTTGCCGGCCAGCAGACCGCAACATTCGAACGGCGCATCGCGCTCGGCATGGTCCAGCATCTGGTCGAAGATCGATTTCGGAATTTTCAACATCGAACCGGGAGGATCAGAGCGTACAGGACTGTTCGTAGTCCAGGAGCTTCGTGATCTTGGGCGATTTCCCGCAGAGCGGGCAGTCCGGATCCTTGTGGATCTTGACGTCGCGGAACGTCATCTCCAGTGCATCGTAGATCATCAATCGATCGTAAAGCGGGCGTCCGATCCCGAGAATCTCCTTGAGCGCCTCCGTGGCTTGCAGGACGCCGACCGTGCCCGCGAGGACACCCAGGACCCCGGCTTCCTGACAGCTCGGCACGAGTCCCGGAGGCGGCGGTTCGTGATACAGGCAGCGGTAGCAGGGATGACCGGCATGGGCCTTGATCGTCGTAATCTGGCCGTCGAACCGGAAGATGCTGGCCGAGACCAGTGTTTTCTTCATGAAGAAGCAGGCGTCGTTCATCAGGAAACGTGTCGGAAAATTGTCCGAACCGTCCAGAACCACGTCGTAATCCTTCAGGACCTCCATGACATTGGCCGAAGTCAGTCGAGTTGCGTACGGACGGACCCGGACATCCGGATTCATGGCGGCGATCGTCTTGCGGGCCGATTCGACCTTGGGCGTGTCCAGGGCGGCCGTGGTATGGATGACCTGCCGATGGAGGTTTGAAAGATCCACCGCGTCGGCATCGACGATGCCGAGAGTTCCGACACCGGCCGCCGCCAGATAGAGCGCGGCCGGGGATCCCAGGCCGCCGGCTCCGATGCACAGTACGCTCGAGCGTGCGATCTTCTCCTGTCCCTTGCCCCCGACCTCCTTTAATATGATGTGGCGGCTGTAACGTTCAATCTGTTGTTCCGTAAAGCCCATCGTCTTTACTCGATAATATTGCGTTCGATGGGGTCGACCTTGACGCCCATCTTCTTTAATCCTTCCACGGCCCGTTCGATTTCCTTGGGATCTCCCGTCAGCTCCAGGTCCACCCATCCCGTCTTTTCGGTCACGTCCGCACGCCGGACATTGGTGATCACCTGATATTTCTGTCCGATCTGGTAGATGACCGGGTCCTTGATCTTGTCCTCCGGGAACGTGATATGAAATTTCAAGCTGGCCATCGTCTATCCTCCTCGCCGGATCCGCCGGCGATCGCCGGAATAATCGAGACGTCATCTCCTTCTTTCAAAGCGGTGGATTGCCCTTGTTTAAAGCGGATGTCCTCTTCGTTGACATAAATGTTGACAAACCGTCGTATCTGATTCGCTTCATCGCAGATCCGGGTCTTGATCCCGGGATACTTTGTTTCCAGGTGATCGATCACTTCGCCGATATCCTTTCCGTCCACCTCGACCGTGCTCTCTCCGGCCGTGAGCTTCCGAAGCGGTGTGGGAATGCGAACCCGGATGGCCATTACCCGTTCCTCCTTTGATTGTTCTGAATCGTCTGTTCGAAACTGGCCAGGTTGGGCTGAATGCGGACCGGTTCTCCCACGGCCTCCATGACGGCCTCCTGTGTTTTGAGCCCGTGGCCGGTAATGTAGGCCACCGCGACGTCACCCTTCCGAATGATGCCCTGTTCCACGAGCTTTTTCAGGACCGCGATAGTGACCCCGCCGGCCGTTTCGGCGAAGATGCCCTCGGTTTCGGCCAGCAGCGTGATCCCGTCGACGATCTCCGCGTCGGTGGCCACCTCCACCGATCCTCCCGTCTCCTTAACCGTCTTGAGCGCGTAATATCCGTCGGCCGGATTCCCAATGGCCAGCGACTTCGCGATGGTCTTGGGTTTCACGGGCTTGATGAAATCGCGTTTCATCCTAAAGGCCTCAGCAACGGGAGAGCAGCCTTCGGCCTGCGCACCGCTGACCCGGGTCTTGACGGGAGGAATCAACCCGAGATGGTCGAATTCCTTCAGTCCCTTCCAGATCTTGGTCAACAAGGAACCGGACGCGATCGGGACAACGACATGATCGGGGCTCCGCCATCCGAGTTGTTCGGCTGTTTCATAGGCCAGGGTCTTGGAGCCTTCGGCGTAGTAGGGACGAATATTGATGTTGACGAAGGCCCAGGCGTATTCCGAGGCGATCTCGCTGCACAACCGGTTGACGTCGTCGTAATTTCCTTCGACGGCGATCACCCGGGGCTTGTATATCAGGTTGCCGAGTATCTTGGCGGCCTCGAGATCGCTGGGAATAAAGACATAGCACTTGAGCCCGGCCTGAGCGGCGTGAGCCGAGACCGAATTCGCCAGGTTTCCCGTGGAGGCGCAGGCCACGGTGTCGAACCCGAACTCCTTGGCGCGGGTGAGCGCCACGGCCACGACACGGTCCTTGAAGGACAGGGTCGGATGGTTGACCGTGTCGTTCTTCAGATACAAGGCCTCCAGCCCGAGGGTGCGGGCGAGGTTCCGGGCCCGAACCATCGGGGTAAAGCCCCCGTGCAGACCCACCGTCGGCGGTCCTTCGACCGGAAGGAGAGCGGCATAACGCCACAGACTCTTCGGCCCCTGCGCTATTCCCTCCCGCGAGATCATCCCGCGAATTTCCTCGTAGTTGTAATCGACCTCCAGCGGGCCGAAACAAAACTCGCAGACGTGAAGCGGTTTCGCAGGATACTCCTTCCTGCATTCGCGGCATTTTAATCCTTTGATCTTCGCCATGGCTTGTCCTGCACGGGCGACGGGCCGGTCGCCCCACGGATCTCCCGGGGTTAAATCTCGCACACCGCCGGATCGTATTCAACCAGTTCGGTGATCGTCGGCCGCTCTCCGCAAAGGGGGCAGTCGGCCTGTTTCCTGACGCGTGCCGTTCGAAATTTAGCGGTCAACGCGTCGTAAATCAGCCAGCGGTCGGTTAAGAGCTGTCCGATTTCCAGGATGAGTTTCAAGGCCTCGGTCGCCTGAATGGTCCCGATCACGCCCGCCAGGACGCCCAGCACGCCCGCCTCCTGGCAGGTCGGGATGAGGCCGTTCGGCGGGGGATTCCGATGGATGCACCGGTAACAGGCGGTCTTTCCGGGCAGAATCGTGAATACCTGTCCGTCGAATCGAAGGATGCCTCCATGAACCAGCGGCTTTTTTGTAAAGAAGGCGGCATCGTTGATCAGGAATTTCGCGGCGAAGTTGTCCGTTCCGTCCAAAATGACGTCATATTCCTTCAGAATGGACAGGGCGTTCTTGGAGGTCAGACGCTCGTTGTATGCGACGACCCGGACATCCGGGTTGATCGCCAGCATTTTTTCGCGCGCCGAGACGACCTTCGGGTGGCCGACGTCGGAGGTATGATGGATGACCTGACGGTGGAGATTGGACAGGTCGACCGAGTCGCCGTCGATGATTCCGACGGTGCCCACGCCGGCGGCGGCCAGATAGAGGGCGGCCGGGGAGCCCAGGCCGCCGGCGCCGATGACCAGGACGCGCGCGCGGCCGATTTTCTTTTGTCCCTTTCCCCCGACTTCCGGAAGAATGATGTGGCGGCTGTAGCGCTGAATCTGTTGTTCGTTAAATTCCATAATGAACAGACGGTCTGAGAGTCAACGATTGAGGTTCAGATATTAAAATATTTCTCGATGCTGATGTAGCGTTCGCCCGTGTCGGGGAGCACGGTCACGACCTGCTTCCCCGGGCCGAGTGCCTTGGCCACTTTTTGGGCTGCGACGACGTTGGCCCCGGAGGATATTCCCACGAGAAGCCCCTCCTCCCGGGCGAGGGCCTTTGCCGTCCGGTAGGCCTCGTCATCCGAAACCATAATGATCTGGTCCAGGATGCTCCGGTTCAGCACCTTCGGCACGAAGCCCGCTCCGATTCCCTGAATCTTGTGAGGCCCGGGCTCCTTTCCGGAAAGAACCGCTGAAGCGGTGGGCTCCACGGCGACGATTTGAACTTGCGGAAGGCGCGCCTTCAATACCTCGCCGACACCGGTGATCGTGCCTCCGGTTCCGACACCCGCCACGAAGGCGTCGATCCGACCGTCCATCGCTTCCCAGATTTCAAGGGCCGTCGTCTGACGGTGAATCTCCGGATTCGCCGGATTGGAGAACTGGTCCGGCATCACATAGGAAGGGTTCTGTTCCAACAATTGCTCCGCTTCGCGGATCGATCCGCGCATCCCTTCCCAGGCCGGCGTCAGGACCAGCTTGGCCCCGTACGAGGATAAGAGGCTCGCCCGCTCCATGCTCATGCTTTCGGGCATGACCAGGATCAACTTGTATCCGCGTACGGCGGCGATCATCGCCAAGCCGATTCCGGTATTTCCGCTGGTCGGCTCGACCAGGGTGCCGCCGGGCTTCAATCGGCCCAGGCGCTCCGCCTCGTTGATCATGTTGAGGCAGATCCGGTCCTTCACGCTGCCGCCCGGGTTGAAATATTCCACTTTGGAAAAAATCGTGGCCCCGTCCGGAGGGCTCAGGCGGTTGAGGCGCACCATCGGCGTCCGGCCGATCAGCCGCGATATCTCTTCATGCCATCGAACGGTCTTCGAAGAAGTCATCGGTCGGATCTCCCGCCTCCCCCCATGAAGAAAAGGAACTCCAGCTTGTCGCCCTCTTTCAACGGCGTGCTCGAAAAGACCGACCGGTCCACCATGACGGAATTCAGCTCGACCGAAACCATTTGAGGCTCGATTTCCTTGGCCTGGAGGAGCTCAAGCACGGTTTTGGCTTGGACCTCCTCCTGTTTTCCGTTGATTTGAAGCTGCAAAATTTCCCCCATCGTCAAGAGCCGGAATTGAGCGAGCGGATCGAATCCATCAGCCACTACCTAGGAATTACAAACTTAACAGAAATTGAGTAATACTGTCAAGAAGTTTGGCGCGGTTCCGGGGCCGTTCCGTTTCCCCTTTTAGGGAGCGAAACCCCTCTCGATTCCGGATCGGTTTCCTAGGGGTCCGATCGGACTCGCTTTGGACCCGCAAGGACTTTGGGATTGTCGTCAGCAACCCACGGGCCGCGAGTTCCGGCATCGGTGTTCGAGCGACGCTAATCCTTTAAACCATCCTCTTTTTTTTCCGTTCTTGACTACCAATCGGGGGTTTTGAGGGGCAAACCCCCAAATATTGTGTGTGATCGGATTCAATAATAAATTCGGCCATCTACTTGTTTTTTTATCTTGACAACAAAGACTCCATGTGTATACTGGTGGCTGCAAGTGGGATAAAGTGGGATAGAATGGAGATCCCGGAATGTTTTTAGGCCGTTACGAACATACAGTGGATTCCAAGGGACGCGTCAGTATTCCGATGAAAATTCGGGAAATCCTGACGGATCGGTACGAGGAAAAAATGATCGTGACGGCCGACTTCGATCAGTGCCTGGTCGGTTATCCCGTCTCAGAATGGCAACGCATTCAGGAAAAAACCCAGAGTCTCCCCATCATGCAGAAAGAGGTGAAAGACTGGCTTCGGTTCTGCTATTCCTACGCCACGGAATGTCAGCTGGATCGCCAGGGAAGGATCCTGCTGACCGCTCCCTTGAGAGACTACGCACGGCTCGGCAAGGAGGTCGTGATGTTGGGGCTGTCCAACAAGATTGAAATTTGGGATCCCAAACGCCTCAAAGAAAAGGAATCCCAGATGCCGAAAAATTTTGAGAAAATAGGTGAGGCCCTGGCCGGTCTCGGCTTGTAGCCACGGAACCCGAAACACGTCATATACCGGTATTGAAGGAGGAGGCGGTCCGGGCGCTCGGGGTACGGAAGAACGGCATCTATGTCGACTGCACGCTGGGGGAGGGGGGGCATGCGGAAGCGATACTGGAAGCGACCGCACCGGACGGACGGCTGTTCGGGATCGATCGGGATGAAGTCGCGATCCGCAAAACCGGGGAACGACTCATCCGCTTCGGATCGCGGGTCCGTCTCCTGCATGATAGTTTTAAAAACCTCGGGACGCTTCTGAAAGCGCAAGGCGTCGAGGCCGTGGATGGAATTCTGATGGATTTGGGCGTGTCCGCCTTACAGTTGAGGGATCCCGAACGAGGATTCAGTTTCCAGAAAGACGGTCCCCTCGATATGAGGATGGACCGGCGATCTCCCGTAACGGCGGCAGATCTGGTGAATTCCCTTTCCGAGCGCGAAATGGCCCGGGTGGTGTTCGAATACGGCGAGGAACGATGGGCGAGGCGGATCGCGCGGGCCGTCGTCGAAGCCCGAAAGGCCAAGCCGATCACCCGGACGCTGGAGCTGGCCGAGCTCATCCGCCGCGCGGTCCCACCACCGGCCCGATCGGGCCGCCTGCACCCGGCGACGAGAACCTTCCAGGCCCTTCGCGTCCTTGTGAACCGTGAACTGGATCAACTGGACGAAGCACTCCTGGATGCCATCGCCTGCCTCCATCCCGGGGGAAGGTTGTGTGTCATCGCATTCCACTCCCTGGAAGACCGAATAGTCAAATCGACCTTCCGGCAGCTCAGCCGAAGCCAACCGGCTCCGGTGCGGTTACTGACCAAGAAACCGACGGTTCCGGATCAGGACGAAATTCGCGAAAATCCGCGCGCCCGGAGCGCACGGCTGCGTGTTGTGGAACGAAACCCGGCGGTTGCCGTTTGCGACGAAGGGAGAGGGGAATGAATCTGAGGCGGATTCTGATCGCGGCGACGGTCACGGGGGTGATCCTGCTCGACATCTGGCAACATGTTCATATCGTGACCCTGGGGTACGAGTTGGAACAGGCCCGGCAAGAGCAAAACGAACTGGAACAGGTGCATAAACAACTCCTCGTCGAGGTCGAATCGCTTTCAGCCCTGGACCGAATCGAACAGATCGCCACGACTCGATTGGGGATGATCCGCCCGCGCGATGGGCAGGTGGTCCTGGTTCAAGAGGGCGATCGACCCGACGGTTTCCCCGGGGCCTCCGCGCATCTTCGGGTCGCAAGGAGGGGTCCGTGAAAATGATTCGGGGATCGTCCGGACGGATCTTTCTGACCGGAATTCTTCTGGCAGCCGGTTTCGCAAGCGTGATGGTTCGATTGTTCTCCTTGCAGGTCGTTCAGGCGAACGATCTTTCAAAACGAGCGGAGCATCAGCACGAAAAGAGCGTAGCCCTTGAGGGCGAACGGGGAACCATTTTCGACCGCAAGGGACGAATCCTCGCGACCAATGTGGACATGCCTTCCATCTACGGCATCCCTTCCGCGATCCGCCGGCCGGAGGCGGTGGCCCCGGACCTGGCCCGGGGACTTCAAACCGATCGTCGATCCATTCTCCGGCGATTGAAGAGCGACAAGAACTTTGTATGGATCGAGCGGAAAGTCAACCCGGCCGTGGCCCGCAGTATCATGGACCTGGGCATCGAGGGCATCGGGGTATTGGACGAGAGCCAGCGTTTCTATCCCAAGCGAAACCTGATGGGACATCTTCTCGGATTCGCGGGCATGGATAATTCCGGGTTGGAGGGGATTGAACTGAAGTACGACGGCTGGCTTCGTGGAGAGAAGGGTTGGGCCGTTCTCGAACGTGACGCCTTCGGTCACACCATCTTCCAAAAAGGGGTCGAGTCCTATTCCCCGGCCCGTGGAAAGGACCTGGTTCTGACCATTGACGAGGTGATTCAGCACATCGCCGAGACCGAACTCGACGCCGTGATGGAGCAGACCCGGGCGACGGACGCCACGGTCATCGTCATGGACCCCAAGACCGGAGAAGTCCTGGCCATGGCGGTCCGTCCGATATTCAATCCCAATCGCGTTGAATCGGAGCGTCCCGATCAGTGGCGAAACCGGGCCATTACCGATACCTATGAACCGGGTTCGACGTTTAAGATCGTGTCGGCTTCCGCGGCTCTCGAGGAGCACGTGGCCAATCCGAACGATATATTCTATTGCGAGGAAGGCCAGATGGCGGTGGCCGGGGGCTTCATTCGCGACCATGAAAAAGAAGGGTATCTGACCTTTCAGGAAGTGATCCAGAAGTCCAGCAACATCGGCATGATCAAAATCGCCATGCGGATGGCCCCGGACCGATTGTTCGAGCATATTCGGGCGTTCGGCTTCGGTGAAAAAAGCGGAATTGATTTCGAGGGGGAATCCCCCGGCCTGATCCGGGATCCGAAACATTGGTCCGGACGGTCTTTGG
>Ga0210139_1000233_pt1 | contig 11336 bp, 11 predicted proteins | sample Browns_TuleB_D2_FD_184855 | JGI IMG/M metagenome (GOLD analysis project Ga0210139, IMG submission 184855) | Wetland microbial communities from San Francisco Bay, California, USA, that impact long-term carbon sequestration - Browns_TuleB_D2 (SPAdes) | ecosystem: Environmental > Aquatic > Marine >... | reverse complement strand
GGTCCATCCCAGACGGCCAGTACCAGTACGGCGGCTGCGATCGTCGCGCGCATCGCTTCTCCTTCGGAATGGGAATTCCTCTTGGCCTCTTCCCCGGACCGGGGAATTCCCGTTCAAAGGTCCTGGAACGATATCAGAATGCTTTTGGGGAAGTCAAGGCCGTGCCCAGCGCGGGCCCTTGTTATTTTTCCAAACCCTCCAGTTCTTTGAGAATACTTCGTTCCAGCCGAGCTCCGAATTCCGGTATCGTGCGGAGGTAACGTGAACGTGCCAAGAGCTCAAGATCCCGGAGGGATTCCAGATGAAATCGCTTTTGAAGAATTTTCGCCGTTCCGGGGTCCAATCCCGGCAGCCGGAGCCAATCGGGATTTATCGTAATATCCTCTGCCTTGTCTTCGAACGGATCAGGGACGGGAACGGGGGCCAACAGGAGGCGGACTTTTTTTTCGAGATCCTTGCCGACACCGGGAATTTCTCTCAACCGTCCTTCGTCCGCCATTTGAACAACGGATTCCTTCCATTGATCGATATTCGCCGCGGCTTTCCGGTAGGCCCGGACGCGGTAGGGATTGGCTCCCTCAAGCTGTAAACGATCGGCCATGTCCCGGAAAACAGATGCGATTTGTTGGTTTGTCACGGAACTATTATATCATAGCCTTAAACGCGAAAACCCGCGCTTCGGCCCCATTTCCGGCCGAATTCCGTGTCCCCGCGCACTGAAAATCGAGCCGGCCGGCTTCGCATTTTGATTCCCGGAATCGGATTCAGGGCAGGCCCCTCCATAACCCATCAAAAAGGCTCATTTTAAAAAAAGCCGGAGGAAGGGGTACATTCCTTGCTACATTATATAATGGATCAGGGGGTTCCGGTGACCAAGGGCAGCCCGAAGAAGATTCTTATTGCGGACGACGAACCCAGCATCCGGTTCCTGTTGCGGAAGACGCTGGAATCCGAAACGATCGAGGTCCTGGAGGCCTCAACCGGCAGGGAGGCGCTGGCCACGGCGCGGAAAACGAGGCCGGATTTGATCATCCTGGATATCGTGATGCCGGATCTTTACGGGAGCGAGGTCTGCGAGAAGTTGCGCAAGCAACCGAAGACGGCCCATATTCCCATCATGATCATCACGGCGGACACCGGTCGCTTTAACGATGTACGGGCCAGGGAATGCGGCGCGGACTATTTTCTGGCAAAACCCTTCACGCTACAAAAGCTGAGCAGGCAGGTCCGGGAGATCCTTTTCCCCCGGCCCTCCGTCGGCCCCCGATCCTAAGTTCCCATTTCCCACGAAGCGAGATACTTTTCCTGTTCCCGGGTCAGCTTGTCGATCTGGATTCCCATGCCTTTGAGTTTGAGGCGGGCGATCTCCTGATCGATGGCGGTCGGGACGGGGTAAACCCTGCGTTCCAGCTTCTTTGAATTTTTGACCATGTACTCGGCCGAGAGGGCCTGGTTTGCAAAACTCATATCCATGACGCTGGCCGGGTGGCCTTCGGCGGCCGCCAGGTTGATCAGCCGGCCGTCCCCCAGCAGGTTGATCCGGTGTCCGTTGGGCAGCGTAAACTCCTCGACGAATTCCCGGATGGCCCGCCGGCGCCGGCTCATCTTTTCAAGTGCGGGAATGTCAATCTCGACGTTGAAATGGCCCGAGTTGGAGACCACTGCGCCGTCCTTCATCGCCGCGAAGTGCTCCTTGCGAATCACCTTGATGTCCCCGGTCACCGTTACGAAGAAATCGCCGATGGCCGCGGCGTCCGACATGGGCATTACCCGGTAGCCGTCCATCACGGCCTCGATCGCCTTCAAGGGATCGATTTCGGTCACCACGACATCCGCTCCCATGCCCTTGGCGCGCATGGCCAGGCCGCGCCCGCACCATCCGTATCCGCTGATCACGAAAACCGTTCCCGCGATGAGGCGGTTGGTGGCGCGCAGAATGCCGTCGATGGTGCTCTGGCCGGTCCCGTACCGATTGTCGAAGAGATGTTTGGTGTCCGCGTCGTTCACCGATACGATCGGAAACTTCAGCACGCCCCGCGCGGCCATGCTCCTCAGCCGGATCACGCCGGTGGTCGTTTCCTCGGTCCCGCCGATGATTTCCTTCAGCAGGTCCTTTCGCCGCGAATGGAGTGTCGACACCAGGTCGGCGCCGTCATCCATGGTGATGGCCGGCCGGTGGTTTAGCGCCGCCTGGATGTGGCGGTAGTAAGTCGGATTGTCCTCGCCCTTGATGGCGAAGACCGGGATATGGAAATACTCGACGAGCGCCGCCGCGACGTCATCCTGGGTGCTGAGCGGGTTGGAGGCGCAGAGCACGACGTCGGCGCCCCCGGTCTTCAGCGTGGTCATGAGATTGGCGGTTTCGGTCGTCACGTGAAGGCAGGCGGAGACGCGGGTCCCCCGCAACGGCAATTCTTTCTTGAAGCGCTTTTTCACCAGCTCCAGTACCGTCATCTCCTGCTGCGCCCATTCCATGCGAAGCAGGCCCTTTTGGGCCAATCGAATATCCTTGATATCGTAGTCCATTGAAACTCCTTATTTGGCGGGGGCCGATGTCGCCCCTGTTCTCATGATCCTTCTGGGATTCGGGTTTACCTATTTACCTTTTACCCTTCTCGATTCACTAAAATTCACCGCCAAGGCAGGCCATTAGTGAATCGTAACTGGGGGAAAATTTCCCTGGCAGGAATTTCCGGCCTCCCCCCTCTCGCTCTGCTCGCTGGAGGTGATACCGATGCGTGCTTGATTTACAATCCGGCTTCCTTGCGGAGGGTGTCGGCCAGATCGGTCTTCTCCCACGTGAACCCGGGTTCCGTCCGGCCGAAATGACCGTATGCGGCGGTCTGTTTGTAGATCGGTCGTCGGAGTTTGAGATGTTCGATCATTCCCTTCGGCGTCATGGGAAAGTGTTTCTGAATAAGTTTGATGATCTTCGGATTCGCGACTTTGCCGGTATTCTTGGTGTTGACCAGGATGGAAACCGGCTCCGGCACGCCGATGGCGTAGGCCAACTGGATTTCGCAGCGGTCGGCCATCCCGGCCGCCACCACGTTTTTCGCGATGTACCGGGCCATATAGGAGGCGGAGCGGTCAACCTTCGAGGGGTCCTTTCCCGAAAATGCGCCGCCGCCGTGGCTGCCGACGCCGCCGTAGGTGTCCACGATGATCTTGCGACCGGTCACGCCGGTATCCCCCTGAGGCCCTCCCACCACGAACCGGCCGGTGGGATTGATGTGGTAGATGATTTTTTCCTCATCCATCAGGTCCGGGGGAATGACGGGCTTGATCACTTTTTCGATGATATCTTCCCGGATCTCCTTCAGGGTGACCTCGGGACTGTGCTGTGTCGAGATCACCACGGTCGTGACCCGGACCGGCTTTCCGTCGCGGTAGTCGACCGTCACCTGTGATTTTCCGTCCGGCCGCAGGTAGGGAATGATATCCTGCTTGCGGCACTCCGTCAGCCGTCGGACCAGTTTGTGCGCGAGAATGATCGGGGTCGGCATGTATTCGGGTGTCTCGTTGCTGGCGTATCCGAACATGATCCCCTGGTCTCCCGCGCCGCCGGTATCCACGCCCTGCGCGATGTCGGGCGACTGCGAGTGGATCGACGTGATGACGGAGCAGGTCTCGTAATCGAATCCGTATTTGGCCCGGGTGTAACCGATTTCCTTGATGGTCTCCCGCACGATATCGGGGATCTCGACGTAGCAGTTGGTGCTGATCTCTCCCGCCACGAAGGCCAGGCCTGTCGTGACGAGTGTTTCGCAGGCCACGCGGCAAAACGGGTCCTGGGCAATGATGGAATCGAGGATGGCGTCTGAAATCTGATCCGAGATTTTATCGGGATGTCCTTCGGTTACAGATTCGGAAGTGAATAAGAAATCCTGTCCGGTCATCTAATTCTCCTTTTGCGCCTTTCGTTGCGGGCCGTAATTGAGCGTGCGAATCCAGGCGGTGTGAGTTGGATGAGTTTTTTAAGTTGGGACCACCCTTTTTATATCAAAAGTGGCGATTTTGTCAAGGAAAAAGTTGGTCGGGACCGTCGGATTCGAGGGCGCGATTTCCCTTTCGGATTCGCCGGATGGGCCGGAGACGGATGCGGCGCCGTGGCTTGACACGCCCGAGGGCATCACGCTACAGTCAGTCCGTTGCCGCGCCACGGGGGGGCGCGCCGTCATGACCGTACCGTCCAACGTGATTCAACGCGTGCGTCAGTTGCGGGAGGCCATCGAGCTGCACAATTACCGGTACTACGCGCTTGACGCGCCGACGATTTCGGATGCCGAGTTCGATCGGCTCTTCCGGGACCTGCAGGAGCTGGAGGATCGGTACCCGGAGCTCGTCGTTCCCGAATCTCCCACGCAGCGGGTCGGCGGGGCGCCGATCGATGAATTTAAGAAAATCGTGCACGTGACGCCCATGCTTTCTCTCAACAATGCGTTCAATGAGGAGGAGGTGCGGGCATTCGATAAACGGGTGAGGGACATTTTGGATCTTGACGGTCCCATCGAATACGCCGTGGAACCCAAGTTTGACGGCGTTGCGATCAGCCTCATCTATCGGGAGGGCACGTTTTTTCAGGGAGGGACACGGGGCGACGGGCACGAGGGAGAAGACGTAACCGAGAATCTTCGAACGATACGGTCGATACCGCTTCGACTGGGTGAAGCCGTCCCCGGGGATTTCGTGATCCGGGGGGAGGTCCTGATGTTCAAGGAGGATTTTCGACGACTGAACCGCGAACAGGCACAGAGGGCAGAGAAGGAATTTGTGAATCCCCGTAACGCAGCCGCGGGGAGTCTCCGGCAGCTGGATTCGCATATCACCGCCTCCCGACACTTGAGATTTTATGCCTACGGTGCGCATTTTAGAAATGACAAGGATGAAGAGCATTCGAAAGATCTTCCACCATCGCACAGAAAGGTATTGGACCGCCTGAAGAAGTTAGGGGTTCCTGTGTCTGGGGAAGGGGAATTGGCATCGGGTCCGGAAGAGCTCCTGTCCTATTACGCCAAAATGAATCAAAAGCGGGAGAATCTGCCCTTCGATATCGACGGGGTGGTCTATCGCGTCAATTCGAACGAGCTGCAGCGGAAACTGGGATATGTGGCTCGCGCCCCGCGATTCGCCCTGGCTCATAAGTTTCCGGCGGAGGAGGCCACGACGGAGGTCCTGGAAATCGATGTCCAGGTGGGGAGGACCGGCGCCGTCACGCCGGTGGCCCGGCTCATGCCGGTTTTTGTCGGCGGGGTCACCGTCACCAACGCGACGCTTCACAATGAAGACGAGGTCCGTCGAAAGGACGTGCGTGTCGGCGACACGGTAATCATCCGGCGGGCCGGGGATGTGATTCCGGAGGTCGTGGGAGTCGTGACGGCCCGTCGATCGGCCGAGCGGCCGGCGTTCCTCATGCCGGAAACCTGTCCGGTGTGCGGATCGAAGATCGTCCGGCTGCCGGGAGAGGCGATTTCCCGCTGCAGCGGAGGCCTCTATTGCCCGGCGCAGCGGAAGCAGACCATCCTCCATTTTGCCAGTCGCCGCGCGATGGATATCCGGGGCCTGGGAGACAAATTGGTGGACCAGCTCGTGGACAAGGGGATGGTCAAAACGGCGGCGGATCTGTACCGGCTGGATCCTCCCGCGCTGGCCGGGCTCGATCGGATGGCCGAATTGTCCGCGGGAAATCTCGTTCGGGCCATCGACAAGAGCAGGAAGACTACCCTGGTCCGCTTTATCTACGGGCTGGGGATTCCCAACGTGGGCGAAGCGACCGCCAAGGAGCTGGCCCGTTTTTTCGGCCGGCTGGATCCCTTGATGGAGGCCCGGGAAGGGACGCTGCGATACGTTCGGGATATCGGCCCGGAAGTGGCGCGATCGATCACTCAGTTTTTCGCCGAACCCCACAATCGCGAGGTGATCGCGCAGCTGCGCGCATCCGGGGTGAGCTGGGGGGAAGAAAAACAGCCTCCGGACAAGCCGACGCCTCTGGCCGCGTTCCTCGAGTGGCTCGAGATGCCCGGGATCGGCCGGACGACCTCCGCGATGCTCGGCGAATATTTCGAGGACCTGGAACCGCTGATGCGCGCGGACGTCCAGCGTCTGCAAAAGGAATGCAGGCTGTCCCCGGACGCGGCCCGGTCGATCGTTGATTTCTTCCGCGATCCCTCGAAGCGGGAAATGATCACGCAGCTTCGCGCCGCAGGTGTGCGCTTTTCGAAAACGCCGGAGCCGACGGTGAAACGTTCGCCCATCCGCGGCCGGACCTTCGTTCTGACCGGGACGCTCCCGCGCCTGACCCGTGAAGAGGCCAAGGAGAAAATCGAGGGCCGGGGGGGCAAGGTTACCGGAAGCGTATCGAAGAAAACCGATTATGTCGTGGCCGGCGCGGAGGCCGGGAGCAAACGGACCAAGGCGGAGGATCTCGGGATTCAGATTCTGGACGAAGAGGGTCTCGTCAAGCTCCTGTCGGAGTCGTCCGAATGATCCGAGCCGGGTTCTATCAGTTCGACCCTGTGTTCGGGGATGTTCGGCGGAATGTCGATCACGTCCTGCGGCGATTGGACCGGATCGGTCGCGGCGAAGCGGACCTGATCGTGCTTCCGGAACTGTTCAACAGCGGTTACCAGTTCATTTCCCGGCGCGAGTTGTCCGAATTATCGGAGGAGGTTCCGGAGGGCTTCACGACGCGGCGGTTGGCCGATTTGGCCCGGGAAAAGAGACTCTGGATCGTGGCGGGTCTTCCCGAACGCGCCGGGAGATCGTATTATAATTCCGCCGTACTGGTCGGGCCCAAGGGTCATCTCGCCACGTATCGAAAGGTCCATTTGTTTTACGAAGAAAAACGCTGGTTCGCCCCGGGGAGGAACCGGTTCCGGTCATTCGACATCGGGAAGGCCCGGATCGGGATGATGGTGTGCTTCGATTGGTACTTTCCGGAAGCGGCCCGCGCCCTGACGCTTGCCGGAGCCGAAATCCTCTGCCATCCGTCGAACCTCGTCCTTCCTCATTGTCCGGACGCGATGGTGACCCGTTGCCTGGAAAACCGCGTCTTCGCGATTACGGCGAACCGAACCGGCTCCGAGCGTCGAAGAGGAAAAGAGCGGCTGACGTATATCGGTCAGAGCGAGATCGTCGATCCCCGGGGGCGGATTCTCTTCCGGGCGCCCCGGAATCGGGAAGTCTTAAAAATTCTGGAGTTCGATCCCCGGGAGGCCCGTCGGAAGAGGATCAACCGGTACAACGATTTGATTCGCGATCGGCGGCCCGAACTTTATAATACGGGCAGGAAGGTTTCTTTTTAATACCTCATGCTCCGGCCATTAAATTGTCCCGTAGGGGCGTACGGCCGTACGCCCCATGCATCTCGAATCGTAGGGGCGGCCCTGCGTGGCCGCCCGATCTATCGCAAAAAATCAGGGCAACCACATAGGGTTGCCCCTACGACCATCTAACTTGTAGGGGCGTGATGCATCACGCCCGGATTCGGGGACAATTCATTGCGGCACTACCACCGAAGCATCAATTACCCTCGCGGCGATAGATGTTGACCCTCGTCGGAGGTTGTGTTAAAAGGGAACCAGATCGAGCAAAGCCGTCGTTTCATCGGTGGCTCAGTTTTAAAAACTAGATTGTTCCTAAACTTTGATCGATATGGATATGAAAAAAGTAATTGAGGAGTTCCATGACTACTTGGCCCCAAGACTCGATACGTATGAACAGGCTATATATCTTTACATTTTCAGACACAGTCGTCTTCAGGATAAAGAGGAGATAACCATAGGATTCAAATCAGCCCGTCGAAAGATGGCCTTTGGGGTGGGCGAGAAGGGTAAGCCGATGTCCGAGAATACCTGCTACGAGAAGCTTCGATCTCTGGAATCCAAAGGTTGTCTCCATATCCTTGGAACTGAACGTGATGGTACAAAGATACGCCTTAATCTGCCCGCTGAGATTCCAGGTTTGATATCGGAAGGAAAAATTGCCACCTCTTTGGGTCTTGAAGAAATGGATTTCTTCAATGTTCAAGAAAATCGGTTATTAATTCTCCATCGGGAAGGTAATAGATGTTTTTACTGCCTCCGCGCGCTTAACTTATCGAATTATGTGAATGAACATGTCACGTCTCGCCCGGAGGGTGCCAACACCTATCGGAATGTGGTCGCGGCGTGTCTCAGTTGTAACAACAAGAAGGGCAGTACTTCAGCAGAAGATTTTCTTCGTGGTTTATACCGAGCTGGCCACCTCAGCATGGAAGATTTCGAAAGCCGACTTTCTGCTTTACAGTCTCTCAGAGGTGGTGAACTCATACCTATCATTGATGACAGTAAAAAGGGAACAGTCTAACCCGCGTAAGACCCGACAGCGAATCTGCGGCGGCGCGGCTTTTCAGCTTCATGGGCGGTTTCCGGGAGAAAGTTGACTCTCACCCTTCTTCGATCCGCCTTGCGCCATGATGTACGGTCAGGATTTCGACGCGCGATTTTTTAGAGACGACACGGTAGATGATGCGGTAATTGCCGACGATCACTTCCCGAAGGCCGGAAGTCGGGAATTCTGGAACGATCCGTCCGGAGTTTGGAAATCGGGCGAGCCGGGCGACTTTCTTTTTGATTTCTTTCCCGAAGCGTCGAGCGGCCTCCGGATCATCCGCCTTGATGTACTGCACAACTTCCAGCAGGCTTCGCAGGGCCGGAGCGGTCCATTCGACGGCGTGAAGTTTCCTAGGCATTCAGGAGTTCGTCCAGTTGCCGCATGGCTTCCTTGTGACGGACCCGGTCTCCTTTTTCGGCCGACTGAAGTCCCCGAACAATCGCTTCCAGCAGCTCAAGCCGTTCCAGCCTGTTCTCGTACTCGTTGACATCCTCGATCACGGCGGCCGAGCGACCATGCTGGGTCAGAATGAGCGGACGCCGGGTTTTCTTGATCTTTTGAAGCAGATTGGCCGCTTGGGTGCGGAATTCGGTTACCGGTGTTACATCCTCGGCGAACTTAGCTCTCATATCGAGAATCTCCCTTTAGAAGTATGTTTATCGATCAGTATAACATACTACAAAAATACCTTATTTAGAGTCGAATGTCAATTCTAATGTGAGATGATTTAGTCCGTAATCATGGCCACGGTCTACGACAATCTTCATTGACCTGCTTCACGATCGTTGATACAATGCCCGTGCCCTTTCCACGGGAGCATCCGTTGAAAAAAGTCGTTCATCTTGTCCATGTTTTAGACCGCGAATTCCCGGATCCGAAGGTCGAGCTCCATTATACGACTCCCCTGGAGCTTTTGATTGCCACGATCCTATCGGCGCAATGCACCGACGACCGGGTCAACAAGGTCACGCCGCACCTGTTCAAAAAGTACAGGACCGCGAGGGATTACGCCCGGGCCGACCCGGCCGAGCTGGAGGCGGAAATCCGGTCGACCGGTTTTTACAAGAACAAGACCAAGAGCATCATCGGCTGCGCGCGGGCGCTGGTCGAAAAACATGACGGGAAGGTCCCGCGAACCCTGGAGGAGCTTGTCTCGCTCCCCGGGGTCTGGCGGAAAACGGCCAACGTCATTCTGGGGACTTGTTTCGGCCGGCCGGCGATCGTGGTGGACACCCACGTCCGGAGGGTGAGCCAGCGTCTCGGATTGACCCGTTCGGAGGATCCGGACGATATCGAGACGGAATTGGGAAGATTCCTTCCGGAAAGGAAATGGACCCGTGTCTTGCTTCAGCTGCTCCTCCACGGCCGGTATATCTGCACGGCCCGGAGCCCGCGGTGCCCGGAATGCGATCTGAAGGCCGTCTGCGCGTATTACCGACAGAAGGGGTAAAAGGACCCGGCGTGCCCAGGCGCGGGTTTATTTGACAACCGGGCCCGACCTTTATATAATTATGCATTTATTCGGCGGGGTGGCGGTAGATGATTGAAAGCATGACCGGCTACGGTCGAAGCGAAGGGACGCATCGCGAGTATGCGATCGTAGCGGAACTCCGATCCACAAACCACAAGTACTGCGACATATCGGTCCGGCTGCCCAAGTTTTTGCTTCCACTCGAGATTCCGCTGAAAAAATTATTACAGGAACGATTCACGCGCGGACGTCTGGAACTGGCCGTGACGGTCAACGGAGCGGCCGAACAGACGAAGCGGATGGAGGTCAACCTTGAGCTGGCCCGGCAGTATCTCGCCCTCATGAAGGAAATCCAGTCAAAGCTGGACCTGCCCGGACGGCCGGACCTGGGGATGTTGATGGAGTTCCGGGATATCATATCGCCGGCGGATGTGGAAGATGTCACGGGCGAATTGGAGTCCCGGGTCGAGGTCCTGGTCCGGGACGCGATGGGCCGGCTGGAATCGATGCGAAAGAAGGAAGGCCAAACGCTGGCGAAGGATCTCCTCCGCCGCATCGGAATGATCGAAAAGGCCCTCGGTCGGATCGAAGTCCGCATCCCGGCGATGCTCCGGGAATACCAGGGGCGACTTAAGGATCGAATCGAACGCCTGACCAAGGGGGTCAAACTCGAACCCGCCCGTCTGATCCAGGAAGTGGCCTTATTCGCCGAACGGTCGGACGTGACGGAGGAATTGACCCGACTGAAGAGCCACATGAAACAGTTCAAATCGATGATCCGGGGGAGCGCCGCCGTCGGTCGGAGCCTGGATTTTCTGATCCAGGAAATGAATCGCGAGGTGAATACCATCGGGTCGAAGGCCGCCGACGCCGCGGTCGCCCTCGGCGTCGTTGGAATAAAGAGCGAATTGGAAAAACTGAGGGAGCAGGTTCAGAACATCGAGTAGGAACGCATCGACGGCCGCCGCGGGGCCGGACGGAGTCCAATGCAGGAGGTCGCAGGGTCCAAAGGCAAGGGAAGTGCTCATCCCGAACGGAAGGGCCTGCTTCTGGTCGTGTCCGCGCCTTCGGGAGCGGGGAAGACGACGCTGTTCAACGCCCTCGCGCACGCCAAGGCCTACGAGGCCGATCAATTGTTCGCGACGCTCGACACGACGACGCGGCGAATTTTCGTGCCCGAGGCCGGCGAAGTGGTGCTGTCCGACACCGTGGGTTTCATCCGTGAACTGCCGCATTCGCTGGTGGCCGCGTTCCGCGCCACGCTGGAAGAGACGGTTCGCGCCGACCTCCTGCTGCACGTCGTGGACAGCGCATCGCTCTCCCGCGAACGGCAGATCGCCGATGTCAACGGGGTGCTCGCGGAAATCGGCGCAGAACTCGTACCGCAGCTCCAGGTCTGGAACAAGTGCGACCTTTCCGGGCTTTCGCCGGCCATCGAGCGCGACGAGTGTGGTAGGATTTCCCGCGTATTCCTGAGCGCGCGCACGGGCGC
>Ga0210139_1000230_pt1 | contig 11387 bp, 11 predicted proteins | sample Browns_TuleB_D2_FD_184855 | JGI IMG/M metagenome (GOLD analysis project Ga0210139, IMG submission 184855) | Wetland microbial communities from San Francisco Bay, California, USA, that impact long-term carbon sequestration - Browns_TuleB_D2 (SPAdes) | ecosystem: Environmental > Aquatic > Marine >... | reverse complement strand
GCATCATGTTGGTGACCACGCCGGCCGCGCTGACGATGATGTCCCCCCGCCGGTAGTTGCGATACTTGCGCGGGTTGACCGGGATGGGCTTGGCTCCACCGAAGGTGTAGCGCCCGCCGGAGCCGAACCACAGGATCGCCGGCATCAGGATGCTGAGCCAGGGATCGATGTGGGGCAGCGGATTGAGCGTGAGCCGCCCCAGCATGTACGCGGTATCGTCACCCTGGCGGTACGCGGCGGCTCCATGGGCATACTCGTGCGCGACGAGTGAGAACACCAGAACCGGCAGGGCGAGGACGAAATCGGTCAGGGGAAATCCCGGCGAGAGAGGCTGCAAGGATCTTAAACGCCGAGGGAGAGCAGGTCAAAGCACGACCCGCTTGACCTCGTCCCGGCATTGCCCTAAAATGCGCCCTGCCCGCCACCCGGATACGTCGTGGCGACGGTTCAACCCTGAGGTGATTGTGCCCCGAATCCAATCCGCCCGGAAGCGCATGCGGCAGGCCCGCGCCGCGACGGTCCGCAACCGCCAGAGCCGCAGTCAGCTGCGGACCGCCATCAAGAAGGTGCGCGCCGCCGGCTCCAAGGCCGACGCGCAGAAGGCCTATCTGGCCGCGACTCGACTGCTCGATCGCGCCGGCCGGAAGAACCTGATTCACCCGAATGCCGCTGCGCGCCAGAAGAGCCGGCTGGCCAGGGTGGTGGCGGGAAAGAAGTGAACGCCCGCTAGTATCGCGGATCCACGACGGCAACGACCCCCCGGTGTCCCGCGACATCGGGGGGTCGTTCGGCTTCGGGTGGGCGTGGCTGCCGCTCACCGCCTACCCCGTCAGAGCGCCGCCAGCTCGGCCCCGCAGCGCTCGCAGTACCACTCGGTGGGCCGGTTGAGGGTTCCGCACTCCCCGCACTTGAGTGTCTTGGGCACGTTGGCCTGGCTGCCACGCTTGGCATCGGCGGGAGGGGCCTTGGAGGCGAAGGGATCCGCCGTGGTGATCACCGGCGCCGAAGGGGGATGCGGCATGGAGGGCGGAGGCGGCGGGGTTGGAGGTGCCGCCGCCTGGGGTGGCTCGGGCGGGGCGACCTTGGAGAATCCCCCACTGGCCCGACGAGGGGCCGTCGGCTCGTTGGTGACCGACTTGAGGAACGCCAACTCGTCCATCTTCTGGCCCGAGCCGCCGGGAGCTGGCCCTCCGCCCGCCCCGGCCCCTTCCTTACCTGAGGGATACCAGAGGGTACGCGCGGGCGGCTCGTCCTTGCCCTTTCCGCCCAGCTTGGGGGCGTTCTTGGCCGTGAGCGGAAGTTTGGACGGGCCCGCGGGCTCCGGGGGTATGATCGGCGGAGGCCCGGCCTGGGCGGTGGCAGCGGACGTTGTGAAGTCGGGCTCCAGCTGAAGGAAGGGCATCTCGGGCGCCTGCTGCGGGCCCGAGTGACGGGCCGCTGGGGCCTGCGCCGGAGGCGGTGGCGCGGCGGGAGTCGCCGGAGGCGGGAGCGGAGCCGCGATCAGGCCCTGGACCTCGGTCAGCCGGTCGATCTCTGCGTTGGTCTTGGCCAACTCTTCGCGCACCGTCACCAGGACCCGGGTGGTCTCCCCCCGCAGGGTCTGCCACTTCACCTCGTCGTACTCACCGACGGCGTGGCGGACCTCCGCCTCGGACATCAGCTCCTTGGCCTGGGCCTCGCGATTGGTCAGCTCGTGCTTCCGGGCCCGGTACTCTTCCAGTTGTTCATCGATGGCGGTGGCGTGGTGGCGCAGCTCGTCGACCACGTTCTTGAGGCGGGCTTCGTAGTCGCCGCGGATCTTGTGGCGGACCGCGTCGGGCACCGCGGCGACGGCGTCCCCACTGGTATCGAGGCGGGCCAGCCAGCTCAGGTACTGATTGCGGTCGTTGAGCAGCTTCTCGATTGGATTGTCGCTGCGCGAGGCTCTAGCCATTGCCGGGTCTTCCTCTCAGCTGTTCGAGGGCTGCGATCTGCTCCGGGTTCAGCCGATTGACGCATCCCACTGCCCGAGCGGCCACGATGATCCGGGCGACGTGCTCCAGGCTCTCCATCCGAACCTGCGCCTGCGTCAGGTCCGTTCCCCAGGTGACCGCCCCGTGATTGGCCAGGAGCAGCGCCTCGTGCCGGTCGAGGTATTGCTCCGCCAGGTCGCCGACGGCGGGGGTACCGGGAGTCGCATAGGGCACCACCGGGACCTCACCCAGCAGGAGAATCGACTCCGGCAGCAGGTCGCCCGGCAGCGCCTCGCCCGCCAGGGCGAAACCGGTCGCGGTCGGAGGATGTGCGTGCACTACCGCGCCCACGTCCCGGCGCCTCCGGTAGATTCTCAGATGCAAATCTAATTCGGTACTCGGCCTGCGCCTACCGTGTCGAGGGGTCCCGTCGAGGCCGACCTCGACCAGATCGGCGACGGCCAGGTCGGCCTTGGGGAGGCCCCGGGGGGTGACCAGCAAGGAATCGGGCGAGAGGCGCACCGAAACGTTCCCGTCCACCCCGGCGAGCAGTCCAGCCTCCCAGAGCCGGCGGCAGCAGCGGACCACGGTCTCCGCCGCCGCCGCCGCGTCTACCGGCTCGAGGCTCACCTCAGGTGCCTCGCTGAAAGACCACCCGGCCGCGGACCACGGTGTAGTCCGCCTGGCCTCGGAGGGTGCGGCCGGCAAAGGGAGTATTCCGGCTCTTGGAGAAGAAAGTCTCGGGCTGGACGGTCCACTCGCGGGTGGGATCGAAGACCACCACGTCTGCCGGGGCTCCCACCGCCAGGGTGCCGCCCGGGAGGTTGAAGACCTGGGCCGGCTGGGTGCTCATCCGGGAAATCAACTCGGGCAGGGTGAGGAGCCGGGTGTCCACCAGCTCTGAAATCGCCAGGCCCAGGGCGGTCTCCAGCCCGAGAATGCCGTTGGGCGCGTCGTCGAACTCCCGCTCCTTGGCGTCGTAGTGGTGCGGAGCGTGGTCGCTGGCGATCACGTCGATGGTACCGTCCCGAAGACCCTGCCGGATCGCCTCACGATCCTCCGCCTCCCGGAGCGGCGGATTCATCTTGGCGTTGGTGTTGTAGCCCTCGCAGGCCTCGTGGGTCAGGGTGAAGTGGTGGGGCGTCGCCTCGGCCGTCACCCGGATCCCCATCGCCTTGGCGCGGCGGATCAGGTCCACCGATCCCCGGGTGGACATGTGGCAGAGGTGGACGTGTCCTCCGGTCAGCCCGGCCAGCAGGATATCCCGCGCCACCATGATTTCCTCCGCCGCAGCCGGGATCCCCTTGAGACCCAGCCGGGTGGAGACGATCCCCTCGTGCATCACCCCGCCGTGGGAGAGGGTCGGCTCCTCGCAGTGGTCGGCGACCGGGATATTGAAGGTGCGGGCATATTCGAGCGCGGTGCGCATCAGGTGGCTGGAGACCACCGGCTTGCCGTCGTCGCTCACCGCCACCGCCCCGGCCCCGACCAGCTCGCCGAACTCGGCCAGGGTCTCGCCCCGCTGCCCGAGGGAGATGGCCCCGATCGGATAGACCCGCGCCTTGCCCGCCCGCTGGGCCCGGCCCACGATGAATCCGACCGAGCCCTGGTTGTCCACCACCGGATCGGTGTTGGGCATGGCACAGATGGCGGTGAACCCGCCGGCGGCCGCGGCCATGGCCCCGGTGGCGATGGTCTCCAGATCCTCCTGCCCCGGCTCCCGGAGATGGACGTGGAGGTCGATCAGGCCCGGGGCGACCACCTTCCCCGCCGCGTCGATCACGCTGGCCTGCTCCGGCACCGGAATGTTGCGGCCCACCGCCTCGACCTTTCCGTCGAGCAGGAGCACGTCGGCCGGCCCGTCGCTGCCCCGTGACGGGTCGATCACCCGCCCGCCCCGAATCAGGATCGTGTTCACCGCTCATCTCCCTGGGCGGCCGCATGCCAATCGGGGGCGCCGCCGGCCAGCAGATAGAGCACCGCCATGCGGACCGCCACTCCGTTGGTCACCTGGGGCAGGATCACGCTGAAGGGCCCGTCGGCCACGTCGCTGTCGATCTCGACGCCGCGGTTCATGGGGCCGGGGTGGAGGATGACCAAGTCCTTGGGCGCCTTGGCCAGCCGTTCACTGGTCACCCCGAAGACCCGGTTGTATTCCCGGAGCGAGGGCACGAAGCCCGCGCTCATCCGCTCCAGCTGCAGGCGCAGCACGTTGAGCGCGTCGGCCCACTGGATGGCGTCTTCGATTCTGGGCAAGATGGTGACGCCCAGGTCGCTGATGTTCCGCGGCATCAGGGTGGCAGGCCCGCAGACCGCCACCTCGGCGCCCAGCTTCTTCAGGCCCCAGATGTTGCTCCGGGCCACCCGGCTGTGGAGCACGTCGCCGCAGATGGCCACCTTGAGCCCCTCGATCCGGCCGAACTTGTCGCGCAGGGTGAGCAGATCGAGCAGCCCCTGCGTCGGGTGCTCGTGCTTCCCGTCCCCGGCATTGACCACGTTGGAGCGGATCCGTTTGGCGAGGAACTCGGCGGAACCCGAGGACTCGTGGCGGATCACCACCATGTCGATCCGCATCGCTTCGAGGTTCCGGGCGGTGTCCACCAGGGTCTCGCCCTTGCTGACCGAGGAGCCCTGGGTCGCCACGTTGACGGTGTCGGCGGAGAGACGCTTCTCGGCGAACTCGAAGGAGATCCGGGTGCGGGTGGAGGCTTCGAAGAACAGATTGACGATGGTCTTGCCGCGGAGCGCGGGGACCTTCTTGATGGGCCGTTCGCTCACCTCTTTGAAGGGCTCGGCACAGTCGAGGATCAAACGGATCTGGTCGGCGGACAGGTACTCGAGTCCGATCAGGTCCTTCCCGAGAGTTGGCGCCGTCATCGCCGTTACCCCGCTCGCACCAGTTCCACGGCGTCCCGGCCGTCCATCTCGCGCACGAAGACATCCACCCGGTCCTGGCTCCCGGTGGTGACGCTCACCCCGATGATATCGGCCTGGATCGGCAGCTCCCGCCCTCCACGATCGACCAGGACGCAGAGCAGGATCCGGCGGGGCCGTCCAAAGTCGGCGAACTCGTCGAGGGCTGCCCGGATGGTGCGACCGGTGTAGAGCACGTCGTCTACGATGACCACGGTCCGGCCATCGAGGGCGGCAGGCAGATGCGTCTCTCCCACCACGGGGCGGGGCCCGATGGCCTGGAGGTCGTCGCGATAAAGAGTGATGTCCAGCTTGCCGGTGGGGATCGTCGTGTGTTCGGCACTGCCGATCAGCTGGGCCAGGCGCTGGGCCAACTCTACTCCGCGCCGCTGGATCCCGATCAGGATCAGCCCGTCCGTGCCATCACACCGTTCGACGATTTCGGAAGCCATCCGGGTAAGCGCGCGCGCGATGGCGCGTTCGTCCAGAAGCTGGGACCGGGTGGTCATGCCGAAGCCGAAGTGTAGCGGAGGGGGCTGCCGTAGGCAAGGAAGAACAGGACTGGGGACTGGAGACTAAGTGCCCGCCGACCACCGGACCGCGGCCGCTTGAAGAGGCTTGTTGGGATGTTCGGGTGCGACGTAGACTGAGGTCATGTCCTCGCTGACTTCGCCAGTAACGGCCTTCATCGTCGCGTCCGTGCTCTTGCCTGGACCTGTAACGGTCTCTGCCCAAGAAGGGATCAACAATGACTGGGAGGGAACCTTCTCTGCCGTCATGAGCGAGAGACCTCGGACCGCAGATACGATCAAGGTTCGCGAGTACGAGATGAACTGGATACAGCACAATTCGCCGGGCCGCTCCGTGTGCACAGGAAGCTTCGCCGGTCGGGAGGTCGAGACCGGCACGGAGTTCAAGACCGACCCTGTTGAGTGGACATGCTCGGGAGGGAAAGAAGCACCGATGCTGGTGGACTTCGATATTAATGGCGACTTCTGGAGCTTGACCCCTGGGACCGGCTCGCCTGGGAGGCATATCATCTTCCATCGCGTGGGCAGGAAGATCTGGCAGGAGGACTTGCTCCCAAGAGCAGTGCAGCCGCCTCCTGCCGTTGCAGACTCGGTGGTTCGGTTGGTGCGGGCGTTATACGAGCGGGTCAACACCTATTCGTGTTCCAACCGCACTTACGCAATACCATGGCCATTCATTGTTTGCGCGCGCGCTGACACTATTGGGCGAGTCATCACAGAGGAGCATTTTGAGGCCTTCCACAGGCGCCTCGAATTCACGTACGACGCGGGGGGTCGGCTGCGTTTCGCCCTCGAAAGGGTCCTCACGGAGGACAGGTCGTACCGATACTACTTCGACAACAGGGCCCTTGTACGCGTTCTGGTACAGGGTGACACACTCCGGAATGGGATCTGGAATCCGAGTCAAGCCAAGTGGAACAGTGCGGAGGCTGACATGTTGGGTACCGCCGCAAAGTGCCTCACCGTCGCCCGAATGCCTTTCGATTCAGTCGCGGCGGACACCACACGGCTGGATTTCTGCGAACTCACCCCCGACCGCTGACGGCAGGTCCGGTGATCCTGGCCATCGTGCGCATCAAGAGACCGGGTCTTCTGAGGTGGTTCTAGGGAACTACGGCGGCTCGAAGGATGGTCCCGTCTTAGAACGCTTCGCCCACAGAGAAGTAGAACAGTCCCCATCCCGGCTCCATGTGCCAGTGTCCGGTACCCCCGGACAGCCGAGCCTGAACCACCACTCATGGCAACTTCACCAAGGCATCAGCCCGGCCCGGATAGGGTGTAGTGACCTGATCGGAGGGAAGGTGACCGTGAAACGAGCATTGACGGCGATCCTGGTGATCAGCCTCATCGGGGTAGCGTTCTCGGGAACGCTCACCTACCGGGAACTGTGTGGTGCCACGCCGGCCGGCGGCGGGTGCAGCGCGGTGGGCGCGCCGGGTACCATCCTGGGCTATCCGGCCTGTGTGTACGGCTTGGCCATCTACCTGGTGCTGGTCGCGATCGCCTCCTTCGGGTTGGCGGCCAAGGAGTAACGGCCGGCGGCCCCGGCCGTCGAAGGCAAGCCCGGCCCCACGTCCGAGGCGGCAGCCGATCCCTGGTGTCGGACGCCGGCCTACATCGAGCACCAAGATCTCCTACGCGCGAAGGGTCTTGTCCCCGGCTGTCCGCCACCGGACTCATGGCTATCCTGCTCGGTGACACTAACCCGAGAGAAGTCGTGAGTCAGGATCAGATCTATGAGTGGCGGTGGTATCGGTGCTCCATCACCGGCTGCGGTGCTTCACCCCTCCGGGCCCGGCCGCATCCCGCGGAGCCAGGCAGGTGGTCCGTCGGCTTCGTGGACAGTCTCCTCTGGACCACGCCCGGGCCGGCGCCCCGGTGCCCGCGCTGCGGCGATGAGCTCGAACGGTTGGCCCCATCGGACGGCGTTCACGGCCACCAGCGAGAGATGGCGGTGGCCTCGGGTCACTTCACTCAGTGAAGTTGAGTTTCTTCAAGAGTGCCCTGAACCGTGGCTCCCGGCGGAGCGGATCGAACATGGTGTCTCGTCCGAGCCACGCCATCATCTGGGAATCGGCCGCGAGCGCGCGCTCCAGGTAATCGAGCGCCCGTGAATTGTCGCCGAGGCCCAGGTATACCAGTGCCAGGTTGAAGGGCTGTACTTCGCCACCCCGGGACATCTTGCGGAGTGACTCAAGCTCGGCCAGGGCGTTGTCCCGGTCGCCGGCCGCGCCGTAGGTATAGGCGAGAAACGCCGTCACGAAGGGCGGGGCCCCCATCGTCGCGGCCTTCTTCATCGGCGGGATGGCCTCGCGGAACTTGCCTGCTTCCAAATCGCTCCACGCCTCCGCCATCACCGGAAAGAAGTAGGTCGGGTCGAGCTCCGCCGCCCGCCTGGCCAGTGCCTTGGCCGCCGCAAAGTCTCTCTGGAACATGGGCGCCGTGGTGGCATCGACCAGCACCTGCGGGGACAGCGGGTCCAGCCGTGCCGCGCGCCGACTCTCCTCGCGCGATTCATCAAAGCGGCCGGTGAAGGCCAGGGCCATGCCCAGCATATCGTGCGCGAAGGCGTAGCTGGGATTGAGCTGGATGGCGCGGCGGAATTCGCGCTCGCAACCGGCCCAGTCGAACTCGTAGAAGAGCTTGAATACGGCCAGCGAGGTGTGCGCTTCGGCGGAGTTGCCGTCCAACTGCACGGCCTTCTCGGCGGCGGCCTTGGCCCTGGGTCTCGCCTCCGACGCGGTCAGGAAGCCCTCGTTATAGCCGGCCCAGAGGTACGCATCCGACAGCCCGGAGTATGCCGGGGCGAACTCCGGACTCAGCCTGACGGCCTCTTCGAACTGGGCAATCGCGGTCTGCAGGTTGGCATCGCTGGGGCGGTTGAAGAAATAGCGGCCCCGGAGGTAGGCATCGTGCGCCTCTGGATTCACACTGGGGGCGGTCGCCAGCCGGGACTGTTCGCTCTCGGTCAAGCGGACGTTGATTTCGTCCGCGATGGCAGCGGCGAGCTCAGCCTGAAGCGTCAGCACGTCGCTGGAGTTGCGCTCGAAGCTCCTGGCCCACAGGTGCCGGTCCGCCCGCGCATCGATCAACTGGGCGGTGATCCGCACCTTGTTTCCCGACCGCGACACCGACCCCTCCACTATGGCATCCACGTCGAGCGCCCTGGCGATCGCCGGTGTCGCCGGGCGGTTCTTGCCCTGGAACTGCATGGCCGAACCGCGTGAGGTCACCCGGAGCTGGCTGATGGTCGCCAGCGCGGCGGTCAGCTCATCGGTCATTCCTTCGGCGAAGTAATCCTGCGTCGAGTCCCCCGAGTAATTGTCCAGCGGCAGGACGGCCACCGAGCGGATCGTTGCCGGCGCGACCGTGCGGGATCGCCCCACCACTCCGCTCCGCACCATGAGGTATCCGCCCACGAGGAGGAGGCCGAGCACAGCGAGGGTCCGGGCCCCGGCCCGCCGCACGGCAGGCGTTCCGGGCAGACCCTTCGCCCCGATGGCACGAGTGGCCGCTGCCTCTGGAGCCGTGAGCGCATCGGCGAAGGCGCGCGCGGTCGCGAACCGGTCCGCGCGCTCCCGTGCCAGCCCCCGCAGGACAGCCTCGTCGAGGGAGGGCGGCACCTCGTCGCGTACCGCACGCAGGGACGCCGGGGGTTCCGTCAGCAGCTTGGCGATCATCGCCGCCGGCGTCCGGCCGATCACGGGAGGCTCCCCGGCGATCATCTCGTAGGTCACTGCGGCTAGCGCATAGATGTCGCTCCGCGGATCGAGATCGCGGTCTCCCTCCGCCTGCTCCGGGCTCATGTACTGCACCGTGCCGATCGCCAAACCGGTACCCGTCAGACGCCCCCCACCGGCCTCGGACAGGGCGAGGGCGATGCCGAAGTCGGCCAGCAGCGCCTCTCCGTCCTGCAAAAGGATGTTCTCGGGCTTGATATCGCGATGGATGATGCCTTGCCGATGGGCCTGCTCGAGCGCACCGGCGACCTGACGCGTGATTCGTATCGCTTCGTCGAGCGGAAGCCGGCCTTCTCGCGTCAGCCGTTCCCGAAGCGACTCGCCGCGCACCAGCGGCATGACGTAGAACAGCGCGCCGTCGGCGTCCCCCGAGTCGTACAGCGGCAGGATGTGCGGGTGCTGCAGATTGGCGGTGACCTGGATCTCGTTCAGGAAGCGCTGGGCACCGAGCGCCGCCGCGACCTCGGGCTTGAGCACCTTGAGCGCGACCGGCCGGCCATGCTTGAGGTCGTGCGCCAGGTACACCGTCGCCATGCCCCCCTCGCCGAGGACTCGCTCGAGTCGGTAGCGGACAGCCAGCGCGGCCTTCAGTCGTTCAAGGTCAGTCGGGGGGGCGGGCATGCTGATCCTGTCGGGATCTGACCGCTAAGGGTACCCCGTGGATCGAGAACACTCAACGTCGGGCATCGGGGGAGTCCGGGCGATCGCCAATGTCAGGGAATCGCCAAGACGATTACCGACATCCACTCTGAGGGATCTCACCTGGCTTCTGGTGAGTCCGAGTCGAGCTGCTCCAGAAAGGCGAGCAGGCCCTCGGCGTCCTCCCGGCAGGCCGAACAGTTCGAGAGGTGTGTCACGAAGTCCGGGAAGGCGCGCGCCGCATCCTCGCCGCGGCGGACCGCGTCGCAGTAACGATCGAACTCCTCGAAGGCCGCGTCGCAGCCGGGATCGCGGTCGGGGCGGCCGAGCAGCCGCTCGAGAGGGTTGCCGGTCATTGGAGTGCCTCCCCTGGCTCCGCTGGCGCCAGGACGCGACGAAGCTTGCCCCGCGCGTCGTGGACGATCTTGTAAATCGCGCCGCGAGTGCTGGCGAAGCGATCGGCCAGCACGTCGATCGGCACCTCGTCGAGAATTGCCGCTTGGAAGATCTGACGCTGGCGTTCCGTCAGCTGCTCGCGTATCGCCCGCTGGAGCCGTTCCAGGGTCTCGCCATGCTGGAGGGCAGCCAGGGCGAGCGGCCTCGAGTCGGGCAGCGTCTCCCAGATCCGCTGGTCGGTTTCGATCCGCCGCTGGCGCCACGCGTGGCGCCGGAGCCGGGTGGAGATTTCGAAGATTGCGAACTTGCAGGCCCAGGTGGTGAAGCGGGAATCACCCCGGAACTGGGGCAGCTTGCGCAGGACCGCCAGGCTGGCATCGCTGGCGGCCTGGTGGCAGAGGTCATCCACTTCCTCCCGCCCCCGCTCCGGCATACTGGCGCCCCGGCGGACCGCCTCGGCGCGGCAGACCCGGAGCAGAAGGGCGTGAAGCCGGGCGACAGCGGCATCCCGCGCCGGCGCATCGGGAGCGAGATCACCGACCCACGCCGCCGAGTCCTGATCGAACCGGGCCAGAGGCATGGGCCTATGATGGCGGCCGGGAGTCCCGGCCGCCAGCGGCACCGTTGAACTCACAACTCGTCGTAGAACCGGCCGATGTGGTGCGCGATGTACTCGAGATGGTCCTCCACCGCGAAGTGACCGGCATCGAGCCGGTGCATTTCGGCCTTCGGCAGATCGGCCAGATAGGCCTCGCCACCGGCTGCGGTAAAGAAGATGTCATCCTGGCCCCAGAAGATCAGGGTGCGGGGCTGCCGCTCGCGGAGAAATCGCTGCCAGGCAGGATAGAGCGGGACGTTGGTACGGTAGTCGTAGAACAGGTCGAGGTTGATCCGTACCGCATGGGGCCGCTGCATGAAGGCCGCATCGGACTCCCAGTTGTCGGGGCTGATCAGCTCGGGATGCCGGGCCCCGTGGAGGTAGATCGCCCGGATCGTCTCGGGGGTGAGAAACGCGTGCAACGGCGCCTCGGTCTCGGGGGAACGCTGCTTCCACAGGGCCCCGCGCAGGCCGTCCCAGGCGGCGGTAAAGCCGACCTCGTAGGCGTTGGAGTTCTGGATGATGAGCCACTCGAGGGCCTCGGGACGGCGGCTCACGAGGCGAAAGCCCACCGGACCGCCGTAGTCCTGCACGTAGAGACCGTAATGGTCGAAGCCCT
>Ga0210139_1000228_pt1 | contig 11393 bp, 13 predicted proteins | sample Browns_TuleB_D2_FD_184855 | JGI IMG/M metagenome (GOLD analysis project Ga0210139, IMG submission 184855) | Wetland microbial communities from San Francisco Bay, California, USA, that impact long-term carbon sequestration - Browns_TuleB_D2 (SPAdes) | ecosystem: Environmental > Aquatic > Marine >... | reverse complement strand
CGTTCCTGTTCTATGCGGCAGAGAACGGCGTGCACCTTAGCGCAATCTCCCCCCTTCTTGATCTGATTCCATTTCAGATGAACATGAACACAGATAAAATTTTACGAATCCGCGTTCATCCGCGTTCATTTGTACTACTCACTCTCAAATTGTTGTTTTTTTCAACATGACTGCAAGCTTGTAGGGGCGCCATTTATGGCGCCCCTACAATGAGTTGGAGAAATTCGGGAAGCACAAAATCTACACCGTAGTCATTGCGCGTTCCTGCGTTCCTTTTTTTACGGCCGCTGGATAGTGTCGCACATCGATGCCCTGATATAGCTGTCTGGGTCGTGCGATTTTTTGTTCGCTATCCATCAGCAATTCCTCCCACTGAGCAATCCAACCGGATGTGCGTGGAATAGCAAAAAGAACAGGGAACATCTCCACAGGAAATCCCATTGCCTGGTAAATAATGCCGGAATAGAAGTCAACATTAGGATAAAGTTTCCGCTTGATGAAATATTCATCCTGAAGCGCGATGCGCTCCAATTCCATTGCGATGTCGAGCAGTGGATTCCTTCCGGTGACCTCAAAGACCTGTGTTGCGATCTGCTTGATGATTTTCGCGCGCGGATCATAATTCTTGTACACGCGGTGACCAAAGCCCATCAGTTTGCCTTCGCCTGCCTTGATTTTCTTGATGAATTCGGGAACTTTCTCGATCGATCCAATCTCCGCCAGCATTCTGAGCACCTGTTCATTGGCTCCACCATGCAACGGTCCGTAAAGCGCGGATGCAGCAGCCGAAGTTGCGCAATAAGGATCCACGTGAGAACTTCCTACGCTTCTCATTGCATTCGCGCTGCAGTTCTGCTCATGATCCGCATGAAGAATAAAAAGCACATCCAGCGCTTTTTCCAGAACGGGATCGGGTTTGTACTTCAGTTCTGTCATCTTAAACAGCATGTTCAGGAAATTGCCTGTGTAGCTCAGGTCATTGTCCGGGTAGGCAAACGGCAAACCCCGGCTGTGCCGGTACGCAAAACCTGCGAGCGTGGGCATTTTGCCGATTAGCCGGTAGGTTTGATGCCTGCGGATCACAGGATCAAAAATATTTTTTGCCTCCGGATAGAATGTGGACAGCGCTGCAACTGTACTGACCAGCATTCCCATCGGGTGAGCATCATAGTGAAAACCATCCATGAATCTCTTGATGTTTTCATGAATCATGGTATGGAAGGTGATGTTGTGTACCCATTCCTGGAGTTCACTTTGCGACGGCAGCTCTCCATAAAGAATGAGATAGGCTGTCTCTAAATAGGTACTGTTTTGGGCCAGTTCGTCGATCGGATAGCCGCGATAGCGCAAGATTCCTTTATCACCGTCAATGAATGTAATCCGGCTATGACACGAAGCTGTGTTCATAAACGCAGGGTCGTAGGTCAGGAGGCCAAAATCTTCTTCAGAAGCTTTCACTTGTCGAAGATCAGCTGCGCGAATTGCGGCACCGTATAGTGGGTAGGTCCCGTATTCGATCGGAAATTCGTACGATTTGTCGGTCCGGTTGTCAATCAAAGTAATACTGTTTTTCATTGCACACCTCAATTCGATTTTTAACGTCCGGGAACGCGAAAGAATTCGGCTCGCGTCCGGGCGGACGCATTATGTTTGCGCAAACATGGATACTTTGTCCTCTTCCGCAAGAAATGTGCCCGTTCGGAGATTCGGATTGTTAGGGATGGAAAGAATCCCTATTGCCGTCTTGCGACAGTATGTCTGTCCCGAGGTGACGATCGGTCAAGCGCATGTTCGTTGCGGTGAGTGAGTGATATCATTTGCCTGTGGGGCAGTCCATTGATCCGAGAGATCCCAAAAGCGCGAAGGCGTGCATCGTTTTGGGCTTTATCGTAGTACTGATGGGCGGATTTCCTGTTCTTGCCGCTTTAAACATAATTCCAACCGATGTATCCGAATTTGGTACGAAACGATGGCTGGTTGCTCTCATAGCAGGGGCCTTTCCCGCCGTCGGCTTGTTTCTGATCGCCAGCGGCCTGAGCACCTCAATAAGGAATCCCGGCGTCGCCTCATTTCTGACTCAACTTTCGGCTGGATTCTTGGTCCTGACTATGCTTTGTCTTCTCGGAGGCGGTGCCATCTTCTTGACGATGCAATTGTTCCATCCAACTGGCAGTGGTCCGTACTTGAGTATCGGACCTTTTTCTTTTTTGCTTCCGCGAAGCATTGGCAGATATGTGGACTTAATCTTCATCGGATTTTTCGCACTCATCCTGGATGCCATCGTCATCGCGATCCTCGTTTCCCTTTTTCTAGGTTTTGCCCGTGCGCTTCAACACAAATCGCGATAAGTGCCCTCGAGCGGGTGGCGCATCGATTGCTTCTTGAATATATCTTGTTTTATGAAGCAAATGAAAAAGGAGGAAATGCGATATGTCCGATGAACCCAAAAGCGGACAGTTGCTCCAGGCGAATCCAGTGCGAATGAAAAAAGAGAAAACGATAAACCGAAGGGAAATTTTTTCATGGCTTGCGGTCGCATGGGGCGCTTTTGCCGCGGCAATTTCATTAGCGTCTGGAGCAACTGTCCGTTTTCTTTTTCCGAACGTTCTTTTCGAGCCACCAACCACCTTCAAGGCAGGCTTTCCTGATGACTATGCCGTTGGGAAAGTTGACACCCGTTGGAAAGAAAAGCATCGCTGCTGGATTGTACGAACCGATGCGATCATCTACTGCCTGAACGCCACCTGTACCCATCTCGGATGTACGCCGAACTGGCTCGATACCGAACAAAAGTTCAAGTGCCCATGCCATGGAAGCGGCTTCTACATGAGCGGGATTAACTTTGAAGGGCCGGCGCCGCGGCCGCTGGAACGATTTAAGATCGTGCAGGGAGATGATGGCCAACTCGCGGTTGATGAAAGCAAAAAATACCAGCAAGAAAAAGGCGAATGGAATGATCCGGAATCGTACGTTCGCGCCTGAACGCATTGCTTTTGCACTTTTCCTGACTGCGCTCCTTTGCGTAGCGTGCAATCAAGGACTGGAAAAGGCGTCGAATGCTCTGATCGATAGGACGGAAGCGCGTTGGAAATCCAATCCGATTCCGAACTACCGAATTGTTGTGGACGTGAAGCGTCCCGATGAATTTCGGAGAAACGACATTACCGTACGGCAGGGCCATGTGAAGAAGGCATTCGTACAGTACTGGGATTCGCGGAAAAAGATATGGGACAATACAATTTTCCTGAATGAATCACAGGCCCTTGCATTCACTGTTGAGGGCCTTTTCGACACGGTGCGACTCGAATTGGAAAATAGCGGCCGGCCCGTGGTGCGCGTAGCAGTCACGGAAACCCCGCCCTATCTGCAAAGGATTGTACTGGGGCAGTTCTGGCAAAATAACCAGGCTGTTCCTAATAGCCAGGCGACGGTCACGGTTCAACAATTCGAGACCCTGCAACCGGCTGACTAAAACGCCAGTTCCTGTTCTTTTATCTCCTCCTCGATCTCGCGTATCTCCTCATTTCTTGAGATTCCGATTTTCAAAGTGGTCTCGCGGGCGTTGCAAGTACCTCGAGCTACTACAAACGCATCTGCAAATTTTGCAAAAGCCTTCTCTACTATATATGTATAGAAGTATACGTTCACGTTCGGAGGTGAAGTATGACAGTCGCATTGAAGACTATTGAAATCCAGGAAACATCCACAAATAATGTTGTAAACCTCAAGCTCACCGGAAGGCTTACATCTGAGGACTACGAAAGGTTCGTGCCTGAAATCGACGAATTGATTGAGAAGCACGGGAAAATCCGCATTGTGGCGGAACTCGTGGATTTTCATGGCTGGAATGCAGGCGCTTTATGGGAAGACACGAAGTTTGCACTAAAGCATTTCAGCGATATTGAACGCGTCGCTTTCGTCGGCGACAAACAATGGGAAAAAGGAATGGCGTATTTTTGCAAGCCATTTACCAGAGCCAGCATCCAGTACTTTGACGCCAGTCAGGCAGAAGAAGCCAGGAAGTGGATCTCCTTATCTTAAGAGTAGTTGCGCTGTGGCCCTTACTGTTTTTCTGCGCGGCTCAGTCACATTTAGAAGGGAAGAAATACGCTTGAAAAGCGCCACTATATGAATTGAATGTGTTTTGAGTGTCATCGTTATTCTATTGTGATGCCGGTACTAAATGAGGGAGACCGGATCGCTAGGAGTCTGGAATCCATCCGGCGAATTCATCCCGACGTCGAGATTCTTGTTGTGGACGGAGGGAGTAGTGATGGAACTCTCGAGCTTGCTGCCCAATATGATGTTCGGTTGATTCGCTCACGAAAAGGAAGAGGGATTCAGTGCAATGCCGGGTTTCACTCCAGTTACGGAGAAATTCTTCTTTTTTTGCATGCCGATACCTCGCTTCCGTCCGATGCATTTTGTGTGCTGGAGTCGCAATTTTCTGATCCTACAATCCTGATTGGGACATTTCGGCTGCAGTTCGATCGCCCGCACTGGATCCTGAGAACCTATGCCTCGTGCACTCGTTTCGATTCCATGTTTACACGTTTTGGAGATCAGTGCATCGTGGTTCGCAGGTCGTTTTTGCAGGAACTCGGTGGATTTGCGGACTGGCCTCTCTTTGAGGACGTTCACCTTCTCCGGCTGGCGCGGCGAAAGACCCGGGTAGTCTCATTTCCAGCGGCAGTCACTACATCGGCGCGCAGATTCAATCGAGTCGGCATCCTGCGGAATCAAGCCCGTAATATTCTGCTCTTTGCCCGCTATCTGCTTGGCACGCAGCCGGAAGAACTGGCACGCGAGTACGATTCGGTTAGGATGTTGCAGTTTCCCGGATACAAATATTTAGAAGGAAAGGAGCGTATGTGAACCTTCTATTCGCAGCAGTGCTGGTAATATTCGCCGGGAATGTCTTTGCTGAAGAGCACGCTCTTTTCACTTCACTACTGGGAGATTATGTCAAAGACGGGCATGTGGGGTACGCGAAACTATGCCGCGATGCCCGGCTTGGCAAATACATACAGCAGCTATCATCGACCGATCCTTCGAAATATGAAAACGCGAAAGATGAATTGTCGTTCTGGTTAAACGCTTATAACGCATATACGCTGCAGGTGATTTGTGAGCACTACCCGGTAAAGAGCATCAACGAATTGCACTCTGGCGGTTTGATCATTGGCACCCTGATCAAGGGCACCATCTGGGATAAGAAAATTGCCGTCGTTGATGGCGAGGAGATGTCGCTGAACCACATCGAACATGACATCGTTCGCAAGAAGTTTCGCGATCCAAGAGTGCACTTTGCGCTGGTTTGTGCTTCAGTATCCTGTCCGGCATTGCGCGCAGAAGCATACGAAGGAGATGTGCTCGACCGGCAATTGAACGACCAGGCAAAGATCTTTTTCGAGGATCGTCGCAAAAGCTATTTTGATGTCGATACTAAAACTGCCCATCTTTCCAAGATCCTGGATTGGTATTCCGATGATTTTGGCGGGTCGAAAGAAAAAATTCTTGAGTTCATTGCAAGGTTTCTTCCTGCTGACGTTCGTGCTGCGATCGTGAATGATCCTTCTGCGTGGAAGATCCGCTATACGTCATATGACTGGGCACTCAATGAATAGGTGTTTGCTGCTGTTGTTTTGCCTGATTTCCGTCCCTTTCGCTTCTTCCGATGAAGTGCGGCTTCTACGGGATTTCTCCAACGGGTGGCGGAACGCCTGGACCGAGCGCGCATTCACCAGCCGCAAAACGGTGTACCGGGTTGTCAGGAATGGCGATTTACAATTTCTGCGTGGAGAAAGCAACAATTCAGCCTCCGGTCTCTGGTGTAAGCTGGATATCCGCCCGTTAGAATCAGGAACGATTTCCTGGAAATGGAATGTTGAGCATGGCATTTCGAACAACAGGGATGAACATCAGAAGAAAGGAGATGACTACGCCGCGCGTGTTTTCGTTGTCTTCAAGCCGCAATTCTTCAACTGGAAAACTCGCTCTCTCTGCTACGTCTGGGCTTCCCGTGAACCTGTCAACAGAGTGTATCCCAGTCCGTATGCCAACAATGTCGGCACTTTCGTTCTTCAAAGTGGGGACCGAAATGTTGGTCTGTGGATCGAAGAACACCGCGATTTGGTTTCTGACTACAAGCGTTTTTTCAAAAATGAGCCGGAAATGATCTCTGCCGTCGCATTTATGGTTGACACGGACAACACCCAAAAAAGCGCTACCGCTTCAATCACCGACATCGTACTGAATACGCGGTAAGGCTATTGAGCGAGCAGGCACAAGAGATTTGGAAATTAGGACACTACCTCGTGTTTGAACGCTTTTGCATTCGTTGCAAGAACAAAATAAAATTAGGACTTCTAAGATATGGAGGTCGATATGAAGATGAAGGTCCTAATGCTCTTTCTCGGGCTTGCCGTAGCCCTTACCGGCATTTTCCTGTTTGCGGGGGAAATGAAGGCTTCCGCCAAGCCGGAATGGAGCATCAACGCGAGCGACATCGAGGCTTGCAGCTGTCCGATGTTTTGTCAGTGCTATTTCAACACACAACCGGCCGCGCACCATCACGGCGGAGATTCCGAACATTTTTGCCGCTTCAACATGGCTTACAAGGTGAATTCCGGGCACTTCGGCGAGACCAAGTTGGCAGGTGCGAAATTCTGGATTACCGGTGATCTCGGAGCTGATTTTAGCGCTGGAAAGACCGATTGGGCCCACGTGACATTCGACAAGGCTATGACCCCTGCTCAAAGGGAAGCGATTGGAAAAATACTGGGCCACATGTTCCCAGTTCAATGGGGATCACTCACCACAGCGGAGGGTACCATCGATACATGGGAATATAGCAAAGACGCTGCACACGCCACATTGAACGGCGGCAAGACGGCTGAAATCCGCCTGAAGCGCTTTCCCAGTGCGAACAATGAACCCGTAGTGATTAAGAATCTCACCTACTTTGGAGTCCCCCGCAACGACGGCTTCGTCTTGATGCCGAACGAAATTGAAACCTACAAAGAAGGACCCAAAGCATTTGAATTTAAAGGAACAACAGGATTTTATGTCGTCACGGATATGAATTCGAACGACGTGAAAAAGTCCGGAATGTAAAAAGACTATTTGTAGCTACCAGAAGGGCGTCGTTTTTCGACGCCCTTTTGATTATGGCCTCTAATGTTTCATTCTAACAATCGCGTGTCGTCCGGTTTCTCATCGGATTTTTGCCAGATCTTTCGCAGCTTGTTGTAGATTTCATTTGATTTCTCACGGTCGCCTGCACGTGCCGTCGCAACAGCCAGTCCAAATAAGGAAGATGTTCGATTCGGAGCGCGTTCCAGTTCGAGTTCATACTGAGTGATTGCTTCTTTTGGTCGTTTCATTTGCGAAAATAGATCACCAAGAAGCTCGTGAGAGGGTTTGTCAACGAAAGGGGGACCAAATTCGACAGGTAAACTCTCTTCGTTTGCGATTGCGTGACGAAGCAACAGGATTGCATCAGAATCCTTGCCTTCTGCCGCCAGGATTAAACCCTGAAGCTGATCTTCCAGGATCTCAGCTCTTTTAGGATAAGAGAGTTCGGATTCGTCGCCCTTCTTTTCAGAAACTACCAGAAGATGGTGATTCTCTTTCATTTTTTCCAGGGCTTTTCGGGCTTCCGGAAGATCGCCGCGTTTGACCGCGCCAAAACCTGTTACGAACTCATAAGTAATTTGAGCTCCATATTGCTTACCAAGAGGGACAACCCATTTGGTGACTTCGCTATTCCACAAGCTTGTATCCAGAAGGTATCTTGACCACATCTGTACAAAGGAGCCCAGACTGGAATTATCGGGATCAAGCATACCAGGCATGGAAGCATTTTCTGTCCTGGCGGCGGCTGCGTTCGCGGTTTCAAAGCATTCCTTCAACAACTTCTTCGCGTCCTCTTTCCGGCCTTGCTGGAGATAACCATACTCAAGCCAGAAATTGTAGTGCCCGCACGCCCGCGGGGGCATGCTCTTTTTCTTTCGGGCGTTGTTGACTACCGTCATAGCGGTCTCGTTCGCGGCTACTACTTCGTCCCACATGCCGAGCGCCACAAAAATATGGGATGTCATATGTTGCGCGTGCGCCGCCGAAGGAGCAATTTTGGAGTAGACTTGCGCAGCCCGCAGTCCCAATGGCGCATGGATTGGATCGTCGTAACTATGGATCAGGTAGTGTACAACGCCCGGATGTTTTGGATGGTCACAGAACAGGTCCTCCAGTATTGCAGCCGCTTGCATATAGATTCGGAAATCCCGACCCTCATGAGCAGTTCCCAGTAATGCCAGCGCGTAAAAAGCTGATGCATCCGTATCGTCGGGATATTTCTGATGCAGTTTCTGCATTGCATCCGCGTAGGCAAAATCACGATCGTTTTTAGCGCCTGTTCCGTACAAAACTTCGATTGCTTCCAGGTAATCCTTTTCGCGATCGGTAGCAGCCTTTGCGATCCTCGCTTCTTGCGTTGGAGCCAGACGATTGAGAATTGCTATTGCGGCGTCGCGGTCTTGCTCCATCCAGATCGGATGGTTCTTGGTCATGGCCTCACCCCAGTAAGCCATCACAAAATCCGGATCTATCTGTTCAGCCCTCTGAAAATTTTCTGCCGCATCCTCGTACTCGAAATTGTGAAGCAGCGCAAGCCCACGAAGGAATGAGTCCTGAGTCTCAGGCTTTCCCGAATTGGGGAACGTTACCTCTCCTACATCGGATGTTTGAGCAAGTGCCTGACAGGAAATAAAAAGTGAAAAGATCAGGACCGGTAATGAGCGTAAAGAAAAAAGTGACATTTGAATCCTCCTAAAGTGGGATGCCTGAGAGACCTGAATTTTACAATAACGAAATCCACGCGCATTGTCACTTGGCAGAATTTCCTCGCTCCTCGCTTATGAAGGGGAGTTAGTGGACGTTTGGAAAATTGCTTCGAAAGCTTCAAACCCACCCCGGTTTCTTCCCTTGATAAGGGGGAGGGGCCACGAATCAAACTCCTGTTGCAGGGCAGTCATTGTAGCGGATTCCCTTGTGATGTTTCCGACAATGGAGTATTCTGATTCTTCGGGAACTCAATGAGCAGCGCTTGCTGTTCGTTGTCCTTCTGTATCTCGCGTTTCCAGTTGGGCCTACAACTGGCTACGGAACTTGATTCCGACTTTCAACCTACCATCACAAAGGAGGCAAGTGTCTTATGGACCGTGGAACGACTTTTGAATTTGGGGAATTTCGTCCCCCGAGATTCCGGAAAGGTATGATCCGGTGGATTCTTCTCGGACTCGTGGGATTGATTTTCCTGTCCACCACCGTCTTTTCCGTTGAGCCGGAAGAGGTTGGTGTAATCTTACGCTTTGGAAAATTCACACGTACGGCAAACCCGGGTTTGAACTACAAATTGCCTTTTGGCATTGAAACAGTTCAAAAGGTTCCGGTGGAACGCCAGCTAAAACTGGAATTTGGTTTCCGAACAGAAACGCCAGGTACGCGAACGCAATTTTCCACTCGCAAATTTGATGAAGAATCACTCATGTTAACGGGCGATTTGAACGCCGCGGAAGTCGAATGGATTGTGCAGTTCCGCATAGCAGATCCCTACAAATACCTCTTCAAAGTGCGCGACTCGCTCCAAACTTTCCGCGATATGAATGAAGCATTAATGCGAGAGATCGTTGGTGATCGCTCTGTTAGCGAAGTTTTGACAATCGGTCGTGTGGAAATTGCAAATACGGTCAGCAAAAGTCTTCAAGAACTGGCCGATCAGTATGACACAGGAATCAAGGTGGATCAGGTTGTCCTGCAAGATGTAAACCCTCCTGATGCCGTGAAACCTGCGTTCAATGAAGTAAATGAAGCGCAACAGGAACGGGAGAAATTGATCAATCAGGCGCGATCTGAATATAACCAGGTAATTCCAAAAGCTCGCGGCGATGCAGCACGTATCATCGAAGAAGCACGTGGTTATGCGTCCCAGCGTGTGAATGAGGCAAAGGGAGACGCCTCGAAATTCGATTCTGTCTTCCGCGAATATCAGAAGGCGCCGGAGGTTACACGTCAGCGAATTTATCTGGAAACGATGAACAACATTTTGCAAAAGGTAGGAAGGAAGTTGATTACCGACCAGAAATCCACGGGTATTCTGCCCCTGTTTCAACTGCAGCAGGAAGGAGAAAAGAAATGAACAGGATAAGAAATATGATTTTATTCGTGATCGCTGTGGTCGGCATTCTGTCTTTGATCTCAAGTGCCTTCATTGTTAACGAAACGGAACAGGTCATCGTTACAGAATTTGGAAGACCGATCGGTTCACCCATCACGGCTCCGGGAATTCACTTCAAGTTTCCATGGATTCAGGATGTTCATTTCTTCGATAAGCGATTCCTTGCCTGGGATGGCGCACCGAATCAGATTCCGACAAAAGATAAACGGTTTATTTGGGTCGATAGCTATGCGCGTTGGCGCATTGTGGATCCCCTGCTGTTCTTTCAGCGTGTAACAGATGAGCGGGGCGCACAAACGCGACTGGATGATATTCTGGATGGAGAAACGCGAAACGCCATTGCCAGCCAGGACCTTGTGGAAATCGTGCGCTCCACCAACAGGGAACTTCAAGTCTCTGAGGAACTGGAACAGTCCTCAGAAAGTGAGATGAGCTTCAACATTAAAATTGGCCGAGAGAAAATTACCCGGCTGATTATTGAATCGGCCTCACCCAGATTGCGCGAACTCGGCATCGAGTTGCTCGATCTTCGGTTGAAGCGGCTCAACTACGTGGATGAAGTACAACAGAAAATTTTCGAACGGATGATCACCGAACGTAAGAGAATTGCAGATAAGTATCGTTCGGAAGGCCAGGGAGAAGCTGCTAAGATTCTGGGTGATAAAGAGAGAGATTTGAAGGAGATTCAGTCGGCCGCCTACAAAACTGCCCAGGAGATCAAAGGCCAGGCAGATGCGGAAGCCACAACGATTTACGCGGCCGCATATAATCAGAGCGCAGACGCAAGAGACTTCTACCGTTTCATCAAGACTATGGAAACCTACGAGAGCACAATGTCAGACAAGGATTGGCTGGTGTTATCAACGGAAGGAGACTTTTTCAAATTCCTTGAAAAATCCTCGGGACGATAAAATAGTCGGAGGAAAAAAAGGGCAGGGCCTCGCAAAAATTGATTTGTGAGGCCCACACGAAGCGAGAGTAGAAGTGCGTTTGTAGCGCCCGCGTCCCGCGGGCTGAGCTCGAGTTCAAGCGCCCGCCGGAGGCGGGCCTGGAGTTTTTACATTTTTTGCACTTTTCCGCGGACGGGATGTCCGCGTGCCGGCCAGAGGCCGGCGCACGTTTATGCCGCCGGGACGGCGGCGCTCATCTAACCGCA
>Ga0210139_1000226_pt1 | contig 11403 bp, 7 predicted proteins | sample Browns_TuleB_D2_FD_184855 | JGI IMG/M metagenome (GOLD analysis project Ga0210139, IMG submission 184855) | Wetland microbial communities from San Francisco Bay, California, USA, that impact long-term carbon sequestration - Browns_TuleB_D2 (SPAdes) | ecosystem: Environmental > Aquatic > Marine >... | reverse complement strand
GCCGTCCGGCGAATTCTTGAATCCGGTGTCCATGGCGTCCTGGTCGGCCGGGCCGCAATGGGAAATCCGTGGATCTTCACAACCGGGGATTTCATACGTCTCGCGGCCCAATCCGGAAAAACGCTCCCGGCCGATCCCGAGATTTCGATTGCGGAGAAAATGGCGGTCGCGCTCGAGCATGCGGAACTCTACGACCAATACCGAGGAAAGCTCTCTTTTCGCAACGTCCGGAAATACTTGGCCGCCTACGCTTCCGGATTTCCGGGCGCCTCCGATCTTCGACATCGGCTTGTGCAGGTTGAGTGTCTCCAGGAGACCGAATCGATTCTTCATCCGGTCGTATGCGCCTGATCCTGGCCTCCAGCTCTCCACGACGGAAAGAGATCTTTGCATTGCTCGGCCTGCCCTTTGATGTCGTCCCACCGGGCCTGGAGGAAATATTTCTCCCGGGCCGCCCTCCCGCCGATGAGGGGATTTACTGGGCATCGGAAAAAGCCCGCGCCGTTCATCGTGATGCCCCGGATGCCATCGTCATCGGGAGCGACACGGTAATTGATCTGGATGGCCGCACGATCGGGAAGCCGGTTGATCAGGATGACGCGGTACGGATTTTGTCACTTCTGGCCGGCCGGACGCATACGGTCGTCACGGCGGTGGCAGCAATCTTCCCGGGCGTGCATGAACGCACGGCGATCGAAAAGACGAAGGTCCGGATTCGTCCGGTTCCCAAGGAGGATCTCATCCGGTATGCCGCGACCGGTGAACCGTTGGACAAAGCCGGCGCCTACTCGCTTCAGGGCGGTGGCCGGTTTTTGATCGATGCCATCGAAGGGGACTATCTTGCCGCGGTGGGATTACCCTTGCGGGCGATGGCGCGAATACTGCTCGAAGCCGGCATCCGACCCGCGGCGGATGTGGAACGGATATATCGCAACCGGACGATTATGAACTGGAAGAGCTTTGCCCGTTGAGATGACGAGTGGGATACGGGACGATTCGTTTTCGACGCCAAGGACAGAATAAGGGTTCACATGCGATCCTCGACAAGCGAATTTACAAAATGGCGGAAGGCCTATCCGAACGGACACTTGTTTATCCTGGGATTCGCGGCCGCGGCCGCTCTGTCCTTCAGCGCCTGCACGAAGGACACGACGGATTCGACCCCGGCCTCAACGATTCCGCTGGAGCTGGTCCCGTTCGCCGACGGCTTTACCCATCCTCTGAACCTCCAAGCGCCTGACGACGGTACCGGACGGGTCTTTGTCGTCGAGCAAGGAGGGTTCGTTAAGATCATTCGTCCCGACGGCCAGGTGAATTCCGTCCCTTTCCTCGATGTTTCCGGAAAGCTGAGCAGCGGTTCCGGCGAGGAGGGCCTGCTGGGAATGGCTTTTCATCCGCACTACGCGACAAACGGACGATTCTTCGTTAATTACACAAGCGGCGACGGCGGGCTGCACACCGTCATCGCCGAATACGCCGCCTCGGCGGGCGACGGCGGTCTGGCCGATCCTTCGAGCGGAAGGATCCTCCTGACCGTCGACCAGCCCTTTCCCAATCACAACGGCGGGGGTCTCGCCTTTGGGACCGACGGTTTCCTCTACATTGCGCTGGGCGACGGCGGCAGCGGGGGGGATCCAAACGGCAACGCGCAAAATGTCAATGTGCTTCTGGGAAAAATCCTGCGGATCGACGTGGACTCGACCCCTGCCGCGGGCCTCGCCTACGCGATTCCTCCGGACAATCCGTTCGTGAATCGGACCGGTCGGGACGAAATCTGGCTTTACGGCCTCCGCAACCCGTTCCGATTTTCCGTCGATCCTGAAACCGGCGACCTCTGGATCGGCGATGTCGGCCAGAACAGCTTTGAAGAGGTGGACCGAATTCGGGCCCGGGAGGGTGGCGCCAATCTCGGATGGAACATCATGGAAGGCACCCATTGCTACCCTCCATCCGGCAGCTGCGCGACGGCCGGGCTCACGCTGCCCATCTTCGACTACCCCCGGGATCGCGGCGACAAGACCGTCATCGGCGGCTATGTCTATCGCGGCAATGGGATCCCCCGGCTCACGGGTGCGTACGTATTCGGGGACTTCATAAGCGGACGGATCTGGACGCTCACCCAAAAACCTTCCGGCGCGTGGATGCGCGCGGAGGTCCTGACGACCGCGGGAAATGATCTGAGCTCATTCGGACAGGGGCAGGACGGCGAGCTGTATGTCGTGCGTTATTCGAGCGGCGTCGTGGCACGGATCCGGGCGCCCGGCAGCTCCTAAGCGGACCTCATTCGCGGCATCCTCGTCGGCGTCCCAACCGGTAGACGAGGGCGCCCGCGGTCAACAAAAGAAGTCCCGCCTTCGGAAACTCGAGCAGATAGACAATCGGGGTCAGTGTCCACCGCGCGGCCGCCCGCAACGGCTCATGCCGGCGGATAAAATCCGCAAGCGGCGGGGAATAACGATAGTAGGCCTGCACAAAACGTCGGCCCGGTCCATTGGTCAACAAATATCGATCCCGAATCTTCCTCAAGACACGCACATGCGGATCCAAATAGCTCCCGTAAGCCGCCGTGGCGATGAAACAATGACCGCTTGAACTTGCGTCTTGCGTCTGCGGCCCCGCCGAAGCGGCGGAAGAGTTTAAGGCCGGCCCCAGCGGATCGTCGATGACGCCGTTCGCCATAGCGTCGCTGTCCCCGGAACCTCCGTCCGTAATATCCCAGGTGGCCGTCGTTCCGGTCCATCGGAGCGCGGCGGTAATATCGACCCAGTCCGCGGAGCCCGGATTGTACCAGTACCAAGCCGCGTCCGGAGGAAGCGCACCGGGAAACACGACGGTCAGCGTGATCGTCTCGCCCGGCGCGAGGCCGGCGATCCGGATGCCGACCAGGCCGTAGGGAAAGCGGATTCCCGGAGGCATTCCGACGTAGGCCGCGGCATCCGATCCGGAAACACTTTGAATATCCCCTGCGGATGTGCGGATCACGATCGACCCTCCGCCCATCGGGTTCGCGATCGTCGCGCTCATCGTAAATGGCCGGGTGGTGACGAAACTCCATTCGTAGGCCGAACCCATCGGATTTCCGAAAGCGTCCTCAATGCCTGCATCCAAAACCGCCGTGTAGGCCGCGTCATTCTCCAGGATTTCCAATGGAGTGAACCGTGCGGTCCTGGTCGGAGGGTCATAGACCACCGTCCCCGCGACCACGGTGTTATTCGGCCGTAACAGCCTGAAGGTCGATTCATTGATCGTCGAGGCGGTCATCGCCTCCGAAAAGGTCGCGGTGACGGGAGAGCTGACCGCGACATCGGCGGCCCCTTGGGGAGGGCCGGTCGAAATCACGCCGGGCGGCGTCGTATCCGCCGCATCCCCGGTCGTAAAGCTCCAGATATAATCCGATGCCAGCCCCTCCCCGAGCAGGTCCTTGGCCCCGGTCGTGATCGTAGCGGTGTAGGTCGTGAACGGAACCAGGCCGGCGAGGGGTTCCAGCGTGGCGGTCCGGCTGGCCGGATCATACGTGATCGCGCCGGATACCCCGTGGTTCAGGTAAAACGTGGCCGGATTGAATGTCGCCGGATCCATCGCGATACCGAAGGTCGCCGATAGGCTTTGGTTAAGGGCGACGTCAGTCCCGCCGCTTGCGGGGCCCACGGCCGTAACCGTCGGGATTCCGGGCCGGCAGGTCCCGGCTATGCCGGCGAGAAAGATCGATTGGATCTCTGCGGCCGACAATGCCCGATTGAAGATCTCGATTTCGTCAAGAGAGCCGTTCAAGAAGAAAGACGGCGCGCCGTTATCAAAGGATGCGCCGAGCATCATCGCGGTTCCGATGTACGCGATCGTACCGTTCGCCGACTGCGAGCCCGCAAGGAGGCCGTCGAGATACAGCGCCATCGAGACACCATCGTAGGTCGCGGCAATGTGGTGATACGTATCGTCAAGAAGATGAACGGAGGATACCGTCAGGATGTTATCATCGACCGCCCCGGCGGCGACAGTCTCGACCCGCCAGGTCAGACCGCCGGAGGACGTCAACCCAAGCTCGTAGGAATCATCCGCGGGATTCCCGGGTGAGCCCGAATTGTGATCGAATTTTCCGACCAGAGACTGCGCGGTGCCTGTCGGAGTAGCCTTGACCCAGGCGTTGATCGTCATCGCCTGGTTCGGTTTCAGATCCGGGCGATCCGGAATCCGGACACGGCCGTCCGCGCCATCCAATCGGAAGGCCGATCCGACCATCCCGTCCGTGAATCCTGCACCGCCCTCCAACACGCCGGTGTCGCCGCCGGAAATATCATTCGCGTTGTCATCCGCCGGCCACCAACTCAACATACCGGCGGGGGCAGGAATACAGGACGGGGGATTGACCGTCAATACAAAGGAGGTGCTCCTCTGGATCCCGCCACCGTCCGCCGATACGATTAGGGTGTGCGCGCCGATCGATGTGGAGGGCGAGGTTTTGATATTGAGAATCCGGGTACAGGTCGGGTTACAGACGGGGCCGGCCCCGAGAATGTGACCGCCGTGGTCGCCCCGGAAACCAGCGTTGCGGTGATTGACGAGCCGGCGCTGTTTCCGGCCGTGACGCTGACCGGGGTGGCCGAGATCGAAAAGTCGAACGGCACCGCAAGGGTTGTCACGGAAAAGGAAGCGGCGATCCCGCCGACCGTCAGCGTCGTTATGACCGTCGTGCTGTAAGCGCCGGACGAGGTCAGCCGGACCTGGACCGTCTGGCCGGGATTCACCGTCCCTGCGGCGGCGGTGTACGGCCCTCCGTCGATTCGGTACTGACCGCCACCACCGGTGATGCTGATGGCGGTCGGCACATTGATGCCGCTGATGGCAACCACGTTGGATTCGATCCCCGTGCCGCGTGGCACGCCGATTTGCGAAATAAAGGAGTAGGGATCCGGCGTGGTGTCCGGAACTGCCCTTGTCACGGAAATCGTATCGGTGGCCGTGTTTCCTGCCCCGTCCTGCGCGGTCACGGTGATGATGTTGGCCCCCACTGACAAGGGAATGTCCGGTACGATCCAGCTGAAGGTCCCGTCCGCCGTCCCGTTCCCGCCCCGGTCGTTGCGCCATGTCACGTTGGCGATCCCGCTGAATCCATCGAGCGCAAGACCCCCGAGACTGATCGTGCCACCGGTCGTCGTGTAGTTCGGGTTGGAGGTCGGGCTTGTGATCTCCGGAGACGGGGGAGTCGCATCCCATCTTAAAGTGGTCGCGCTTCGGTAGAGATAACTCGAGTTTCCATCGACGTCCTTCAGCCAGACGTACACTTCCAGCCCGCCCTGAACCGTCGCCGTAACGGGGATCGGCTTGACCGCGGTGAATATACCGTCCGTATCGGACGTGGGCGGAGACCCGATCTTGTAATAGGCCCCGGCGATGGCCGATGAATGCGAAGGGTTTGTCCAGTCAATCTCAAAAGAATCGGCCTTCGACCATCCACTGGGCGTCACCGCGAGGTCCGTAGGGGGGAGAGGGGCGGCCGGATCGAGCGCGATCATCGCTTCCTCGATATTCGGCAGCGGCCCGATCTGTTTATTCCCGTAGTTTCCCGAGGTTCCTTGGGGCGTCCCGGTGTCGCGGATCAGGTTTCGGAGGGTGCCGGAGGAAAGGACACCTCCTCCCGTTATCGCCCGGTATCTTCCCTGTATGGCGGCGACGCTTCCGGCCACGATCGGAGTCGCGCTCGAGGTGCCGCTGAAAGTGGACGTGTAGTACCGGTCGGGGTCGTCCGTGCCCCCGTCCTGGGTGCCGTCGAAAAGATCGCCGTATCCGGTCGTCACGACGCCGTTGCCCCAACCCTGAAGATCGACACGGCTGCCGTAGTTCGTCCAACAGTGGGGGGTGCGGTTGCTTGAAACACCCGCGCCGACCAGAATCGCCCCGGAATCCCGCTGGTTCCGGTCAAAGACACCGCCGTAGACCGAACTGTCCAGATCCATCGATCCGTTACCCGCCGCCTCAACCACAATCCTTCCATTCGCCGTCGCAGTCCGAATGGCGTCGTACACGTCCATCCAGTACTCCATCGGGACGTATTCGAACTGGCTGCAATTGCAGCTGCAGGTCAGTCCGCTCGCCGGACCGGGGGCGTGGAGCTCGACCACGATGACGTCCCCCGAGGATAATTTACTCGATGCACGACTGATCGCATTGGACGTGGAATAGCTGAAGATGCTCACGGTGCTGAACCCCGCGTCATGGGCGATTCCGGTTACCCCCACCCCGTTATCCTCACCGACCATTTCACCCAGAACCGCCGTTCCATGCTGGCGCCACACCGAATCGGTCGAGTTCGTGCCGTCGATCGGCGTGAACGGCGATGGGAAATCCTCATGCGTGTTTTGCCATCCTCCCTCGATATCCACGATGCTCACCCCGGATCCCGCCACTCCGGGTTGTGTCCAACCGTACATTGCGTGCACCCCGGTCGACGTATCGGCGAGACAATTCTGCCGGAATTCGTAATCGGGAGTGGACGCGACTTCCGCCGGTGGCGTCACCAGAATCGCCGCGGGCTCCGGGACGGGTTCCAGATAAGCGATCTCGACGATCGGAAGGGCGTTCAGATCGGCCAGCACGGGACCCGGATCGGACCCGGGCTCTAATTGGATCGTATAGTAGAGGTTCAAGTCGGCCAACTGCCTTCGGGAACGGCGCTCCCCGTTTCGTTTCTCGGTCTCCAGCTCGGCTTCCGGCCTGGAAAAGTGCCGACGAACCTGACGGATTTTAGGGCGATGGGCCAACTCATTGAGACGGAGCAACGAGGCTTTGAACGGTTCGGATGGCGAGGATTGGAGAGAAAGAAAGTCCCGCCCGCGCCATCGGATTCCCGACCCCTCGATCAGCTTGACGGTCACGACATCCCTGCGCACACCCCGGGCCGGCACCTTTATGGATTTTGGTTTTGAGGCGGGAAGTCGGGGCTGGAGATGCAAGGAAAAGTCCGGGGATCCATCGACGGTTGAACCGGTCGCGGGATCCGTCCCCCCGGCAGCCGCCGCCCCGAGTACGACTTCCGGGACCCCGGCCAAGGCAATGACGGCCACGAGGGCGAAGACAATCGGTCGCCATCGGCGAAAATTCTGAAAGCCGTGCGTTCGATTCAAGTGGCTCCTCCCCGGATTTCGATCGGACGGACTCCCCCGGCCGATCGGGATCCGAATCCGGCGGGGGCCATCCGTTTTTTCCTATTAATTGTAGCGCATCGAAATCCCTCTGTTTAGAGGTCGGTAGGAAGAGGCGCTGTCGAGGGGGACCGCCGGCATTCTGCGGCGGAACCAAGGGAGATCCTCACAATCGACCCGCACCGGAAACAGGAGCCCGGCGGCATCCCTGAGGAACCGAGTCGATCCTTCTCTCCGGGGAAATATACCGGTTCCCTACGGCAGATAGAAATTCACCGTCACCGCGGAGCTGAACGTTCCGATTTCGGTTTGGTCGTCCCCGCTGCCGTCAACATTGTGAACATCGGAAAGACCGACCCCCACCTCGGCCTCAACGCTGGCCTGTTTGGTGAAGAAATACTCAAGCCCCGCAACACCGCTGAGGGAGAAGGTCTTTTGCGATTCCACGTCAGTCCCGCCGCCCGAAAAAACGATGAAATCCTTTCGAAGAAAGGAGACCGTGCCGCCGACGAACGGGGCCAGGTCGGTCGTCTGGATGTATTTGCGAATACCGGCCGTCAGCCCGTAATCCGTCGTGCTGTCGTTATTGCTGGAATGATCGAATCCCACTCCCGCGAGGATCGCCATGTCATTCTGCAGGAACATCCTCCCCGAGATCAGGATGTCGCTATTGGCAATTCCGAACGAGAGAGCCTTGGCATCCTTCTTAAGGCTGTTGTCAGCCGATGCGACACCGGCCGAAATAAATCCGATAAAAATCGTTATGAATAGAATGCGTATTCCTTTTCGCTCCATTGTTTCCTCCTTGTGTGTGGCCCGGGGTTCCGGGGGGGCATTTATTGCGTTTGTTGCGTTCGTTTCTTGAGTTGCGTTTCTTGCGATGATTGCATTTGTTGGATTTGTTGCGAAAATGGGTTAATTGCGTTCAAGGGGTTCATTCCGTCCGTCGCTTTCAAGGCGTTGGGAAGACTCAGGCTCCCGAGGGGTCAGAATTTGTAATTCAGCGCCGTCGACACCTTGATGGCGCTGTTCTTGGCCCTCGAATCACCCAGGAGGGTCATCCAGGCTTCGCCGGGCAATAAAATTCCGAATCCGCCGGTCAGCAACAATTTGGAATCCAACTGCCAGGAGGCATTGGCATCAAACTCCGAACCCAGCACGCGCGAGGTGTCGGGGGCCGGGCGCTCGGTCAGCCGGGCCAGTATCCACGCCAGTTCGGTTCGGAACGCCGGCTGCACACGCCATCCCACTGCCAGCTTGCCCGCAGTCAATCCCCCGATATTTCCGCCGTCGCGGTCGCTGATCGTCTCGTTGTTCACGAGGATATTGCCCAGGACGAAGTTGGGTGAGACGGCGTTGATGTTCAGTTTGTGCCCGACCGGGGGGAGGTCGTTTGGATTCTGTCCGGACGCGTAGATGCCGGTCAGACGCACGTCCACGGTACCCGGGATCCATCCCACCCGGATGAGGGCGTTCGACCCCCGCATCCCGATTTTCTTGGCCGCCGGGTTCAGCAGAGTGGGATCATTCGTGCGGATCGCCCCGTTCAGGTAATTCAACTCGGTCGCCCAGTCGTAGGATTCCCCCTTCCCATCCATGGTCCATCCGACGATGCTCAGGCTGGCCTTGTCGTTACCGAAATCGGAAAGCGGGCATGAATCTAACGTGGCGACGCCGCAGGGAAAGAAATACGGAGTCTCGTTGAAGTTAAGGTTTGGACCACGATCGTTGAGATAAAACAGAAACAGGCCGGATCGGAATCCGGCCGAGGGAGATATGTTAAGGTCGGCCAGATAGCCCGAGCTGTTGTCTGAGCCGTTGTCCTGTGTATCGATCATCAGATCGGAAAAGGTCAGGCTGGCCCATCCGACCGGGATCGCGACCGATACGGCGTCGACCCAGTCATCGAGGATCAGGCCGTGGCCGAGGGTCACGGCCTGACGGCCCACGACCAGATGGAACGACGGCCAGCTCACCCGCAGATAGCCTTCCTTCAGACGGATCGAATCCAGACTCCCGCCGAATCCGTCGCTGCCCAGGGTCCGGTTTCCGGTCCCGTCACCGACCGACGAGGAATTCAGCGTGGCCACGTCCTGTCCCTGGTTTCCGTTGAAGAAATCCACCATGACCACCCCGGTCGCGATGCCCTGCGTGGCCGAGACTTTGAGACGGACACGGCCGTCCACAAAGGCCTCCGTGTCCTTGATCTGACTGTTCAAATCGCTCAGGTTGTCCGTGGAAAATCCCCGGACCCGAAATTCACCCCCGAAATCGACATCGGCCGCGCCGGCCCGCACGACGCACAGCCACAAACATGCAAGCAGCAGGAAGGAGGTCGTCCCGACGATCCGGCGTCCCCGTTGCCCTCGAGCCAAAGCGCCATCCATAAGCATCCTTTCAGTCCCCCGTCATTTCAACTGGAGCAAGGCATTCTGTGCAAAATCCAAAAAGGGTCCGGGATAGATCCCGATTAACAGGACGGCCACGGCGGCCGCGGTCAGTGCCATGACGGCGCCCGGGGAGGTGATCGCCTGAACCGACCCCTCGGGCTCCTTCATGTACATCACCATCACCACCTTGAGGTAGAAATAGGCCGAGACGGCCGTGAAGATCACGCCAACGATCACCAGCCAAGTGAGATGGGCGTCCACGGCTGCCATGAAGATATAAAACTTTGCCACGAACCCGGCCGTCGGCGGGATGCCGGCCAAAGAGAACATGAATATCAACATGGCGAATGCGGTGAGTCGATCCCGCCGGGCCAGGCCCGCAAGGTCGTTGATTTCATCCCCTTCTTCTCCGCTTTTCCGGATCAGCGTCACGACGCCGAATGCGCCCATGGTCATGAAAACGTAGATCAGCATGTACAGCATCAGGCTGAAAATCCCCATGGCCCCCCCGACGACGAGGCCGATGAGCGCATATCCTGCATGGGCGATGCTGGAGTAGGCCAGCATGCGTTTGATGTTGGTCTGGACCAGCGCCACCACATTGCCCAGTACGATTGTGGCGACCGAAAGGAGGATCAACAGCGGCCGCCAATCCGCCTGGATTCCGTCCAGGGCTTCGATGAACACCCGGAGAAAAACCGCAAAACTCGCCGCCTTGGAACCGACCGAAAGGAAGGCGGTGACCGGTGTCGGCGCGCCTTCATAAACATCCGGAGTCCACATATGAAAGGGCACGGCCGCAATCTTGAAACCGAATCCCACGACGAGCAGAATCATCGCCAGGACCCAGGCCGGATTCCCCGCCCCGGTCTCCCGGAATTGCTGGGCCAGGCCTTGCAGGTCGGTCGTCCCCGACAAGCCGAACAGGAGAGAGATGCCAAAAAGCAGGATACCGGAGGAGAAAGATCCGAGGATGAAATATTTCGCCGCGGCCTCCAGCGACCGTTCTTCAAACCGTTTGAACCCGGCCAGGACGTAAAAGGAAATGGACATCAGTTCCAGCCCAAGAAAGACCGTAATCAGGTTCGACGCGGACACCAGAATCATCATTCCGCATGTCGCGAAGAGCAGAAAGGCATAGTACTCTCCCAACTCGATCCCTTCCCGCTTTAGGTAGTCCATGGAAAGCAGAATCGTCATCGCGGCGGCGATGTAGAGAACCAGCTTGAAGAAATTGCTGAACGGGTCCAGGATAAACATCCCGTTCATGACCGGTAACTGAGTCCACATCACCTGCGATGTGCCGTAGAAGGCCAGGCCAAGCGCCGCCAGTCCGAAGTAGGCGAGAATCTCACGCCGGTCCTTCGGCAGGAACGGTTCGATCAGGAGCACCGCGCAGGCATAGACCGCCACGATAATCTCGGGGAGCACGGCGCCGACATCGGTGAATGAAAATGTCATGGCCAAGGCCGGGCCTCCGAGACTTGAAGCGGCGCGGCCGCTCCGACCTGACCCAGCAGATGGTCGACACTGGCATGCAACACGGCGAGAATCGACTCGGGATAAATTCCGATCCAGAACACCAAGACAACCAGAGGTGCCAGTATCGCCACCTCTCGAAACCCGATGTCCGCCAGACCGGCGTTCTCGGATTTCGCAATCGGTCCGAACAGGATCCGCTGAACCATCCAGAGAAGATAAACCGCCGCCAGGATCACGCCCAGCGTGCCGAGCACGGCCGCGACCCGGTGGTTCAGAAATGCGCCAAGGAGCACGAGGAATTCGCCGACAAAACTGTTCATTCCCGGCAAGCCAAGGGAAGACAGGGCGAATATGACGAGCATGACGCCATAGCGGGGCATCGGCCGTGCACTCCC
>Ga0210139_1000225_pt1 | contig 11449 bp, 6 predicted proteins | sample Browns_TuleB_D2_FD_184855 | JGI IMG/M metagenome (GOLD analysis project Ga0210139, IMG submission 184855) | Wetland microbial communities from San Francisco Bay, California, USA, that impact long-term carbon sequestration - Browns_TuleB_D2 (SPAdes) | ecosystem: Environmental > Aquatic > Marine >... | reverse complement strand
TGGTCGATGTAACCAAGCAGGACGGTACGCCGGTTCTCTTTATTCTGATTGAGAGCGGCGAGGAGTTCCGAAGCGACGAAGCGATCGCCAACAAATGCTGCGAGCGCGAACACCTGCTGAAAATCTTCCAGCGCCTGCCAGTCGCCGCGATCGATTTAGGAGACGCGCTTCTGGAGCGCTATCCTCGAAATGTCGTGTACAAAGACATGTATATCTCTCATGACGGCATCCCGAACGGGCACTTTACACCGTTCGGCAACGAAGCCGTCGCACGGGTGATCGGCGACTATATCCATCAAAAGTTCGGAGTCGAGATTGCCGGCGCACCTCCAACTTGATTTTGTTGCTCGTCGGTCTCGCATTGGCGTTCGCGTCACACGTCGAGCTGAAAGCGCTCGAACCGATGCAGCTCGTCTTCGATTCGTCGTCCGGAAGAACGCTCTTTGCCGGCATTCATGCAGGAAAACACAAAAAAAGCAATTCACAGGAAATCCTTCAGCTATCCGCGTTGTGCAAGCTTGCGTCCAGGTACGGATCCGCTGATGAAGATTTGTTGAAAAGTTTTCGTAAGTGGATGAGAAGAAAGGAATCTCGGCTTTCCGGATGCCTTGCGGACTTGCTGGCCGGTTCTACCTGTATCGATAAAACGATCTTTGTTTATGAATGGCCCTACGCGCGCGAATTAGAGCTTGTCGGGGGATTATCCCGTTTGGCGGAACAGGGAAAGGGGCGGTGTTTGATTTTCCACGGAGACGCAGGCGAAGGGAAAACGACACTGCTGCGCCAAATCTATCTCGATCAGATTTCGCGCGGCTCACGTGTCCTTTATTTTCTTGCTTCTAAAGAAGAGAAACCGTATCAGTCGATTAAGAACCTGTTGAGATGTTGCGTTCAGGATTGGGGATTGACTCAGGATCTTCCACGCGAATTCACGGAAGAAAATGTTCTATCCGCTTTTCTAAAGATTTTTCAAAATGCTACTAACGTATTCGTAATTCTCCTGGATGGCTTGCAGGATATGGACGTTTACTCCAGGCGATCGCTTTTGAGAATATTCCGGCACCTTACCGATATTCCTCTGCTTTTCCTTGCTGCTTCGCGGAATCCTGTGAAGGAGGCGGTAGATTCAGCTGTACTACTGCGCATTCCGAAGCCTGCGCTCAAGCAAATAGAAGAATCCATCCTGGTTCCGCTGTGGCAAGAGAAACAGAGAAAGAGCTATTTCGAGCAAATCTACCAGAGGACCTCGGGCAATGCTCTATTTTTTTATGAGTATCTTGTTGAAGTGATCCGGCAAGGCCGGAAGAACGTTGAGTGGAAGGAAGGGGAGTGGAGTTTTGTCGAATCGCGGGTTCCGGGATTTCCGGAAGCGCTTCTGGATTTTTACTGGGACAACGCTCCCGAGCTTTCGGACAAAGAGCGCAGTTTCCTCCAGCTTGCGGCCGTCAAAGGAGAGATTTTCGAGGTTACGCCGCGTGATCAAAAATTGCTGCCGGCTTTGGTGGAAAAAAATGTCCTGGTGGAATCATCCGGCCGCTTCCGTTTTCGAAATCGTCTCTTCGCGGAAGCGATTCTGAATAAACTGGAACCCCGGCGCCTGAAACGCATTCACCGGGAGCTTGCGGAAGAACTTTCCAATCGATCCGGACCGGAATCTTTCATGATGCTTGCGCGGCACTCGCTAAAAGCGGGCGAACCTTCGCATGCTTTGGACTGGACGTGCAGGGCGATCCGCGATCTCGGCTCCGAGATAGAGCCACTTGCTCTATCTTTGCTGGAAGAGCTGGAAACCTGCCAGGGGGAATTGACCGACTCTGAAAAAATCGACCTCTGCACTTTGAAGGCCGATCTTTATTATCGGCGCGGAAAATATCTGGCTGCGGCTTCAGCCTATCGTGGAGCCTGGGACCTGGCCGGCAAGAACAGCAAACAGCGTTTTTCGGTTGGGGTGTCACTTGTCGAATGTTCATTGCTCCAGGAAGATATCAATTCCGCGCAGGAATTCTTTGGTCATCTTACGGCGATGCTTCCTGTAATTCAGGATGATCGCGATCTATTCCGGTATTACCTGGCCAGAGGTTTGTATGCACACTATCGCGGGCCGCGGGATTCTGGAGATTTTCAAAAGGCATTCGCCCTTGCCGAGAAGATTGGAGATGAATCACTTCTGGCCCACGGATACCGTCGCAGCGCATGGTTTCATCTCCAGGAAGGCAGACTCACGGAGGCTAACTCGCACGCAAGGAAAGCATTGCGTCTTGCCAGGCTGGCGCGTGACGCGGAAGAAATGGGAAGTTGTTACAAGATTTTTGCGTCCATCGCATGGAGGAAATCCCGGCATCAAGCGGCCGAAGCATTGATGAAAAAAAGTATCCGCGCCTTTCAGAAGTCCAGAAACAGCTTCGGATCCGCAGGAGTCTGGAACCTCCTGGGTAATGTATATGTGGAGAAGTACCGCTTCGCAGAAGCGATCCGTTGCTTTGAAAAGGCGATCCACCTGTTCGGTCATCTGGATCATCCACACGAAGTCAGCTTTGCGCAATTCAATATGGGACTGGTTTATCTTGAGATGGGACGCTTGAAAGAAGCAGAAAAAATATTTTTGCGCTGCCGTGATCTTGATAAGCGGTCCGGCAATAGATGGTTTTTCGCGTACGATCTCCGCGCGCTTGCCGTGTATTGCATTCTACAGGGATATCCGCGCAAGGCTGAACGCCTGCTCAAGAAGACGATTGAAATCTGCAAGCACCTGTCCGCAGACGGGGATTTACTCCAAACGAAACTGATTCTCCTGTTTTTGTATCTGGAACAGAGAAATTTCCGAAGCGCTCACGCGCTCGTTTCTTTCCTGGAGCAAAGTTTGCCGGATTTGCGCGAGCCGATGACCGTTGCGGAGATTCATCATCTGCTCGCGTTTTACTATGGCTTCACAAACGAAATTGAAGATGCGATCGCTCACCTGAAGAAATCGAATCAACTTGCGCGGCGTATTCAGCATTTCAAATTGATCGGGAAAAATACAATCCTCGGCCTGATTTTTCGCGGCACTGCGCCCCGCTCGGACGACCCGGAATTTCGCAGGGCCGTTCATTATTTTCGAAAGAGCAAGAATCAATTGGAATTTTCCGACTATCTCCTGATGCTCTATGAAAGCTACCCGGGATTGCTGAAAGAGAAACTCCATCAGAGGAGATGCCGGCGGATGGAAACGATCTATCGAGATCTGCAGATCAAGTCGCGGCTTCACGCAATCCGAAAACTGAACGGAGTGGCAGCGCGACCACACTCCGGCGTCGAACCCGAATACGAGTGGTGGAACGGAGTTCTTGAGTTGTTTACCCGGCATCAGGATCTTCAAAGTCTGCTTACTGCCGTGCTTGAGGCGCTTAGCAGCGAACTGGCGTCAGACTATTTGGTCATTCAGTATTTGAACGGGGCGGGTACCTTCGACCGGGTCACATTTTCCAGGCAGTCGGACACAACGAGCGCAGAGGATTTACCCGGCAAAATCTTCGAGCAGGTTTTCCGACGAAAAGAAAGCATTTGTATGGATGTCCGAATCGATGCAGAGTTGTCGCGAAATTCCTGGGTAATTCTGAATGAAGTGAGATCGATCCTTGCGGTTCCTTTTCTCAAGAATGGGCAATTGCTGGGACTGTGGTATTTCGAAAGAAGAGAAGATGCTTCGGTGTTTGGGTCGAAAGATTTGCAGAAGGTCACATTTTTTGCCAGGGTTTGTTTGCCGTTATTGGAGACCGCAATCAATCGCGGAGCGCCAGGCGCGGAAGAGAAGTTCGTTATGAACCGGGCACTGGGTGATTTCGTCGGCTCGGGTAGGCGGACGCAGCAATTGGTCCGGCTGGTTGAAAAGGTGGCGCCGCTGGATGTTTCAGTCCTGATTCAAGGGGAAAGCGGCACAGGGAAAGAGTTGATTGCCCGAAGCATTCATCGGTTGGGGAAGAGGGCCAGGGGGCCGTTTGTCGCGCTCAATTGCAGCGCGATTCCGGAAACTCTAATTGAAAGCGAACTTTTCGGACACTCACGAGGGGCATTTACAGGCGCAGTTTCCGCAAAGGCGGGCTCTGTCGAACGAGCAAACGGCGGCACTCTGTTCCTGGACGAAATCGGAGATCTAAGTCCGTCAGCGCAGGCAAAACTCTTGCGCGTCATCCAGGAACGTGAGATTCAGCGGCTTGGTGAAACCGCGATTCGGAAAATCGATGTTCGATTCTTATTTGCAACGCACAAAGACCTGCCAAAAATGATTCAGGCCGGTCAATATCGTGAAGATCTGTTCTACAGAATCAGCGGATACATTCTAACGGCGGCCCCGCTCCGCGACCGCAAAGAGGATATCCCTTTGCTAACAAGGTACTTCATCGAAAAATACTCGCGCGCTTTTGGAAAGCAGAACATCCGGATTTCGGCCGGCGCCATGAAGCAGCTCTGTGACTATTCATGGCCCGGAAATATTCGCGAACTGGAAAACCTGATTCAAACAGCTCTGGTGAATGCTGAGTCCGATAATCTCATCGATTGCGAGGCACTCCCTTCGTTCATTACGGACCGGCGCCTCGTAGAAAAAGTTAACGGGATCAGCCTGGAAGAAGGTCGCGAGGAATTTGATCGCGAATTCGTACGACAGGCGCTCAATAGGAATCGTTGGAACAAGTCGATGACCGCAAAGGAATTAAAGATTACCAGACAAGGCCTGATCAATCTGATTCACCGTTTGAAGCTGGAGCCAAAATAGGCATGAAGGTCCAGGACCTTGCAGGGGCGCTATTGACTACCCCGCGCGTCTTGTTGTCCGGCTATTCAGGGCGCGATGAATCGCGCCCCTACACACTCGAACGTTGGTATAATGAAAAATAGCGTGAAGCCCATAATTACCGTTTTGATGCTGTCCCTATCTCTTTTCTCCTGCCGTAGTGAGGTTTCGCACAAGCCCGATTCGATCAGCATCGCAGTGCCTTACGAGCTCGACGTCCTGGATCCGCACGCAAAAACTCGCCTCAGCAACTATGCGATCTGTTCTAATTTTTATGAGCCGCTGGTTGCCACAAATGCTGCCAACAAGATTCTTCCCCGTCTGGCTCAAAGCTGGGAGAATCCCGATGCGTCTACGTGGGTTTTTCACTTACAGCCGAACGTTCATTTTCATGACGGCAAGAGGATGGTTGCGGACGACGTCGTATATTCATTGCAGCGCCTGATCAAAGAACCCAACCTGGAGGTCGCCACCTATCTGAACGATGTAAAGGAAGTACGTGCTGTAGATGCGGCAACAGTACTCGTTCGAACGAACACACCACTTGCTATTTTCCTGAACAAGCTAAACAACATTCTGATCATTCCGCGCGGGGCGACTTCCGCGAGTATGAACACGATGGAAAACGGAACGGGCCCGTTCCGTTTGAAAGAGTGGTCGCGTGGAGAGTTCATCCGCCTCGTTCGCAATGAAGATTACTGGGGCAATAAACCTCCTCTGAAAACGGTAACCTACTATCTTGAACGCGATGCAGATCTTGCTCTCTCCGATCTTGTTAGCGGAAAGTGCCAGTTCATTCAATACAATTCCAAGAAATCGGAAGGTATTATCCGAAGCCTGGGGAAATACGATGTTTTGAGGCAGGATAATTATTATCTGAAGTATTTAAGCTACGATGTATTTCGGGATGTGACGCCCTACTGCAACGCAAACCCGAATCCTTTTAAGGATCCCCTGGTCAGAAAGGCAATCCACATTGGAATTGATCGCCAGGCTTTGATCACGGAACTTCCAACCTATGCAGTTCCCGTAGACCAACCGGTTCCGCCATTCGTGTTTGGCTACAATCCGGACATCCGGATGCCTGAACACAATGTGACTGCAGCAAGAGAAATGCTCGGGAAAGCAGGATATCCAGGCGGTTTTACGGTCACATTGTTTGTTCGTCATATCCTTCAGGATACGGGAACTCTGATTCAGAAGCAGCTTAGCTCTCTTGGGATCCAGGCGGATATCCGTGTGATTCCTGATCCGGAATTTTTCAAACTGCTGGATTCTCAAGATTTCACATTTTTCCTTTCCCGTGTGGGAGCTACGGTTGGCGATGCAAGTGATATCCTGGAACCACAGCTTCATTCGCGCGGAACTCATAGCGGTTATGGTGTCCGCAACTATATTGGATACAGCAATCCGAAGCTCGATCAGGGGATCGATGAAAGCGCGCAGCTACTAAAGCCGGATGATCGTCGCGAATCTTTAGAGAATATGATGTCAATTGTTATGGATGACCTGCCATGGATTCCGCTTTATATTGATCAGGATGTGTATGCGCTCGACAAAAGCTTCTCCTGGGCGCCACGCCATGACAGTCATGTGTTCGCGTACGAAATCATGGTGCGATGATTAGAGTACGGAGTGCTGAACGGGCCCGTGATGGCCTCTCAGCACTTAGCACTCAGCACTTAGCACTCAGCACTTAGCACTCAGCACTGATTAAGCCATGCGAGCATTATTCATCCGGCGCCTTCTGATGCTTCTCCCGCTTCTTTTTGCCGTGCTCACCGTGGTTTTTTCGTTCTTGAGGATACTTCCTGGAGATCCTGTGGAGGCTATGCTCGGGGAAACTGCGCGGCAAACGGATGTTCAAGCGATGCGTACGCAGCTTCTTCTGGACCAACCTCTCTGGAAACAATACAGCGCGTATCTGTGGAAGGTTGTGCATGGCAACTTTGGAAGTTCCTGGACGTTTCAAATGCCGGTCTCGAAATTAATCTTTTCGCGGTTGCCGGCGACCGCTGAAATGGCTGCGGCCGGAATGCTTCTAGCTCTGCTGATCGCTTTTCCGCTGACACTTGTTGCCGTAGTAAGACCCAACAGCCTGGTCGATCGAATTGCTACCTTATTCGTAGTTGGTGCGTCTGCGGTGCCTCATTTCTGGCTGGGACCAATGCTGATTTTAGTCTTCTCGATCGGCACCGGATGGTTTCCAGTGTCCGGAAGGGGATCCATTGCGCACCTGATTCTGCCTGCTGTTACCCTTGGCACAGCCCTCGCTGCCATTCTCATGCGGATGCTTCGTGCAAGCTTGCTCGAAGAACTGGGACAGGGTTATATTCGAACCGCTCGCGCCAAGGGTTCCGGCAAGTCTCGAATCCTGTTTCATCACGCGTTACGGAATGCACTCATTCCTGTTGTTACCCTGGCGGCGCTTCAGTTTGGGAGTTTATTGACCGGAGCTGTAATTACAGAGACAATTTTTTCCTGGCCTGGAATCGGGCGCCTTTTGATCCAGGCAATTTTCTTGCGCGACTATCCGCTTGTACAGGGTTGTGTCTTAGTTTTTTCTGTACTCTATCTACTCGTAAATTTCTCCGCGGATTTGATGTACGGAATTCTCGATCCGCGGATTCATATGTAACCAAAAGGAGAATTCATGATTCGAGCTTTCAAGGACAAAGTTCCACAAATTCACGAAACAGCTTTTGTGGAAGACAGCGCGCAGATTATTGGAGATGTTGTAATTGGTCCACACTCCAGCGTCTGGTTTAACACAACTGTCCGCGGAGACGTTTATCACATTCGAATCGGATCGTACACAAATATCCAGGACAATTCCGTGCTGCACGTATCGCGAGGAACTTTCGCCACAGTTCTTGAGGACTACGTGACTGTAGGACACAGCGCAACGCTTCATGGTTGCCACGTCCGTTCCAACAATTTGATCGGAATCGGCGCGATCCTTCTGGACGACGTGTTGATCGAGGAAGATTGCATGATCGCGGCGGGAGCGCTTCTGACCCCTGGAACGAAGGTTCCCGCGCGAAGTCTCATGATGGGCGTTCCCGCCAAACGCATCCGCACTCTTACAAATGAGGAAGTCGAGAAAATTCGACAATATGCAATGAACTACCTGGAATACAAAGAAACTTACAGAAAACTCTACGGAAGATAGTGGTTCACATCGTGTGGCCACAAACGAGATGATGGCAATCATGCTGCTTTTTGGGACAGGCTCGCGGGCGCTTTAATAGCTTACGGAAGATAGTTCCATTTTGGGCCTACTGGCTTCGGTTATAATACAAATTTATCTTTCAAAGCTATGATTCGTGCAATAAAAGGTACGAGGGACATCCTTTCGCCCGAAGTTCAGAAATGGCAATACGTAGAGAGGAAGGCCCGGGAGATCTGCGCCCTGTACGGCTACGAGGAGATACGTACGCCTGTTTTGGAATCCACAGAGCTTTTTGCGCGAGGAATTGGAGAAGTGACCGATATCGTAACAAAGCAAATGTTTACGTTTCCGGTTGGCCGCGAATCGATCACCTTGAGACCCGAGGACACCGCACCTGTCGTGCGCGCGTTTGTTGAGTACGGGCTGGATAAGGACCCGAACATTACCAAATGGTACTACCTGGGTTCGATGTTCCGGCATGAGCGGCCGCAAAAGGGGCGCTACTGGCAGTTTGGACAGTTTGGTATCGAAGTGCTGGGCACCGAAAATCCAGCAGTGGATGCAGAGGTCATCGAGCTTCTGGTTCACTACATCGAAGCCTGTGGGATCAGCGAACATGAATTACAATTGAACTCCGTGGGGTGCAGCGTGTGCCGTCCAGGGTACACTGCTCACCTGCAAGAGCTTTTGCGTGCGAAGGCGGAGCAAATGTGCGCGGATTGCCAGTTGCGGATCGAGAAGAATCCTCTGCGTGTTCTGGATTGCAAAGTGGAAGCAGATCAGCCGGTGATCGATGCGCTGCCGCCGATCGATGATTTTCTATGTGAGGAATGCCGCGCGCATTTTCTAGCTGTGCAGCGGTACCTGGGATATTCCAACATTTCTTACGTTCGGGCCAAGCGATTGGTTCGCGGACTCGACTACTATACGAAAACCACGTTTGAGGTGGTGTTGTCCGGATTGGGCGCACAAAATTCCGTCGCCGGAGGTGGCCGCTATGACGGTCTTGTAGAGGAGTTGGGTGGAAAGCCTACAAAGGCCATCGGGTTTGCTCTTGGTCTGGATCGACTCGTCCTGGCAGCTCCCGAAGCTTCGACCGAATCATCCGGAGTGAATGTTTTTATCGTATCCATGAGCGATCGTGCATTTGAGTTTTCATACGGCCGCGTTCAGTCCCTTTTGAGAAAAGCGAAAATTTCCTGCGAGGTCGATTATCAAAGAAGAAGCGTCAAGGCTGCGATGCGTCAGGCCGATAAAAAGAAGGTTGATTGGGTCATTCTTGTTGGTGATGATGAAATGAAAGAAGGTAAAGTTACTTTGAAAAATATGAAAAATGGGGAACAAGAGCTTCTTCTGTTGGATGAAGCCGTTCAAAAACTGATATGAAGCGGGATATCTATTGCGGTGAATTGCGGAAAGAACACGTCGGACAGGACGTCACCCTAAATGGCTGGGTAGCTCGTCGTAGAGATCTTGGAGCCTTGATCTTTGTGGAGCTCCGGGACAGGTCCGGTTCTGTGCAAGTTGTGTTTAATCCGCAGACGAATGAAGAAGCGTATCGGATCGCCAAATTCCTGCGTCCCGAATTCGTCGTCGCCATTGGCGGGCGAGTTGTAGAACGAGAGCCGGATACCATCAACCCCAACCATCCAACGGGTGAAGTGGAGATCGTTGCAGGCTCGCTGGAAATCTTAAATGAAGCAAAGACCCCTCCGTTTCCGATAGAAGATGATGTGAACGTCGCGGACGAAACTCGTTTGAAATATCGTTATCTTGATTTGCGGCGTCCCAAAATGCAAAAAAATTTGAAGGTTCGCCATAAAGCAATCATAGCGGCGCGTCAATTTTTGGATCAAAACGGCTTTGTGGAAATTGAAACCCCGATGCTCACGAAATCTACCCCGGAAGGAGCCCGCGATTATCTCGTGCCGAGCCGTGTGAATCCCGGCAAGTTTTATGCTCTGCCGCAATCGCCGCAACTGTTTAAGCAGCTGTTGATGGTTTCCGGGTTTGACCGGTATATGCAGATAGTGAAATGCTTTCGCGACGAAGATCTGCGCGCTGAACGGCAACCCGAATTTACGCAAATCGACCTGGAGATGTCCTTTGTGCAACGCGCCGATGTGATCGCCCTTGTGGAACCGCTGCTGCAGGAAGTGTTTGCGTCCGCTGGATTCAAGATTCCTATTCCGTTTCCACAAATTTCCTACGATGATGCAATGGATCGCTTTGGGTCCGATAAACCCGATCTGCGTTTCGGCAACGAAATTCAAGATATAACGGACTGGGCGAAGCAAACCGACTTCAAGATCTTTCAGCAGGCGGGAAAAATCAAAGCGATGATCGCTACGAATTGCGGACGTTATTCGCGCAAAGATATCGATTTACTGGAAGCAAAAGCCAAGGAGTTTGGCGCGGCCGGCTTGATATGGGCGAAAAAATCCGGCGTCGCATTTCAATCATCGATTCTGAAAGTGCTGGGTGAGGACAAGATCAAAGAACTATTTTCCATGCTGAATGCCGCCGATCAGGACCTTATCGCAGTGGTTGCGGGATCGCGTTTACAGGCCAATAACGCATTGGGTCAACTGCGACTTCATCTTGCACGCCAGGAAAAATGGTACGGCAAGAACGATTTCCGCTTTGCATGGATCCTGGATTTTCCTCTTTTCGAATTCGATCCCGAAGAGAACCGTTACGTGGCCTGCCACCATCCGTTCACTTCGCCTATGCCGGAATCAATTGCTCTGCTGGATTCTGACCCTGGAAAAGCAAAAGCTCAGGCTTATGATGTCGTGTGTAACGGCTATGAGATCGGCGGAGGAAGCATTCGAATTCACAGCGCCGAGGTGCAGTCCAGAGTATTTGACACCCTGCGGATTACCCGCGATGAAGCGCGCGAAAAGTTCGGATTTCTGCTGGACGCTCTCCAGTACGGCGCCCCGCCTCATGGTGGAATTGCCCTTGGCATGGACCGTATCGCAATGTTGCTTACCGGGGAGGAATCGATACGCGAGGTGATTGCATTTCCAAAGACAAGCAGCGCGCAGTGTTTGATGACCGATTCGCCGTCGGGCGTTTCGCAAAGACAACTGAAAGAACTACATATCCGGTTGGAAGACAATGAACCCCCTCGACAATCCTAAAGTGCAAGCTGTTTCGTTGGATCACGCCCGAAAACTCGCAGGCGCGATCGAGCATGTCATTCGCGGCAAATCAGAAGCCATTCAAATGACGCTCGTGACGCTATTATCCGGCGGGCATCTGCTCATTGAAGATGTTCCGGGCATAGGGAAAACGACGCTGGCCCACGCGCTCGCTAAATGCGTTTCCTGTAGTTTTCACCGAATCCAGTTCACATCTGATCTCATGCCTTCCGATATTACCGGTGTTTCCATCTGGAACGCCAAGGACCAGGAGTTCCTCTTCAAGCCGGGACCACTGTTTTCCAACATCGTTTTGGCGGATGAAATCAATCGAGCGACTCCCAAAACCCAAAGCGCTTT
>Ga0210139_1000224_pt1 | contig 11466 bp, 10 predicted proteins | sample Browns_TuleB_D2_FD_184855 | JGI IMG/M metagenome (GOLD analysis project Ga0210139, IMG submission 184855) | Wetland microbial communities from San Francisco Bay, California, USA, that impact long-term carbon sequestration - Browns_TuleB_D2 (SPAdes) | ecosystem: Environmental > Aquatic > Marine >... | reverse complement strand
GTAGTCGGTTAATAAAGCGGGGATCACCCGATGGAATCGGACGGTAAGAAACATGAAAACATCCCGTCGTAAGAAACTGCACGAACGGATCGAAGTTGTATTCGAGGATCTGGATCTGATTGTGGTAAACAAAGCTGCGGGGATTCTGAGTTATCCGATCGAAGGGGAGCGGGAGGAAAGCGCAATTCAGTTGATCCGTCGTTACTGGAAATCTCAGAACAATCAACACCAGCAGCTCTATTTGATGCACCGCCTCGACAAGGAAACATCAGGGTTGATCGTATTCGCAAAAACTTCACTCGCTCGAGATTCCTTGCGCCGGCAATTTGAGGCGCACACGGTTGTGAGGGGATATCTTGCCGTCACAAACGGGATTCCGGAAAGGAAAAGTGGAAAGATTCACACGTTTCTTGGGCGCAATGAACGCGGCAGGAGATCTGTTGCGCGAGAAGGGAAGACCGCGATCACACGCTACGAGGTAATCGTTTTGAACAAATCGCTGCAGCGGTCCATCGTGCGTTGCTATTTGCACACCGGACGAACCCATCAAGTTCGGATCCATCTGGCGCACATAGGGACGCCGGTGCTGGGCGATTCTGTTTATGGCCACCGCTCTCCCGGACGCATGGCTTTGCATGCGGAAGTCCTGGGCCTGTTACATCCGCGAAGCGCCCAGCCGATTGTATTTCGGATGTCTTTGCCGGAGGAGATACGAAATTTCCTAGGATCGAAACGCGATTGCGTCTATCTCCAGACGGGCGCCCAGCGGTAATTTTGAAACTTCCACAGTCGATCTCGCAGGAAATGGTTCGCCGAAGTACTCCGCATAAACCTTGTTGACTGCTCCAAAATCGCTCAGATCCGCCAGAAAGATCGTTGTTTTGACAATATCATCCATGGAGCACCCTGCTGCTTCAAGGACCCCCTTGAGATTGTTCAGTACCTGCCTCGTTTGCGCAACGATGTCGCCTTCATTCATTGTTCCCTGCGGCGTTAGCGGGACCTGGCCTGCCAGGAAAAGAAGCTCACCAGCCTGAACAATTTGAGAATAAGGGCCAACGGGACTCGGCGCCTGATCCGTCCGAAATGCTTTTTTCATGATTCCCTCCTATTTCTTAACCACAGAGACACAGAGTCCACAGAGAAGCACCGAGACAGAAAATAATACTTCTGTGGATCTGTGTAGTACAAACGTTTCCTTTTTTCGTTTTTTAGCACAATTTTCATAACAAAAGCATTGAATGAAAAAGAATGAGGAGATAAAAGGGATATTACAGATCTGGAGAATCCCCTCATCTCCTTAAATCTCCCGGATCTCCCTTCTCTTTTTGTGTCTTCGGAATTCACGTGCGTTTGGTTGTGGCCGTAGGCTGCTCCAGGTTCTCCGCGTCTCTGCCTTAAGATCATTTTGGTTGCGGCCAAAGGCCGCGCGGTGTTCTCTGTGTCTCTGTGGTTAAATTCTTTTGAAGTTTTTTTCAATTTCATAATGGCTGATTCGCAAGATGATCGGACGTCCGTGAGGGCATACCTGCGGCGTGTTGGTCTTCAGCAATTCCGCAATCAACCATTCCATTTTTTCACGCGTTAAGGGCATGTTGATCTTGACTGCTGCCTGGCAGGACATCGATTTTCTCATTTCTTCCGCGAATGATTCCAGCACGCCGTCGCGGTAAAGCCTTTCGAGATCATTGACCAAACGCTGGATTGCAGCCGAATAATTTGCGTCGACAAGCAGTTCCGGGATCTCACGGATGATGACGCTGCCGTTTCCGAAAATTTCGAGATCGAAACCGAGCTCCTGGAACCGGTCCGCATAATCTTCCATTAACATCATTTGCGCAGGATTCAATTCCAGCACAAGCGGAATCAGCAGATTTTGCCGGCGCATTTCCTGCCGCTCCTGCCTTTGCAGGAGTTGTTCATACAAAACCCTTTCGTGCGCAACATGCTGATCGACCAGTATTAGTCCGCCCTCATCGGAAAGGACAATGTAAGTGTTGTCGTAGTGACCAACGATCTTGTATTCGCCGGGCTCCGGCATCTTCCGAAATGCAGGAGCGGGCATGGAAAGCCCCGGCCCGGCAGGCATCTCTTCCGGAAAACCTGCGGGTTGTGCCCCAGTATTCTGAAGATTGAGTTCGGGGGCGGAATATCTGGGAATGTAAGGCGTCTGTTGTAATTGAAAACTTGGAAGCGGACGCACGACATTCAGCGCTTTTTGAATTGCATCGATGATTCCTTTTTGCACAAGACTCTGCTGCAGAAAGCGGACTTCGTACTTTGCCGGATGAACGTTTACATCGACCATCGATGGAGGCATTTCCAGAAACAAGAAGGCAACCGGATATTGTCCCGTCTGCGCGTAAACACGATATGCAACATATACGGAATTGGCCAGCACTTTATCCTTCACCATTCGTCGGTTGATAAAGAAGTACTGGTAATTCTTATTCGACTTTAGAGCGCCAGTGTTGCTGATAAATCCCGTGAGCTGAAAATGGTAAAGCGATTCATTCAATTCCAGCAGTTGATCCAGAAGTTCTGCTCCGAAAATTTGAAAGATTCGTTCGCGGAGTGTTGCCGTTCTGGGACAACGCAGGACTTCTCGCTGATCGTGATGCAAGAAGAACGAAATTTCAGGATGAGCCATCGCAAAGGCATGGACCATGTGTGTGATGGCTGATGCCTCCGTGCCGTCACTTTTCAGGAACTTTTTGCGCGCCGGGGTGTTGAAAAAAAGATTGCGCGATTCGAACAGGGTACCGCGCGGAGCTGCGGCCGGCTGGTGGTTCTGAACTTTTCCGCCTACCAGGTAGAGCGAGGTCCCTGCAGCCTCTTCTTCGCGACGCGTCCTGATCTGCACCTGCGAAACCGCTGCAATGGAGGCAAGGGCCTCGCCGCGAAACCCCATCGTGGCAATCTCGTGAAGATCCTCAGAGGATTGAATCTTGCTTGTGGCATGCCGTTCAAAAGCGAGCTGAGCTTCCTCTGACGCGATACCGCAGCCGTCATCGGACACACGGATGAGCTGTTTGCCGCCTTTTTCTATATCGATCCGGATTTCTGTGCTGCCTGCATCCAGAGAATTTTCAATGAGTTCTTTCACTATTGAAACCGGGCGTTCAATGATTTCTCCGGCGGCAATCTTGTTGACAATCTCATCCGGTAGAAGCGCAATCCTGCCCATGTGAATAGAGTGCCATAGCAATCCTTAATGAGCAATGAGTGAAGAGCAATGGGCCGGCCCCGTTTTCTCCATTTCTCGTTGCTCATCAGTCCGTATGGTCTTTACAAACAATATATTCCGATATATCTTTATATATCGGAGGTAAACAAATCCATGGTACGTTTTGGTGGCTTTTACACGCCGTTTGGTGGTTTTGGTCCATTTTTTCGGGGCGCGGGTTTTGAACGCGGCGAGATGAAGTACGTCATTCTTTATTTGCTTGCCGATAAACCGCGTCACGGCTACGACATCATCAAGGAAATGGAATCGCGCTTTTGCGGTTTCTATGCGCCATCACCCGGGACGATTTATCCGACACTTCAGTTGCTGGAAGATCAGGAACTGGTTCGCTCCAAAGAAGAGGATGGTAAACGGACTTACGAGATTACTGAAAAGGGCAAGCTGGAATTGCGCGACAGAAAAGAGAAACTGGATGGTATCTGGGAACGGATGGATAGCTGGAAGGGCTTCCGCATGGACGATCTTAACGACCTGTTTGAAGATCTTGCCGAGCTGAAAAAGCACGTCCGTATGAGAATGCACCGTCGCGGACTGAACGCGGATAAACTCAAAAAGATTCGCAAAATCATCCAGAATGCCAAGGATGAGATTATTAGCGTACTCAAAACTTAACAATCAGGAATCCATGTGCACTTTCTTGATCCGTGAACTTTGATCCTTAATCTCCCTGTCATGATATGATTCTCGTCATGACAAAGACGATTTTCCTCATCGTGGTTCTTTTTTCCCTTGTGGCTTGCAGCGGTCATCCGGCCAACGAAAAGGATCCGGCTGAAAGGGCATCAAAATCGGGTGTCAAACTCAACCTTGATGCTTCCCCTCGCCAGGGTTTTGTGCCGCTCCACGTAACTTTACATGGGGAGCTAGAAGGCGCGCAGGAGAACGATCCGAAATACTATTGTTTGCAGGAAGAGTGGGATTTTGGTGACGGAGCGAAGTCCACAGAGAAACCAAATTGCGATCCATACAGTGCGACATCCAAAATCAAAACAGAGTTCTTCGCCGATCGTACTTACGAGAAGGAAGGAGTCTATACAATCCGGCTGGTTCTGGGAGAGGAAGGCAAAGAGCAGATTCGATCTCGCCAGGTGTCTGTAAAGGTGCTGGAACGCACTCTCAATTCGAATTGATCCTGTCCCCGTAAAAATACGAGCAAATTGTTCTTGGTGCAGTTTTCACGAAGCAGGCAGATATGACTTTATCCGGGAGTTTACCCCGCGTGGCTATTGTTGGCCGTCCCAATGTCGGTAAATCCACGTTGTTCAACCGTATTACAGGCAGAAGACGTGCTCTCGTTTCACGCGAACCGGGAATGACAAGGGACCGCCGTATCGAAACCGCAGAATGGTGCGGACGCCATTTTCGTATTGTGGATACCGGCGGGATGCAGGGCGATGAGAATATTCTTTCGCCCTTGATCACCGCCCAGGTCAAGAAAGCGGTTGCCGATGCAGACCTGATCCTGTTTGTTCTGGATGGACGCGAGGGAATTACGGGCCGCGATCAGGACATTGCGGAATTCCTTCGCCGCGCCAACCGTCCCGTATTTGTGGTCGTCAACAAAGCCGACTCGCCCTCACGAACCGACCAGACGGCGGCGGAATTTCAGGAACTCGGCTTCGAGCACACGTTTGCAGTATCCGCCGAGCATGGAACGAATGTCGACGAAGTTCTGGATGCCGTTCTGGAACGACTTCAACTCGCAACATCTACAATATTGGAAGAACAAGCGATACCGGTTGTTGTTCTTGGCAAGCCGAACGCCGGGAAAAGCACCTTTTTGAATAAACTTCTTGGAGAGGACCGTCTCGTCACGAGCGATATCCCGGGAACCACCCGGGATACGGTGGATATCGAGCTGGAAGAGGGCGGATTGCTCTATCGATTCGTGGATACAGCGGGAATCCGCAAGAAGGGACAAACGAAAACGGTTCCCGATAAGCTTGCCGTCATTCATGCCCTGAAATCTCTGGAAAAATCTGAGATCGTTTGCTTGATGATTGACGCCACGGAAGGAGTGACTCATCAGGACGCTGTGGTGGCAGGTTATGCGCGGGATGCAGGGAAAGCGGTGCTGCTTTTGTTGAACAAAATGGACGTGATGGATTCAGAACAGCGAGAATCTCTTGAAAAGGATATCGAATCCAAACTAAAATTTATAAGTTATGCGCCGCGCCTGTACATCTCGGCAAAGACCGGACAGAATGTAAAGAAAGTCTTTTCCGCTCTGCAGAGAGTTTACAGGTCGTATTCGCAACGGGTTACCACTAGTGAGTTGAATGCATTTTTTGATCGATCGCTTGCGAACCGTTATCTGGGAAGCAATAAAGGAAAACCGATTAAGTTGAAATATATTACACAGGCTGGAACCCGACCGCCGACATTCGTTCTGTTTACCAATGCTTCTTCCTATCTCCATTTTTCGCACATGCGCTATCTGGAGAATCAGCTCAGGATGCAGTTTGGCTTTGAAGGCGCGACGATTAGAATTAAAGTAAAAAGAGGATGACATGGTACTGTTTAATTACGCCACACGAGAACTTACTGCAAAAATAGTATTCTACGGGCCCGGCTTGTGCGGAAAAACGACAAATCTGGAATACATTCACAAGACTCTGCCCGAAAAAAGCCGCGGCAAGATGCTTTCACTGGCAACACAAACCGACCGTACTCTTTTCTTTGATTTCCTCCCGCTCGATCTTGGTTCCGTAAAAGGAATGAAGACACGCGTGCAGCTTTATACCGTTCCGGGACAGGTGTTTTATGATGCTACGCGAAAACTTGTACTCAAAGGAGCGGATGGTGTCGTTTTTGTTGTGGATTCTCAGAAAGAAATGATGCAATCCAACCTGGATAGCTGGGAAAATCTGAGACAGAACCTTGTGGAGAATAATCTCGACATTAACACGATTCCTCTCGTGATGCAGTTTAACAAAAGAGACCTTCCGAACGTTCTGCCGGTAAAGGAGCTCAACAAGAAACTCAACGTGTCCAAGGTTCCTTATTTTGAGGCCGTTGCACTCACGGGCATGGGAGTTCAAGAGACATTCAAAGGAATTGCGAAAGTAGTCCTCGCGACTCTTTCCAAAAAATACGGCAAACCCGATGAGGTTGCCGCAATCATCAGAGAGGAATCTGCTGAAAAATTGAAAATGGCTGCAGACTCCCGCCTGCCTGCCGATGAAACACTGGATCTTAGCGATCTGGACGAACTGCAAGAGCTTCCACAGGTCGAGGAATTGGAAGTCAGTGAAGAGCCGGGTTTAAGCCTGGAGCCAGTGGAAATTGCTGAGACAAAAATTGCAGGAAAAGCTCCAGACCTGCAGAAAATTGATCGCTTGAAGGAAGAGATCCCGGAAGTTAAGCCAGTCGCAGCTCCACGCCCGGTGGAATTTGTGAAACCGCGATCCCAGCCTAAAGTAGTTCAATCTTCGAGTCCGCCTTCCGATAATTCAGAGATGGAGCTTATACCTGATGAGACTATTCACATTTCAAAAGCTTCCGTATCTTCCGGTGTTGTGAACCAGGAAATTCCAATTGAGATTTCGGTGAGACGTGAAGGTCAGGATATCAAATTGAACATCTCCATCCATTTGAGAATTCGCATTGATAACGACTAGCCAAAGACAAGGGAATTAGACACGCCGGGCTACGCATTACGCGATCAGTAAACTGTTATGGTGATAGGGCCGCTTTACTGAATCTGTACTGTATCCAGTTGCTCGCCTAATTTTAGAAGTTATGAAACAAAAGATTACACAGGTCGATGCATTTACCTCAAAACCGTTCAGTGGAAATCCCGCTGCCGTTTGCGTTTTGACCGAGCCGCGAGACGATTCCTGGATGCTTCTCGTTGCGCGCGAAATGAATCTAGCGGAAACCGCATTTCTCCTTCAAGAGGGGGATTCCTACCGCTTACGATGGTTTACGCCGACAGTTGAGGTGCGTCTGTGCGGACATGCAACGCTGGCCAGCGCGCACGTACTATGGGAAGAAAGCTTTCTAAAACGCGATCAAACGGCAAAGTTTCAAACGCTGAGCGGACCGCTATTTGCGAAGTGGAACGATGGTTGGATTGAGCTTGATTTTCCCAGAATGCCTGTTGACCCGGCGCCGGCTCCGGAAGAGCTTTTGCAGGGTCTTGGAGTGCCTGTCCGCTTTTCAGCAAGAAGCACCCATACATGGCTTGTAGAACTGGAATCGGAAGATGTTGTGCGCAAACTTTCTCCGGACATTTCCGCTTTCAAGAAATTAGATCTTGATGTTTTGATTACGGCTACGTCCCGGTCGTCAGAACTCGATTTCGTCTCACGCTATTTCGCTCCTTTGCATGGAATCGATGAAGATCCTGTAACGGGTTCCGCCCACTGCGTGCTTGCGCCGTACTGGGGACAGAAGTTGAATAAGAGTGAACTCCGCGCGCATCAGGCTTCGTTACGTGGAGGATTTTTGCGCGTTCGGCTTGCCGGTGATCGCGTCGCGTTGATTGGACAGGCCGTGACCGTGCTTCGCGGCGATCTGCTGTAACAAAAGGCTCCATGTTTCAGGGTTTCAGGTTCAAGTTCGCGGAATCGCAATGGAAACCGTGAACCTGCAACTTGAACCGCATCTTTACATGATTTTTTTGCCGAGCGCTGAAAGAATGAATTCCACGGCCATTTGAGCGGTTTGATTTGCGGTGTCATAGAGTGGATTCACCTCAGTGATTTCCACAGAGAGCACTTTCCCGGAGTCGTGGATCTTTTCCATGCAAAGGTGCGTTTCCCTGTACGTCGCTCCGCCGGTTTCGCGAGTTCCGACGCCGGGCGCGTAGAAGGGATCCAGAAAATCCATGTCCAGCGTGGCATGGAATCCTGCAGTTCCATTGGAAGCAATTCGGATTGCTTCCTCAATTACCGACCCCATTCCGCGTTCGTCCATTTCCGTCATTGTGAAAACGCGGATCCCAAGTTTTCGAATGAGATCGCTTTCGCCGGGATCCACGCTACGAGCTCCGATAATTGCCGTGTGTTCCGGATCGATCTTGGGGGCGAATCCGCCAACGCCTGTGAGTTCGGGCGCTCCGTGGCCTAGAAGGGCTGCAAGGGGCATTCCATGAATGTTTCCCGAAGGGCTTGTGTCCGGTGTATTGATGTCTGTGTGCGCGTCAAGCCAGATAATTCCGATCTTTTGATTTCGTTTTTTGTAAAACGAAGCGACACCGGAGCCGGAGCCAATCGCGATCGAATGGTCCCCGCCAAGAATCACCGGAATGGAATTTTCTTCCAGGGCACACTCAACATTCTTTGCCAGTTGTTCGCATACATCGGCAATTTCCGGCAGGTATTGCGCCTTTGTGTTGCCGCGCTGCATCGATTCCGGTGGGCGAACAGGGATGTTTCCCGTGTCCTCCACATCCCATCCCAGACGTCTCAATGCCTGGTTCAGCCCGGCGATTCTCATTGAGGATGGACCCATGTCCACGCCACGCCGCCCGGCGCCCAGGTCCATTGGAACACCAATAATCTTTGCTTTGCGCATGTTCATCAGAATAGCACAGTGTATTTTTCAACACAGAGGTCACAGAGTGCACCGGGAGCGCAAGGAGTTCGGTTTTTTTCTCGGTGTTGAATTTTTACTTCTCCCGAATTTGTACGAGTGATGAGGTGATGCGGTCATAAACAGGCTTGCCATCCTTGTTTACGCGGCCAAACGACAACGTTCCTGTCGGACACATCTGCACGCATGCTGAGCAGCGCACGCATTCCGGATCCTGCATAGGTAAGCCTTTGTTTGCAAAGTTCATGACATCGATCCCCTGATGGCAAACCGACGTGCAAACGTTACACGAAATGCATTTGGGTTTGTCCGCAAAGATTCTAAACCGCGAAAAACGCGTGTAGATATGCATCAGTGCCGCGAGCGGACAGGCAAACCGGCACCAGACGCGACCGCTGAACCAGAAATACATTCCTACACCGATAATGCCGGCCATGAAGATATCTACAACATGGTAGTAGTCGAGCTGGATTCCAAACACAGACCAGTGATTCAAGAAAGCCCCGTAGAATTTTCGCGCCATCAATCCTGCTGCGGATGTTGGCCATGACCAGGAGACGATTCGGGCAATCAATAACGTTACTGCTGCGCCCAAAACGATCTGGCCGACCATATTAAGGCGATTCCAGAACGGACCGTGTGGCATTTTTTGCCGATGCGCGTCACCCATCGTTTCCGCCAGTGCGCCGCAGGAGCAGATCCAACTGCAATACGCTCCTTTTCCCCATCGCCATATCATCAACGGAATCAGGACGAACGTTTGAAGGAAGGACAGTGTGAGCCACCACCACATTGGCTGGTTGGTGAACAGGTTCCAGATGAATAGCGGCCAGGCAAGCACCAGACCGAACGCGCGCCAGTATTCCCGTTTCTGGCCGTAGGTAACCGCGGGAAAAAGATGGTCCGCCGCGTATTTTGCAAATCCGGAATCGAACCATCCGTTGTGTCCGGCCCACGGCAGCAAGACAAACGGAAGTAAGAAAAGCGGCAGTACTTGAATCGCCATCAGCGTGAGCGTCTGGAGTCGCACGTACGGGGTTTTTCGCCGCCGGATCCTTCTTATGCCGAACAAAACGACGCAAAGGCAATAGGCAAGAGAATAATAGAAGCCGGGATCACCAAGGCTAACGGCAAGAGTTCCTAATAGTGTAGAGGGATCGGCGGCCTGCGTTGAAAGAGAGTGTAATTTTGCAGGAATATTAAAAGGGAAGAGGCCATTCGTCCGAAACCATTGATTGATAGTGCCTCCTGCTTTCCAGTTGTACAGGAACACACAAAAAGCAAAAAACAGCACGAAGCCGAATGTTGTCGCCGCATTCCATTCGCCGCGAATGTGGATTCCGGAACGTCGAAAAAAATCGAGCGGAGCTTCGCGTCCGATCATGCTGAATACAACATCGTTCTTCAGCGTGAATTCCTGTTTTTGTTCGTCTTCGAGAATGACGCGATCCGGCTCAATTCGCTTCACGTTTGTGGCCATCGCAAGATGAATACTGCCTGCGTGCCTGTCTTTCAGCATCCCTTTTGTGATGCTTGTTGTAACACGCTCGGATGTAGGTTTTTCAATTTCCACATCGGCATTCGGATTTCCTTGAAGTTTCTCAAGTTTCTCGACATTTTCCGGTTTCGGCCGCGCAAATTCCTTTTTGCGATAGCTGAGTGTGACTTCCGCTCCACAAAGCGCCAGAGCAATTGCCGTCTCGAGCGCCGTATCACCTCCACCTACTACCAGAGCCTGTTTGCCGGCGTATTCTTTGGGGTCGTAAAGGCGGTTGTAAACCTTGTCGAGTTCCTCGCCCGGGACATTCAGCTTTCTATGGTTGCCGCTTCTCCCGATCGCGATAACCACCCGACGCGCGCGTGTGATTGTTTTTCCTTCGCCGTGATGCAGCAGCAGCTCGCGCCCTTTGCGCTCAATCCGTTCCACTCTTGACATCGTAACTTCGATGCCGGCTGCTTTGCGTTGTTGCTCCATTTCTTCCAGCAGGGGTTCCTTCACCTGAGCAGTGAACTGCAGCCCGGCAGGAATCATATCCGTGGGGTAAGTGTAGATTGGTTTTCCTTTTGGAAAATTCACGACCGTAGAATAGATCTGGCTGGCTTCAAAGACTTCGAAGCGCAGCCCGACTTTTTTTGCCTCGATGGCAGCAGAAATTCCCGAGACTCCTCCGCCGATGATGGCAACATCCAATAGCTCCGGTTCCGATGACCGTTCCGTCGATTCATCCAGAAAACACCGGATTGCTTTTGCTCCCGTATCGGAAGAGAATTTTAACAGGGGAATTCCTGTGAGATCGCCAGTGATTCGGACACCTTCGACAGTAGTTGTCCCGTCTTCCCGCGTTTCGGGCAATTTCTCAACTACTCCAGCCGGCCACCTCGTGTGTAACCAATCCGCGTACCGAAGAAACGGCCACAATAGAATTCTAGAAATTTTCTTGATCATGTTTAGTAAGTCGCGAATGATGGGCAAAACCTTTCACTATGAACCAGTTCTACTCATGAGCCCGCCATAGGCGGGCGTTACAAACGTCAATCATTGCGCAATCGGGTGTTCCATTCTAACATGACGGTGTGGAGACATTGTGACGCGAAATGTGCAACTGGATTGCGGAATCGGGAGTTGGCTAAAGTAAATTCAGTGGAGTACGAATGAATAACGATCATAATCCACTCCGGGC
>Ga0210139_1000223_pt1 | contig 11497 bp, 9 predicted proteins | sample Browns_TuleB_D2_FD_184855 | JGI IMG/M metagenome (GOLD analysis project Ga0210139, IMG submission 184855) | Wetland microbial communities from San Francisco Bay, California, USA, that impact long-term carbon sequestration - Browns_TuleB_D2 (SPAdes) | ecosystem: Environmental > Aquatic > Marine >... | reverse complement strand
GTAATAACCATACTTCTTGAAAAACATGAAAAACTCAAGTGGGAGAAAATAGATTTTAAATCTTGGAGAGAATTAAATGGTTTCAAGGATGACAAAGATGATTTATTTCATAAATGTTATCGTTGGATTCCACCAAAACATCCTCCTGAAGAGATAAGTGAAAAAGAATTTCAAGAACTTTTGAAAACAGAAGATGGCAGGTTATATCTTGAAAAATTCACTACAGGTGGTGGATCAAGAATTGGAAGCTTTGAAAAACTAGTAAAAAATCCTTTTTCTGAATGGCAAAAATCTGAACAAAAAAAATATGAAAAATATTACAATGATTGTATAAATGGAGATAATGAATTAGGAAGACCCTTATTTCCGGGTAGAATTCCTGATGAAATTTATGAAATTGACATATGGAGAGAAGAAAAAAGAAGCAATCATTATGAACCAATTATTCCTGGTTTAAAACCACCAGGGTATGCCGAAAAGAAAAGAGAGGGATTGCCCAAACCATTTAGGAATTTTATTCCACTTGGAGTATTTTTAGGAGCTATTATTGGGATAATTGCTTGGTGGGGGGTAGATTTGGTTGTACTGGCTACCGCTAGTGGAGGGATTGCTCTTGGCGTGGGTTTTGCATTAAAAGAAACTTTTGAAAACTATTTTGCATATCTCATGATAAGAAAAGACAAGATCTTTGTAGAAGGAGATAGGATTGGGCTAAGTAGTGGATACAATGGAATGGTCTACAAGATCACTTCAAGAGTAACTTATGTAAGACATCCTCTAAATGAGTCTATTGCCATTGTCCCTACAAAACAATTGGTAACAAGTGAAATCATAAATTATACTAAAGAATTTGCCCTTGTTCCAGCGGTTGTGGAAGTTGGAGTTTCTTATCTAAATAATCCAAAACAAGTTGCAGCTGCTTTAATGAAGGTGGGAGCTCGAGCATTAATTGAGGTTAAAGACTCGAATGAGAAACATCTAGCAGTTCAATCAAAATGTCCCAATGTCGATGAAAATAAACCTAGTTGTGGATGTGATAAAGATTTTGTTTTAGATATAGAACAACCCACTGTTCGTTTTAACAAATTTAATGATTCTTCTCTTGATTTTGCATTATGGGTTTATGTTAGAGATTATGGTTCACAATTCAAAATGGAGTCTGATATGAGAATGATGATCTATGAAGAATTTAAAAAATACGATATAAGAATTCCATGGCCTATAAGAACTATATATCAAGGAGATGAAAAAAGAGAAGCTGAAGAGATTAATAGGCTTGAAGATGAGCGTAAAACCCTCATCGACAAATATGGTATTGGGGATTTGTTAAAGGGTGATGGTGAAGCATAGTATTCAATGATAATTTTGAATTTATGAAATAATCCATAGCATTGATTCCTCGAAAAAAGTTTTTGTTTAAAATGGTTTATTTCATAAAAATCTAGCTTTGAACTAATAAAATTATGATCTACAAATATTCCACATATGATTTGAGAATTTTAGAAGGAACAGATCAAGAGCAATGGTGGAAAATTATCACATACATAAACTATCATTCAAATCTGCAATTTATCCAACATTCGAAGATAATTGATGTTCATTTAACAGATGATATCCAATGTACATGTAAAGTAACTTGAAACGAAATACTAATCAACATGACACAAAATTCTATAGTGTGAGAATTAATGCATGTTATTCTGAAAACCATTATTTTTATTTAATAATTCTAATTTTTTTTATTCATGTAGCAGAAATGCTACCTTCAGTTTCAGCATTATCTACTGACAACTCAAATTTATCTCCTGATTTTTTTCTAAATTATCTGAATCAGTTGGTAAGAAACATTACTCTAGAATCCTCAATTTATGACATTGTGGTATTTTCAATTGGTATGGTGGTTTATGGTATTTTTATTTTTCATTTCTATAGATTCCTTTCAAAAAAAGACATCTTTTCTCTAAATTTAGAAAATCGTTTGAGGGGAGGAAAATTCAAATCCAGTGGAGAAAAGGTTTCAACATCAATACGTATTGCTGCATACATTGGAACAAATATACTTGTTTTTCCAATTGTAATTTTTGTATGGTTTTTAGTTTATTCAATATTCATGTTCTTTCTTGCTCAAGACATGGAAATAAAAACAATTTTCCTCGTTTCCAGTTCTATAGTCATTGCCGTTAGAATTGCAGCTTACTATAACGAGGATTTGTCAAGAGATCTTGCAAAATTAATCCCTTTTGTTTTATTGGGAATATTCATTTTAAGCCCAACTTTTTTTTCCCTTGATGAAATTATACCAAGAATCAAAGAGATACCAAATTTTATTATTCAAATAGCGGCATTCCTGGCTGTAGCAATCACTGTTGAAATAGTCTTGAGTATGCTGTATTTGTTTAAACTGAAATTTATTAGCCCTAAAGAAAGAAGGAATAAAAATTCAGATTCAGAACATCCCATTTGATCAATGTTGTGTTTGAATACTTTTCAAAATTATCTCCATAACCAGTATTTATAAGAATAAAAGAAAATTATCAAGAAATTTTGAATAAATCTTTGGCATTTTTGTACATTAAAAAATCCCTAAATTCTTGCTTGATTTTTAGTTTGGCAACAAAGTTAAGATATGAATCCATTGTACTAATGGGCCAATCGGTTCCATAAAGTAGGTATTTGGGTTCGCCAGCATAGTTGATCAACTCTGCAACTTTTTCTTTTATCATCTTTTCAAAAAAATGATCAAAGCTACCTATAACCAAACCTGAAATATCAGCATAGACATTTTTATTTTTATAAAGTACTTCTTGGGCGTCCTGAATCCATGGATTGCCTAAATGACATAAGATGATTTTTACCTCAGGATTATCAACTGCAACCTCATCAAGATTTAATGGTCTAGAATATCGAAGTTTTCCGTGAGGACTGTATGTGTCTCCAGTATGTATCATTACAGGTATATCGAACTCTAAACATGTATCATATACTTTTTGATATCTTGCATCATAAGGATAATAATGCTCATAGCCAGAATAGATTTTCAGACCTTTAATCAAGCCATCTTTGATCCATTGTTTGTAATTTTTTAAATCCTCATCTGTATGATTATCTATTGTAAAGCCAGCTACAACTCCAAGATTGTCATATTTTTGAATTGCATCAATTATCTGTTTTGTAGAAGGTCTTTCTACATTTACTTTGTAGGATGATAAGATCAGTGCATAATCAACATTATTGCTTACCATTTCTACTTGAAGCATTTCTAATCGATCTTCTAACAAAGGAACATTTTTGGTGAGCTCATATTGGTTAATGTGAACGTGACAATCTATTATCATTTTTCTATATAATTTGGATTTTTCCACTCAATAAAAGTTGCATTGTTAAGGGATCGCGCATCAGTCATATAGTTTGAAAGTATTTTGATAAATTTGAATCCATTTCTTAATTGGAAAGAGAGAACAGGTTCTTTGATCATATGTCGTTTTACCTGTTGGACATATTCTAATGGAGTCATCTCTTTTGCATAATCACAATAATTGAATAATCTGCCACCAGCAATTATCCTTCTTAAATTTAGTTTAATCGCAAGTGCTTTCCTGGCATCATATAACTTTGTGGCAACCCCCAATCTCCGATAATCTGGGTGAGTAGAGACATCAGCCCCATACAATGAATCTCCTTTTGGATTATGACCCTTAAAAAAACTATCACCGCATGCTTCTTTCCATGTGTGTTCTTTGTATTCAGGCTCTAATTTTATGATTAAACTGCTACATGAACCTATAATTTTATCATGGTATTCAGCGACAAACTGTCCATCAGGAAATACTTTCAAATGAGCTTCCAATTGTGGAGGTTTCCAGAATATCCCTTCTGCGGCCATATACGGAAATGCAGCCTTTTGTAGCTCAACAACTTTGTCTATGTCATCATATTTCATTGTTCTAATGATTACATGACTATGATTTTGTGCGCTTGTCATTAGTTAAATAGAGAAGGATGACATATTTAACAAATTAAGATAAATCAAATCCAAATTTCTTGGCAAAATTTTTTTCACGAGATAATTTCATTATTGATATTTTCAATTCTAGTTTAGATGCATAAATTTGTTTTTTAATGTACATTAATTTAGAAAGAAATATGAGCACATAGAACTAGGTGTTTGTGTAATGGTATTTGAGGCCATATTATATCTTGCAATATTGATAGTTTCCGCAAAATTATTTGGTGAATTAATGCACAGAATTAACCAGCCCACAATTTTAGGAAATGTGCTTGCAGGTATAATAGTTGGTCCAACTCTTTTTGCTCTTGTTCAACCAATAGACGAAATAGAACTTTTCACTTCAATTGGAGTATTTTTCTTATTTTTTCTGATCGGGCTTGAAGAAATTGATCTGACTGGATTAATTCGGGTGATGAGGGGAAGAATATTTGCAGGAGCAGCCATGGCATTTTTGTTACCCTTTTTGGTTGCTGGATTTTTTGGTTTACTACTAGATGTGGATTTTATTAAATCGTTTGCCATTGCTAGTGTGATTGCAGCTTCTAGTCTAGGAGTTACTGCAAAGGTGCTAAGTGATCTTGGAAAGCTAAAATCTGCCATAGGTCTAGAGATTTTCACCGTTACTGCCATTGTGGAATTTATTGCCATTATTGTCACAAGTGTACTGATTCAAGTAAACTCTAGCGAAACCCCAGAGTTTTCAGAATTTATTTGGTTATTTACAAAAATGGTCATATTTTTTGTAGTAGCTGGCCTTCTTTCAGTATTTGTGCTTCCAAGATTTTTCAGCATAATAAAAAAACATCTCTATGCTGAGCAGATCTATTTTGGGATTGTAATTGGTATGATTTTGCTTGTGGCATATTTTGCTGAAATTAGCGGGATTCATGGAGCAATAGGTGCTCTTCTTTTGGGAATTGCCGTATCTAGAATGACCAAAGAAGAATATTCCGAAATATCAAAAAATGTTAATGTTATTGGGAACGGGGTTTTCATTCCAATATTTTTTGCTGGAATTGGACTTCATTTTAGTTTGGCTTTTCTTAATTTGGATTTGTGGGTAATAGTAGGATTTCTTGGGATAATGATAGGTGTGAAATTTGTCAGTTCATATATTGCCGTCCTAATTGCAAAAATGCATCCGGCAACAACAGTTGCATATGGAGTTATGGCCAAAGGAGCAGTAGATTTAGCCTTAATGCTTTCACTATTACAGACAGAAATTTTGAATGAAGAATTATTTTCACTGCTAGTTCTTGGTACTCTTGCAGTTATGATAATATCCAGTGTTGAATTACAGCGAAAGTTAAAGAAGATAGTTCATGTCAAAGTAGGGACCTTGGAGATTGGTTTAATGCCGATTTATTTTAGAAGAGTGGTTTCAGATATTACCGCTAGTGCAGTAATAATTAGAGACTTTCCAAAAATACTTTCAAGTTTGACAATCAAAGAATTTCTTGAAAAAAATGATCTGTCTAAAAAATCATTTTTGGTGTTGGATCAACACAACAAACTTGTTGGAATTATTTCTAAACGTGAGATTAAAAGATTTAACAAAAATGAATTTAATAAAGTTAAAGTGTCAGATGCAATGTATAAAAAATTTCACACAATATTTCCTAGTGATTATCTTTTTTCAGTCATTCAAAAATTAAATTTACATCATTTTGATATCATTCCCGTTATTGATCCTCTTAATGGGAGTTTAATTGGAATTGTAAACATTCAAAGTATTTTGAATATTTTGACGGAACCAAAAACCTCGTTGAAGTCCTAATGACATTCTAGAAATAACACTAACTTAGGAATTGGAGTAGGAATTAGTATCAAATCATAAGAACGCAGACAAATTTAGGAATTAAGATTTAAAACTGATACTAAATTACTAATTTCATGGTAAGAGTTGCAGAATGTTTCAAATGTGGTGCCAAAGAAAATGAAGTCAAATTGATCTATAATTTTAATGAACCAGTTTTATGTGAAAACTGTAAAGAAAAAGAAGGTTAGACATTTAGAAGTAATTATAGTTTGAGGTAGCGTTTGAAATTTGCTTTTTGATATCTTGATAAGAAATTCAATTATCACTTTTGCTATTGAATTCAAAATCATCCAAAAATTCATAACGACAAAATTCACCTTCTAAAAAAAGTTGTTTTTTTTTGTAACTAAACTCTGACTTGATTTACTTGTCCCTGTTCATAATCAGAACCATTTTTAGTAAATTTGCTCTTCATTAATTGTAAATTGTTAGCAATAATGAATTTCATTTTTATGTAAATTAATTAGATCCTTGCATTTTACCTTAGTTAGTTTTAATTTTAATCATTTTCCAACATATCTGTATAAAAACAAACAATATTCTGAATATACAGGCATTAAACTCAAAAAATTAGAACCGAGGATTGAATCCTATGATATTATAAAGTTCCAATAACCTTCCAATTAAAGGTCCTTTCTTTTGTGTGGTAGGAATTTTTGCTATTATTTTTTGTGCTTCTTTAATTGCATCATCTTTAGTGATGATTGTTGCACCAAGAGTAGCACCATCTTTAGCTTTCATTACAGCACCATAAAAAGAACAGTGACCCTTTGGAATAATTTTATTTACCCCTAGGGAAATTTTCTCAACATCTGATTTAAGATCAATAGCTGCAATAGCCATTGAATAATCTTTTGCACATACCATCACTATATAGCTCCAATAAGGTGAGCCTTTTTTATACTGCTGTACCTTTACCTTAGTCAAATAATCACTAACGGAATCATTATGACCGTCATATTTTTCTCCTCCACTGTTTTGAAGTGGGAGTAGTATCAATGATCCAACTAGTCCAGCAAGGGTAAAAAAAATAATTTTTTTATTCAAAAATTGTTCCCTTTCTCATGACGATGAAGGCTTTTTGAATAAAAGATCAGAGCACTGCATGATAAATGAGTATCTGTGATGATAACTCTTTGACAATGAAGACATTTCCTTGATGTAGCTCTTTTACATACAATGCACAATGCAATTGGAGTCAAAGGACCATCACAGTTTTCACATGCATATAAAAAATTACATGGAAAAGTAGAAGGAGCAAAATTATTTTTCTTGTCTTCAGATTGGAGATAAGATGGGAATTCTGCGAAAATTCTGCTGCCTGGAGCAAGATGTTGATTTTGTCCTTCTATATTACTCATGAAGATATGATATTACATTTGTTATTAGGGAATAACTTGTTGTTTGTGGCATGCCTTAATTTTTCGTTTGTTTAATACAGTTTAAATCATTGAAATACTTCTTTGTTATGATTAGTTTGAAATTATCTACTCTTCTAATTTTTGGAACTCTTGCAATATTTCTAACTTTTGGGATTTATGGTTATTATTCGTTTTCTATTTCAATTCAAGAAGTAAACAAATTACTTTCATCAAGAAATGAAGGATTTGCATTTAATATGATGCAAGATCTTGACGAATACATTGATAAAAGAATTGATGACTTTAGACAAATTACAAAATTACAAATTATTCAAGATTCTCTAAAAAAATCAAATCAAGAGTTTTCTACCACACCAGGTATTGACAAAATAATAGAAAATCAAGATCTTCTTAGTAAAGACTCAAATCAGAAATTTATTCCACCAAATGAAAACCTTGAGTTAGATTCGGAATTAAGTGATGTAATTAAATTCTATAAATCAGAATATGATTATGATGTTGTTTCTGAATTATTTATTACAAACGCATATGGGGCAAATGTAGCGGTAGGAACCGGTACTTCAGAATATCGACATGATGACGAAGACTGGTGGCAGGAGACAAAATTAAAAGGAATTTACCTAGGCAATATGGAATATGATAAAATTTCTGAGAATTATGTAGCAAAACTTGGTCTTAAAATAGAAGATGAAAAAGGAAATTTTCTTGGGATCATCAGAGTTTCTTTGACATTAAAAGACTTAATCCATGGATTCATTAACGATGCTGAAATTTTGGGTATACAAAACAGAACTATTCAATTGATTAACGAAAAAGGCCAAATCATCTATTCAGAAGGTTTCAAAGATTTCATAAATTCTACACCTGTATTTTATTTTAATGAAATTCGAAAATCGAAGGATATTGGAACGATAGATATCACAGATAATCCTGATGATCCCAGATTAATTTCCTATGCAAAATCAACAGGGTATAAACAGTTTGAAGGTTTTGGCTGGATTGTAGTGGTGGATCAAACTAGTTCCTCTTTTACGGACGAATTTATTGATTTAAAAAACTCTTTTTTCATAATTTCAATTTTAGGAATGATTTCTGCAGTAATAATTAGTCTGATTTTATCATATTTAATTTCAAATCCACTTCGATCATTAAATCAAATGGCAAAACAATTTTCCATAGGAAATTTTAATTCCAAATTCAAAGGTTCCAAATTTACTGAAATCAATACTATTGGGAATTCTTTTAATTTGATGGGACAATCACTGGAGAAATTAATTGAAACTGAAAAAAAATTAGCCGAAACACATGTAAAAATGAAAAATGAGAGATTGGGGGCCATAGGCCAGCTTGGAGCTAGTATGGCCCACGACCTGAAAAACCCTCTTGCAACGATCAAAACATCTGCAGCCATAATCAAGCAACAAATTAATCATGATGATCCAGAAATCGAAAAGGCAATACAAAGAATGGATAGATCTATTTTTAGAATGTCTCATCAGATTGATGATGTACTCAATTTTGTAAGAATTACCCCATTAAATTTATCTGAAAAAAAATTATCAGATATTCTGAATAATTCGATAGATTCACTAGAAATTCCTAGCAACATTAATTTGGAAATGAAAAATGTGGGTTACAAAATCACAGCTGATTCAAAAAAACTAGAGACAGTTTTTGCCAATATTATTTTAAATGCAATACAAGCAATTGGAAATAGTAATGGAAATATAATTATTGAATCAAAAATGACTGATGAGAATATCGAAATTAGAATATCCAATTCAGGCCCAGAAATACCTCAAAAAATATTAGAACATATATTTGAACCACTTTTTACAACTAAAGAGAAAGGCACTGGATTAGGCTTATCATCTTGCAAAAATATAATCGAACAGCATAATGGAACAATTTCCGCTCAAAATCATCCCACTTCATTCATAATTAGAATTCCAAAATATTCAAAAATGCAGTAAGAGATTTTAACGAAAAAATAAGAGTTATTATAATGATTCAAAAAGATGTCATTCTCATTGTTGATGATGATTTCGATCTTTTAGAAAATACTGCATTTCTGATAAAAAGTATGGGTTATGAAGTAATAATGGCACAAAATGGCCTTGAGGCTGTTGAAAAATACAAAGAAATCAAGCCAAATCTGGTTTTGATGGACGTAAGAATGCCAATAATGGATGGATATGATGCATTTTTTAAGATTAAACAGTTTGATTCCAATGCCAAAGTAATTCTCATCACGGCCTATGCACAGGATGAAAAAAAATATCTGAAAGCAAAGAACCTTGGTCTAGTTGATACCATTTCTAAACCTTATTCAATTGAATTTCTTGAGGAAGTAATTTTGAAATATAATTAGGATTTAAGTTTCTTAATCTGTTTGAATCGGTTTGTGTAAAATAAAATTGTTTCATCAACAAACTTGTAATACCATTTTTTCAAATTAAAATCATTGTCAAATAATTTTTTCCAATGTTTTAACTGATCCTTGCTATTTCCCCTTTTTGAAGGTATCAAAAGATTGGTATAAAACCAATATGAAATTTGATCAGCAAGATCTTCTTCATTTATCTGCTCGAATTTGTTTTGGTATTTTACATTAAGAAATGTTGCCAATTCGTAAATTGGTAAAGAAGTCATGTTTGAAATCTGGATGTTATCCATAAACAGCCCAGATGCTAATGTCTGTAATCTGTCAGTATCATTTCCAATTATAGATTTCAGATATTTCCATTTTCCAAAAATTTGAGGTAAAACATTTGAATAATTTGTAGCCATTCTTTCAAGATCTTTTTCAGTAAAATTCATTACATCAAGACAATATAAAATTCCATGAAGAGACAATCTGTATAGATCTGCTGGAGCTTTTTGTATATTTTTGCCATCCTTAACAACTAAACCAACATCAAGTAAACCCATTGTGTGCTTACCTCGGGCCATTCTTCCAACCAGCAAGCGTCTATAATCTTTTTCTTGAGATCTTATGTTAGATGAATCTGAAAAGTGGGTTTTTGCCATCCCCCATGTTGTAAGCTTTCCATGTAATGCTAGAATTTCTAATAAAGTTTGAACATTTTCATGATGTTTTGGTCCATTTCTATTCCTGTGAGAATATTTTCCAAAAAGTCGCTGAGCTGTAGGTCGCGTATATTGTTTGTAGGCAAGAAGGTTACCGTAAATTGCACCTTGTTCTTTTATTGATGGCATGCCACAAATTAGACTCCATTGTTATATAATAATCTACAAAACTAACTTTTGTCTCGATATTTGAACAAAAAGCAAAAATCTTTCTTTAAAAATCAATTATCCTATTCATTCTCCACTGCCTTTGTCGGTGTTAAATTGAAAAGTAAAAATAATTATTCATCAACAATGCTTATCAATAACCGAAAATCAGTTTTTTTATGAAGTTTATCCTTTTGATGATTTTAGTTGGAATATCTTTTTATCCCATCACTGTTTTTGCTGAGCCTACTATAACTTTAGATAAAAACTCATACACTTTGGAAGAAAGTATCAAGGTTTCTGGGAAGGTAATCATACAAGAAAATATGGCATTAGTAATTCAAATTAGAAGTCCAACGGACATTGTTGCAATTGAACAACTTACCCCAACAAGATCAGGAACATTTTCAGTTAATTTTGATGCTATTGGCCCTAAATGGTCTGAATCAGGGCAATATACCATAATTGTTTCTTATGGGGGGGAAAAATCCCAAAAAACATTTAGTTTTTCTAGTTATCCTGAAAAACTAGAACCAGTAACCAGCCCAATACAAGAACCAACAAATTATCAAAAACCACCTCTAAAGATTTCAATTGCTAATTTTCCAGATCCTGCCTTATCTCCAAATTATTATATCAATTTGTATAAAACTGACATTGATTTTAAAAAATTGTTCGATACATCTTTTCCAGGTTTTCAAATTAGAGAACTTGTGGGCTATAATCCTACGCACATAGCTGGATTTCCTGATTTTGATCAATCACCTCAATCATATATTGAACGGTACACAAATGAAGCGCGATTTAGAATCTGGTTTGATTCACAGTTTCCAAATAATACAATTTATGATATTGTTGATAGATCTGAGAGATCTTCTACCTCAATTCCAAGCTGGATCAAACAATATGCTTTACAATGGTCTTCTGGAAAAATTACCGATGCTCAATTTGCTTCTGGAATTACAGAGTTGATTCATAGAAAAATCTTGTTATTTGATGAAGATATAGTAATAGCAAAAAATACTGAGGAATATATTCCCACATGGTTTA
>Ga0210139_1000222_pt1 | contig 11502 bp, 6 predicted proteins | sample Browns_TuleB_D2_FD_184855 | JGI IMG/M metagenome (GOLD analysis project Ga0210139, IMG submission 184855) | Wetland microbial communities from San Francisco Bay, California, USA, that impact long-term carbon sequestration - Browns_TuleB_D2 (SPAdes) | ecosystem: Environmental > Aquatic > Marine >... | reverse complement strand
AACCGCACAGTCGAAATGAGCGCCGGCATCTTGCCGGCATAGATGTCCGCCGGCTTCTAGCCGGCCGTGCCCGCCTCCGGCGGGCTCTTGAGCGGGACGCGGGCGCTACAAAAGGCTATGCACGAAACTTTCATGTGTTACAGGACCTAGTGATTCGAGATACTTTTCTCTGTCTCGATCACATACGCTCTGCTGATAAAAACATTGAACGTCTCCATCTATCTCGAGGATCAATTTTTTTTCGGCGCAGTAAAAATCAACGACGTATTGAGCAATGCCGGCTTGCGGTTAGAATTTGAACTTCATCAGACGACGAGATCTTAATTTGTTCCATAGGGTTCGCTCAGCGGCAGTCATGCGCTTTCTAAGAGATCTTCTTCTATTTTTCTGAGCCGGGTCATTGATCATTTGCCGGTTATTCTAAGGTATTTACAAAATTCTACCCTCACCCTACCCTCTCCCTTCCACGGCTTCATCCTTCATCCCAGACGGTAATAACAACCGTGAAAGGGAGAGGGGGGCTTTCGAGCAACGAATTCGACCCAACAATTCGACCTCAACACCTACAATCTTAGGACAATACCGATTCATCGCGCCCTGTGTAACCGGAAACGGGGATGGGAGGACGTAATGAATTGCGCCCCAACAAAGCTCGGTCTGACAGAGAAATTAGGCTATACCGGCAATTCCACGGTTACTGTAGTGCCTTTCCCTTCGGTGCTTTCCACATGAATTTTTCCGCCATGGTCTTCGATGTTTTTTCTTGCGATGGCCAAACCCAATCCGGTTCCTCCAGTTTTCGTTGAGAAATAAGGTTCGAAGAGTCTCCGCACAATTTCCGCGGGAATGCCACGGCCGGTATCCTGAATTTGAATACGTATGGAATCATCCGAAATTTTTTCGGCCTCCAAAATAATCCTTCCGCTGCCATTCATTGCCTGCAAACCATTTTCAATGATGTTCATCAATGCGCCACGAATCTTGTCTACGTCCATTCGACTGTGTGGTAAGCCGTGTGGAATTCTCGTTTTGAGATCGATTCCTTCCGGCAAACGATACGAAGAAACAAGGTCGTTCAGGAATGACTCCAGATCCACATCGGTCCGGTGCAGGGTTCCCGGACGCCCGTAAAGCGAAAAATCGGACACCAGGCGACGCAGTGCTTTCACCTGCTTTAAAATCGTTTCGCTACACTCCCGCAAAACCAGCGCGAAATCAGGAGAATGATCCTCATATACTTTCATCAAATGCTCAATCGACAACTGGATGGGGGTGAGAGGGTTCTTTACTTCGTGAGCGACGCGACGCGCCATCTCCGCCCAGGCGGACAACCGATTTGAGCGAATAATATCCGTAATATCCTCAACCAGCAGCAACGCTCCGTTCCAGCGACCTTCCGAGAACATGGGCACATAAACCATTCGCAAATGAATTTCCTGCTCACCGCGGGGCACAGCGACCTCCTGCAAAGCGAACGACTTCTTATTTGCCAGAAACAACTGAAGGGCATTCCTTGCGGATTTCCACTCCCTGCTATCGGGAATCATTCCTTCCAGGGGGCCGGAATAGGAATCCGTCATCCGGAACAGGCTTACAGCAGCAGGGTTATATGTTGCTATATTCATAGTATCATTAACAGATACTACAGCTGTAGTAATATTATTTAGAATATTTTCAATATATGCCCGCCTTCGCTCCAAGTCCGTCTTCTGATCATCCAGAGATTGGGCCATTGTGTTGAAGGAGTTCACAAGCTGACGGAATTCGTCCCGGTAGCTTTCCTGGATCCGGAACTGGAGGTTCCCGCGCGACATTTCACCGGTTCCGTGAATCAAGACCTCCACCGGTCGTGAGAAACGGTTTGCCAGGAGAAAGCCAAGCAAAACAGCAAGTAAAACGAGGCCCGCGCCAACGAGAATCATGTATTCGCGAAGCTCGCTGATTTCTTCCTGTACGCTTCTTTCATCCAGCAAGAAAGGAATCGTAATTACTTCATCACGGTAACGTCCGGTAAAGATTCTGCCGCTAACGTTCAAAAAATGAAAATTTCCGATCGATGCTTCGTTAATGCTGTACTTTTGCCCTTTCAAAAACAGCTCGACATAGCTCTGCCCCGACATCTGGTCGGGCATCAGTCCTGCGGAGTATAGCTCCCGATTACTCGCGGCCAGCAGATAGCGACTGTAATAAAAGGTAACATCTTGCTGAATTACCTGGCTGATCCATTCGAGCAACTCATTGGAAAATAGCTGTTGTCTGGGAATTTCCCTTTCTTCAGCCCTGTAGAAAAGGTAATCTCCCACGACTCTTGTAGCCACGGAAAATGAATCCAGGGCACGCGATGTAACCTCCTGAATTTTCTTTTCTCGTGCGTAGTTGCGCATGACGAGCGAAAAAGAAACCATGGGAACCATGGAAAATACGACAAATGCAATCAGAAGTTTCTGAAAAAAATTCAATCCCACGACGCTTTGTCCGGGGAAATGCAAAACGAGATATTGCCGGAAGAAAATGACAAAAATGAGAGAAAAGAAAGAAAGCCATGCGAGATTGATAAGCAACAATTCGATTACAGGAACGAAATGATTCTGAAGAGTCACTGCCGGAAGCAGCAGAGCGGCAAAACCGTTGTTGATGCGGAAGTAGAAAACATCCAGCGCACGCTCACCCCACATCTGGCGCACCCAGCCGGAATTGCTCTCGCGCAGCAGATTCTGGCCCTGCTGAGTCGACAGTGAAAGGTCAGCCCTTGAAACGAAAATCGGTCTCCATTGAAGATCGTACACATTCAGATCGGGCATCAGCGTATTCTGGGATTCCCCGTGAAAGCGAAAGAGTTCCTGAAATGGATTTGAAGGCGCAGTGAACGGAAGGCTTTCATAATCTTGCGCTGCCTCGATTACGAGATATCCAATTCCCGGAATATCGCGCACGGCAAAATGCACCGGCTTACGCGCGTTGCCAAGAACGACGGTTCTTCGCTCCGTACCCCAGCCCCCTTCCAGAACTGCATCCAGAATCGGAACGGCCAGTCGCGGAAGATTTACGGAAAAACGATTTACCAGTCGACCCTGTCCGTCATAAATTTCCAGGGCAGAGCGCAATCCGTAACGGCTGAGATCCGTTCTGGTCCAAAGGCGAAACGCGAGGTCAGAAATTTTTGGATCAATGGAAAGAGTTGCCAGCGCTTGATCCATCTGTTTTCGTGAGGCGCTAAGAACTGTTTGAATCAGTTCGTCTTGATTCTGCACTTGCCTGGCGGCCTGTTCAACAAAATCCCGTCGCAGATCCCCTGTATAGTGGAACCGTGTAAAGTAGAATACAAAACTCACCGTGGAAAACAAAAGGAGAGCAATTAGGAAGCGTGAAAACAGGTTGATCCGACCGAAACGCCTCGCTATTCGAGGCAAAAAAAACACAAGCACGCCCACGCCAAAATACAAGAGGAGGGACGCCAGCAACGGCACTTTGCCCTGCTCCTCATATAGCGCCAGGAAGACGGAGCCTGATACGAGTTGTAGCAAAAACACTTTAGCCAATTCCCTGAAATTTCTTTTTGGAATGGTCGCCAGACCAAGGCTCAAGACAATTCCCAGCAGAACGAGAAAGCTCAAGTCCATCCACAATATTCCCAACTGCTGAGATAACTTCGTGAAACTCGTTTGCATGACACCCCATTCCGTAGGATCGAAGGAGCCCACCAGAGCCATCGTACGGATCGAATTCAGATATTTCTGAATGAGGATAGCGGCCAGAAGTGAAGCAATAGGAAGAGATATGTAATTGATCCAGCGATACCGCCAGTAAAGTTTCAATTCACACTTCCACATCAATAACGCGAAGCTCCAGAGAGCATTCAGGGCAAAAAAGGAAGTCAAGAGAAGCCCCCCCGGAGAACGAAGTCTGTCCCATGCGATAGGCTGCGCAACCCCGGACTGGAAGATTGAGGAGGTTCCGAAAGCGGAGATTTCGGAAATCAGCACCGATCCGAAAATGCCAATGAGCAAAATAGGAATCCAGGCGCGGAGCAAAACGCCTATGGAAGATGACTTCCCTGAGACACCCACGAATTTAAAGAAGCAATAGCTCGCACCGAAAAGCAGATAGAGCAATGCGGCCAGTTCAAACCACCAGTGAAGATGGAATCGCTGGCTGTGAAGGTAGTCCTGGTACTGTGGTTTCTTAAAAAGAGCAGATACGGAGAAATCGGGAGTAACGTCGAACGGGCGGACGACAAGCTCGGATGCAGGCGGGGCGGAGACCTGGGAATTGTACAAAAGGTCCGGACGCATGGGAAGGTTGTCCGTAAGAAGGTTGTAGTCTACTAGATAACGGTTCCGCAGTCCGTAATCCGCGGCAATCGGCCGATTCGCGACAATTATGAATAGGGCCTGTTTGGACTGCGACATCCGCTTTAACCGAATGAATTGTTGATGTAACGCGGTGTAGACCGTAATATCTTCTCTATCGGGGGAGATCCGTGTTTCACGCGGAGGGAATTCGCCATTCCATGCGAGCAGTTCGCCTTCGGGATCATAAATCGCCCAACCATAGTCTGCATTTGAAAGGCGGTCTTCGAGCCCGATAAAAATACTGGAGGGATTCAAGATTTCTATCCCGTCGAGCGCTTTTCTGACTTCGCTCTCGCACTTTCTCAGGATTTCAACCTGCGTGTAGGCGCGTTTTCGAACAACAGCGGTTACCTCGGAGATCTTTTCCTCAAATCGTGAATCGGAATACTTGTTGAAAAACGAAGTCTGAATGCAATCACTTACAAGAATTGCCGTAACAAGCAACCACAGGCCGCCCAGGACATAACGGCTCTTTCCGCGTGCAGATTTCCAGAGAGAAACGAATAGAGCCAGCGATACGATAGGTGCAAGAACGCTCAACAATGCTTGAGAATGAAAAAAATTCTCAAAGCGGAACCATACAAGGAGAAAGAAAGAAGAGAGTGCCAGGAAGTGCGATCGTGAAAGTGTCATTGGCAAATCAGGCTCAACGATCCTTTAGGCTGATCCTTGATCTTCTGATAATAGTGGATGCATGAGGATGTGCGCAACACAAAGATGAGACTGTTTTCCGAGAGAACACGCGCCCGATTCTGAAAATAGACCTATGACTCGGAGATTGAAACAGGATCTGCCTCAATCAGTTTCCGCAGGGAGGAAAGGTAGCGGTACATCTGATCCAATCCGGAAGCGGGAATTGTTGTCTTGAGTTCGGAGGTGAGTTCGTTCAACTTTGTTTCCCAATCGCCACAGAAGCCGGCGATTTGATCGAAGCCAAAGCTGCCCGACGTACCGTACATCTTGTGAACCATAGCATAAAGGCGTTCTATTGCTTTTCTATCTTCTGGATTTTCTTTGAGTCGCTGAATCTCTTTGCTAATGGCTTCCAGTTTTTCGGGAAAGCTACAATAGTATTTGTATCGAAGTTTGGAAACGATCTTTTTCATTTCCACTTCGCATGGAGTGTCTTTTGAATTCATGCTTTCCTGGCGCGGCCACTCTGAATCCGTCCCCAGATTTCGCGGATGGAGTTCGGCAGTGTCAAAGGATCGAAGGGTTTCGAGATTACGTCGATGGCGCCAATACTTCTGTAGAATTCAACCTCATGCTTTTGAACTTTGGCCGACATGAACACGATTGGGGTATTCTCCGTCTCCGGAAATTGACCGAGCACTCTGAGAGTATTGGGGCCGTCCATTCCCGGCATCATTACATCCAGTAGGATCAGGTCTGGAAGAAATGTCCGAGCTTCCTGGATTGCTTCGTTGCCGGAACTGCAAGTTTTGACAGTGAAACCTCCGACATTTTCCAAAGCAATCCGAGTAAGAAACTGAAGATGAATATCATCTTCGACCAAAAGGATCTTGTTTAACATAGACTCACTCAAACAGGTTCTTCATACAGATTAGTCCTTCGCAGGTTGGCAGTGCAAGAACGACGCCAAATCAGGAAATGTGAACCTTCCCCTGAATTCTTTCAACTTTACTTCCGGTTGTCTCGGGCGTAAATAGCGCTAGCCATACGGCAAATGAAGCAAAGTGGACTCCAAAAAGCGGAACCACATTCCTGTAAAGAAGACTATACAGATGCTATAATCCTACTCGTGGCGTCGATTGCAATTGTCGAAGACGATCTTGAATTGAGTAATCTTTTCGTCCAGCTTCTGAAGCTCGAAGGTCACGATGTTTATTCGGCTCCCTCGGCCGCCCGCTTCCTTGAGGAAATAGCAAGAAATACGGATAGATTCGATCTAATAATTTCCGATTATCAGCTTCCGGATATGGACGCTCTCGAACTGTTTCAGCAGTGCCGCGGCCTCAATCTGACAGGTCCATTCGTTGTCATGACTGCGTTTAAGGACATTGAGAAAGCCGTCACCTGCATGAAGGCCGGGATTTCAGACTATCTTGCGAAACCAATCAAGCCCGAGGTTCTTCTCCAAAAAGTGTCCCGATATTTGGAGCATAGAAGCCTGCAGAATGAGGTGACGCTTACCAGGATAGAGCGAAAGGTAGTTGCACAAAGTAAATCGATGCATGAGGTCCTTGCAAAACTCAGTCGTGTTGCGGCAAGCCGGGCCAGTATCCTTTTTTCAGGCGAAAGCGGAACAGGCAAAGAACTGCTGGCTCGAGTCATTCATGAAGTTTCCAGACGCAAGGGAGCGTTTGTAGGCGTAAACGTTTCCGCGGTCCCGGAAACACTTTTTGAAGCAGAGTTTTTCGGATACAAAAAAGGATCTTTCACCGATGCATCGCGAGATCATGATGGATACGCCCGGCAGGCCGAAGGTGGAACGCTATTCCTGGATGAAGTGGGCGATCTGTCACAGACCGGACAGGCGAAACTGCTGCGCCTACTCGAAGAAAGGGTCGTACATCCGTTGGGGTCTAAAACTATCGTGCCGGTTGATTTTCGACTCATTTCAGCTTCAAACAAGAACCTTGAAGAAATGGTCCGCAAGGGCGATTTTCGTGAAGATCTCTATTACAGGGTAGCTGTGGTACGGATGAAGATTCCTCCACTCAGGGAACGGCCGGAAGATATTATACCGATTGCGCGAAGCCTCCTTTCTCAATTAGCAAACGAAGAGGGGCTGAAAGTCCGGGACTTCACTCCGGAGGCACAATCACTCTTGCTGGGATATTCCTGGCCAGGCAATGTCCGCGAAATACGAAACCGTATTCACGAAGCAATTTTGGAATCCCCGGATAGATGGATCGATGCAGACCATCTTCACATCGATGTTGAGGAAACGGCAGAAGAACAGTCTTTGGCCCACGCGTCGGCAAAGGCAGACTTCGAAAAGCGATATGTTCTTCGGCTCCTCAAAGCCGCGAAGGGCCGTATTGTTCGCGCTGCCGAAATTTCGGGTTTGACTCGCAAGGCACTCTACGACATGATGAAGCGCCAGGGGATAACTCCCGATAAATTCCGATAAACCAAATCCCGATTCATGGCATTTCCACGACGGGCAGATCAATGTAGAAGATAGCGCCTCCCGAGACCCTCTCCTCGTAGCCGATTGAACCTCCCATCATTTCAACCAGTTTCTTTGAGATGCTAAGTCCCAGTCCGGCGCCTGTGTATTTTCGGGAGTCCTCCCCGTCAGCTTGAGAGAATTGTTTGAATAGTCTGGGGCGAAATTCTACTGGAACCCCCGGACCTTCATCGGAAACCTGAATCCTGACTGTCCGATTTGCTTTTTCGGCACGGATGCGAACCACTCCGCCCGGAGGGGAAAACTTTGCCGCATTGGATATCAGGTTCGTAAGAATCTGAATAAAACGGTACTCATCCACTCGGATCGAAACACCGGGGACCACCTGTTCCTGTCGAATCGAAGCTCCGCGCCCAGTCACCAAAAGTTCATTCTGTGAGATCGCTTTGCGGAGGAGCGTTTCGAGAGAGCACACGTTCATGGTGAATCGCATTTTTCCGGCTTGCATTTTCTCTATGTCCAAAAGGTCATCCAAGAGGTGCGACAGACGTTCGGTGCTTTCCAGTGAAAGCTGAGTCAGCTCTTTAACTTTCGTAGGAACTTCTCCGACAACCTCACCGTGAATGAGTCCCAGGGAGGCCCGGATCGCGGTTAGCGGTGATCGAAGCTCGTGACTGACAATAGAAACAAACTGATTCTTCAAGCGCTCAACAGCCTTTGTTTCAGTTATGTCGCGGACAACAACCACGGCAGAACTAGACAAAGGCGCGAGACGTACTTCAATGTCGAGAGCAAATCGTTCATCCACATAGTGATGCTCGAAGGAACGGTTTTCTTGCAGGTCAACGGAGGCGCGGATCTGTGTCATGAAAATATCGGCCGCCTCTGTAGACAGAACTTCGGACAAGGGCTTTCCCTGAGCTTCGGCTGGAATTAGAACGGAACCGGGAACGACAAGAAGAAGATTGCCTTCACGATTGACTTCAAGAATCGTATCCGGTATGGCTTCGATCAGAGCCTGTCGAGCTTCGAGGGTCGATTTCGTAATCATCTCGGCTCGCTGGCGTTCCATCACCTCCCGCGAGATTCTTTGATTTGATGCTTCCAGATCTGAAGTACGCTGTCGCACCAGAGATTCAAGCTGTAAACGCGACCGTACGAGGGATCTGGTTCGAACGCGTATTACAAGGAGCACTGCGCCAACGAGCGCCAGTACCGCAGTCAGGTAAAACCACGTTGTTTGATAGAAAAATGGTTGCACACTGAATCGAATCGTTGAGGCTGCGCCCCACTCATCGCCAACGCCGGCTTCCACAATGAACTCATAGTCCCCCGCAGGGAGGCTGGAAAAACCCGCAACTCTTTCCTGGACCGGATGGCCCCACTCAGGACTTAAACCATCCAGGCGGTACCTGAAACGAAGATTTCGAGACTTCGAAAAGCTGATCGCTGAATAACTTATATCAATTCTGTGGAAACCCGGAGGGATCTTGTGCTGGTCAGAATGCAAGTACACTTTTCCATCAACCAGAATTTCTTCAATTTGAGCAACTGGAATCCGGCTCGACTTCCGGGGCCGGCGTGGATCGATCATCGCTACTCCTCCGATCGTAGCGAACCACAATTTGCCGTCAATGCTCCGTAATGCAGCCGGCTGACCATTCGAACCTTCGCTACGCTTCAATCCGTCGCTGGTGTCAAAGATCTGTGATCGAATGTGCTTGATCTTTCCGGAGAAGAAATCCTCCAAATTTTTGATGGAAACCATAAACACAGCCCGATCGCAACCCATCCACAAATTGCTGGAGTGGTCTTCCACGATGGAGAAGATTTCGTCGCTGTACAGACCGCTGCTGCTGGTGATGGAATCAATCTTCCCTTCATGAAGTCGGCTTAGACCACCCTCATCGGTTCCAATCCAAAGGTCTTTTCGGGAGTCTTCGTAGAGGCAATTAATAGCGTTCGTTTTCAATCCGCTGCGTGTTGAGTAATTCTTGAAGCTCCCATTTTGAAGACGATCCACTCCTCCGTGATCGGTTCCGATCCAGATGTTTCCTTCACTATCTTCAAGCAGAGTGCGAACGAAATTGTCGCTTAACCCTTCTTTTTTGCTGAAGTTTTGAAAGCGGCCATTCTCGAATCGCGCGAGTCCGGAACCGTGTGTCCCGACATAGAGACGTCCTGCACGATCCACAAGAAGGGCTCGAACGGAATTGCCCGGCAGGCCTTCCTTCTCGGTTAACTGAAGAATTTTCCCATTTGCAAACCTTGCAATCCCCGATGAGGATGTCCCGATCCATACGTTTCCCGCGGGATCCGATGCAAGAGACCAAATCGCGTTTCCAGGAAGGCCATTTGCAGAAGTAGGGACGCTAAACGCGCCATGTTGAAAGCGGTTCACGCCTTTATCAGTCCCAATCCAGATTGAACCGTCTGTGGATTGGGTCAGTGCCCAAACGGAATCATCTGAAAGGCCTTCCTGTTTATCGAAAGTCGTGAAATTGCCATCTCTGAGTTGGAAGAGCCCCGCTCGCGTGGCAACCCACACGTTGCCTTCGTCGTCTTCCAGAAGGTCCCAAACGACATTATCGGGTAGCCCGTTTGCCTGAGTGAGCATTGTCAGCTTACCGTTCCCCAAGCGGCCCAGGCCGGAACCAAACGTCCCGATCCATAGGATGCGGTCCCGATCAACAAGAAGACTCTGAATCTGAACTCCTTTTAAGAAATCCATAGAAACATTCGGACTAAGGAATCTATTGTCCTTGAAGTTGAGCAATTTGCCGTCTTCGGTACCGATCCAAATACTCCCATCCTGGTCCAGAGCCATCGACAGAATCGCATCCACGGAATTTCCTGAACTCGTCGGATATGACTGGAGCTGATGATCTTTCAAGTGAAGGAGACCGGAATAATGGGAGCCGATCCAGAGCCCTCCATCCTTGTCGGGAAGAATGGAACTGATGATCTCGTCGGTGGCGCCGATTTGATCGAACTTCCTGAATCGTCCGTTTTCAAACCAGGCGAGGCCGCCATTTTCCGTTCCTACCCACAGGGTGCCCTTGCTGTCCTCTTGAATCGCCCAAACGACGTCGCTGGGCAGCCCATCATCCCTATTGAAAACGGTCCTGTTTCCATCATGCAATCTTAGCAATCCACTCCCATACGAACCGGCCCAGATATCACCATTACGATCTTCATAGAGCGTTACTATTTCAAAACCGGCCAGACTTCCGTTCACAATTTCCTGCGCAGACTTAAACTGAAGACCATCAAATCGAACCAGGTCGCCCCTGAATCCGAGCCACAGGTGCCGATCTCGTGTCTGAAGCATTGCTTCGATTACATTCTGTGGTAGACCGTCACGCACATTCCAGGATTCCTGTACATATTGGCGAATCGAACGAGACGCATCCATGCCGGAAGCTGGGGCGCCGAAAAAGAAGATCAGAGGTAAAAGAGCAGCGACGCTTCGTGCTATTGGTAAGACTCTCCTCACGGGTGCTCCACTGACCAAAAAGGCCAATTGCAATTATAGTCCTGAATCATCCGCGTTGACGCCACCCGTGATTGTCACCTCGGCTACAATCCGGTATGTGTAGATCACAACATGCCCGATTAGCTCGCACCTGCTCACGAATCTCCGTTGCGAGTGATTTTCATTGATCTCAGTCATGGCACATCATTTGCTTCATCAAAGTTACGACATTGATAATACGAGAAGTGAAACAATTATTGTGCCAGTTCGATTGGACAAATCAGAATGACTCAAAACGCGGCTAAAGTTTCGGTGATTGTGTATCTTGTGCTGGTCACCCTGAGTGCTGTTCCGATTTTTACGGGCGAGGGCGCTCTTTCGGGAATCTTTTCTGTAGTTCTGACACTCCCGTGGATTGTGTTGATATCAAGGATCATCGATTTGATCAAACCGGCCCCAGCGAGTAGCGTGTTGATCGGTGTGGTGGCGGTTATGATTGGCGCGGCAATCAACTCGGCACTGATTTACCTGATTATGAATTGGATTACCGCCAAATCTCGAAAGAACTAGAAGAATGC